>Ga0157377_10000047_pt1 | contig 94451 bp, 88 predicted proteins | sample M55metaG_FD_121116 | JGI IMG/M metagenome (GOLD analysis project Ga0157377, IMG submission 121116) | Miscanthus rhizosphere microbial communities from Kellogg Biological Station, Michigan, USA - M5-5 metaG | ecosystem: Host-associated > Plants > Roots > Rhizosphere > Soil | place: USA: Michigan... | reverse complement strand
GTGTTCATCGAGCCCTTCAGTCCCGAGCGCCACACCAAATCCATGCTCACCACTCTGGGTGCCACGCAGACCTTGATGCGCCGTCAAGGAGACTGGTGGATCACCGTGGTGGGTGACGTGCCGACTGCGACGCTCAAGGCGTTCGCGGGAGGCCTGGAACGCAAGAAGTAGGTCCGGTCCGCGACTGTGGCCTCGCCGCGTTCGATGCCGCGGTGGGGTGCAGCACGACGCCGGTTCGACCAACAAGCATGTGAGTGGTGGGGGCGTTTTCATGTTGATCCAGGTTTTTTCTGCGGCCCTGGCCGGCGCGAGCCGTCGCGCGGGTGTGGCTGCCTCCATGGCATTGCTGTCGATGATCGGCACCGCGCTGATGCCCCAGGCCGTCCTGGCTCAAAACGTGGTGTTGCCTGACTTCACCGCTCTCGTCGAGAAGGTCGGTCCCGCGGTGGTGAACATCCGCACCTCCGAGCGCGGGCGCCCGACCGGCGAGGGTTCGGGGTTCATCATCAGTCCAGACGGCTACGTCATGACGAACGCGCACGTGGTGGCCGGTGCGACCGAAGTGCTGGTGTCGCTGCCGGACAAGCGCGAGTTCAAGGCAAAGATCGTCGGCGCGGACGAGCGCACGGACGTCGCGCTCGTGAAGGTCGAGGCCACGGGCCTTCCGACCGTGAAGACCGGCGATGTGAGCAAGCTCAAGGTGGGTGAGTGGGTGCTGGCGATTGGCTCGCCTTTCGGCTTGGAAAGCACCGTCACGGCTGGCATCGTGAGTGCCAAGCAGCGCGAGACCGGCCAGGATGTGTCTTTCATCCAGACCGACGTGGCCGTGAATCCTGGCAATTCAGGGGGCCCGCTCATCAGCCTTCGCGGTGAGGTGGTGGGCATCAACTCCCAGTCGCTCAGCCGCGTGGGATATGGCGGCATCTCGTTCGCAATCCCGATCGACGAGGCGATTCGCGTGGCCGACCAGCTGCGGGCGTCGGGTCATGTCGTGCGTGGCTACCTCGGCATCTTGCCGGTGGATGTGCCGCGTGAGCTCGCCGAAGAATACAAGCTCGGCAAGGACAAGGCCCGGGGCGCCTTCGTTCGCCAAGTGGTGCAAGACACGCCGGCAGACAAGGCCGGTGTGCAGCCGGGCGACGTGGTGCTGACGATCAACGGCCGGGCCGTCGACGGTGCCGTGGACCTGCGCCGCACCCTGGGTGCGCTCAAGCCTGGCACGTCGGTGACCTTGCAGCTCAATCGGCAGGGCAAGCCGCTGACCGTGACGGCCAATCTCTCCGAGCTTGCCGATGCCACGGCCTCGGCGGACGACGCCGACAAGCCTCGCCAAGGCGGCGCTCGCACGTCGACCGCGGCAAAGCATTGGGGGCTGGAGGTTACGGACCTCAGTGCAGCGGACAAGCAGTCGAGCCGGCGCAGCGGTGGCGTGAAGGTGACCAAGGTCAGCGGCGGTGCCGAGTCGGTGGGCATGCGTGAAGGTGACGTCGTCATCGGCTTGGGAGCCTTCGACGTGGGCGACGTGAAGCAATTCGAGGCACTCGTCGCGCGCGCCGACAAGAAGAAGCCGCTGCCCTTGCAGGTGCTGCGTGGGAACTTCGCCGTCTTCCTGCCGGTGCCTGCGCTGGAAGAGTGACCCGGTGCAGGGCGCGGGTCATCCGACTAAGTTGGCGGGTTTTTCCACGTAGTGAGAACCCGCAGGCCTTGCGCGAACAATGCTTCTCCGCCGCCCAGTTTGGGTCGCCGTTGTTAGTGGTCGCAAACATTGATCGGCGTAACGGATTCGATCTGCCACCGCATAGAATTGACGAGTTCGAGGCGGTTTTACCGTCGCCTCCAGCAAGCACTTTCGGGCCTTGCTGCTATCCCCAGGACATCCACAACACTTTGTGGATAAGTTGTTGATAGATTTTCCTGTTGGGAGGCGGCAACGGCAAGAAATCAAGCAATGACGCGGTCTCCAGCACGGTGCTTTTGGCTACAATGAAAGCCCAACAAGCAGTTGCCATACGTTTTGTTGGAAGGCGCGTCACCACTTGGACGTGCCTTTTTTTTAGCTCTCTTTTGGCCTCTCATTTGGCTTCATCACGGCGCGTCGCGTCGTCGCATCGTCCGCGGTGCGAGAGCTTTCGCTGCAACGGATTCCTCGTTGCCACTTGAGCGAAAGACGCCTAGAACGATCAGCATGGATCACATCCGAAATTTCTCCATCATTGCCCACATCGATCACGGCAAGAGCACGCTGGCCGATCGCATCATCCAGCGTTGCGGCGGCCTGAGCGATCGCGAGATGGAGGCCCAGGTGCTCGACTCGATGGACATCGAGCGCGAGCGGGGCATCACCATCAAGGCCCAGACTGCCGCTTTGCAATACAAGGCACGCGACGGCAAGACCTACAACCTGAACCTCATCGACACGCCGGGGCACGTCGACTTCTCTTATGAAGTGAGCCGCTCCTTGTCGGCCTGCGAAGGCGCGCTGCTGGTGGTGGACGCGAGCCAGGGCGTGGAAGCGCAGACGGTGGCCAACTGCTACACCGCGCTCGACCTGCATGTGGAAGTGGTACCGGTCCTGAACAAGATGGACCTGCCCAACGCAGATCCGGCGAATGCCAAGGCGGAAATCGAGGACGTGATCGGCATCGATGCCGAGAACGCGATCCCGTGCAGCGCGAAGACGGGCGAGGGGATCGACGACATTCTCGAAGCGGTCATCACCCGCATGCCGCCTCCCAAGGGACGGCCCGATGCGCCCCTGCGCGCGATGATCATCGACTCGTGGTTCGACAACTATGTCGGGGTGGTGATGCTGGTGAGGGTGGTCGACGGCCAGCTGAACAAGGGCGAGCGCATCCGGATGATGGCCAGCGATGCGGTCTATGGGGCCGAGCAACTGGGCGTGTTCACGCCGAAGTCCGAATCGCGCGAAGTCCTGAACGCGGGTGAGGTGGGCTTCATCATCGCCGGCATCAAGGAGCTGCAGGCAGCGAAGGTCGGCGACACCATCACGCTCGAAAAGAAGCTGCCCAACAACCTCGGGCCCGCCAGTGAGCCGCTGCCCGGCTTCAAGGAGATCCAGCCGCAGGTGTTCGCGGGCCTGTATCCCACCGAGGCGAGCGAATACGACCAGCTTCGCGACGCGCTGGAAAAGCTCAAGCTCAACGACTCCTCGCTGCGCTACGAGCCCGAGGTGAGCCAGGCGCTCGGATTCGGGTTCCGCTGCGGCTTCCTCGGCCTCCTGCACATGGAGATCGTGCAGGAGCGGCTCGAGCGCGAGTTCGACCAGGACCTCATCACGACGGCACCGTCGGTGGTCTATGAGGTGGAGCTCAACAGCAAGGAAGTGATCCGCGTCGAGAACCCCTCGAAGATGCCTGACCTCGGCCGCATCGCGGAGATCCGCGAGCCCATCGTGCGGGTGCACCTGTACATGCCGCAGGACTACGTCGGCCCGGTCATGACGCTTGCCAACCAGAAGCGCGGCGAGCAGATCAACATGGCCTACCACGGCCGTCAGGTGATGCTCACCTACGACATGCCGCTTGCAGAGATCGTGCTGGACTTCTTCGACAAGCTGAAGAGCGTGTCGCGCGGGTACGCATCCATGGACTATGAGTTCAAGGAGTACCGTGGCGCGGATGTGGTGAAGGTCGACATCCTGCTCAATGGCGACAAGGTCGACGCGCTGTCGATCATCGTGCACCGCAGCCAGAGTCTGTACCGCAGCCGCGCGGTGGTCGCCAAGATGCGCGAGCTGATCTCGCGGCAGATGTACGACGTGGCGATCCAGGCGGCGATCGGGGCCAACATCATTGCGCGTGAGACAATCAAAGCTCTGCGCAAGAACGTGCTGGCGAAGTGCTATGGCGGCGATATCTCGCGCAAGCGCAAGCTGCTCGAAAAACAAAAGGCCGGCAAGAAACGCATGAAGCAGATCGGCTCCGTCGAGGTGCCGCAGGAAGCGTTTTTGGCCATCCTCCAAGTGGACGATTGATGAGTTCGTTGACCGGTTTGCTCTATGGCGCCCTCGTGGTCTACCTCGGTGGCTGGTATCTCGGCAAGTGGACAGGCAACTTCTCGTTGCTGCTATTCATCCTGACTGTCGCAACCTTCGGTTACTGGCTGGCCGAGCGCTTCTACTTCGCGCCGCGCCGCGCCGCGGACGCTCGCCGCGTGGAGCAGGATGAAGTGGCCCGCCGCAAGAGCCTGGCCCGCCAAGGCATCACCAAGATCGACGGCGACATCAGCGAGGTGCGGCAGCAAGTGCTGGCGCAGCCTTGGTGGCTCGACTGGACGGCCGGACTCTTCCCGGTCATCCTCATCGTCTTCCTGTTGCGGTCCTTCCTCTTCGAGCCATTCAAGATTCCCTCGGGCTCGATGATCCCGACGCTGCTTGTCGGCGACCTCATCCTGGTCAACAAGTACCACTACGGCGTGCGCTTGCCGGTGATCAACAAGAAGATCATCGCCAACAACGACCCGAAGCGCGGCGACGTGATGGTGTTCCGCTACCCCATCGATCCGAGCGTGGATTACATCAAGCGCGTCGTCGGCGTGCCGGGTGACGAGATCTCGTTCCGAAACCAGCGCCTGTACATCAACGGCGAGGAGCAGACGACGCAGCCGCTGCCCGACTTCTTCCAGGAAGACCCGACACCGCATTTCGACAAGCAGTTCACCGAGAAGCTGGGCGCTGTCGAACACCGCATCCTCGTCAATCGTGACAATCAGCCCGACTACCACCACCAGGCCTTCCCATACGGCGAGAACTGCCGCTACAGTGGCGAAGGGGTAACTTGCAAGGTGCCGCCGGGGCATTACTTCATGATGGGCGACAACCGCGACAATTCCGCGGACTCACGGGTGTGGGGCTTCGTGCCGGACGAGAACATCGTCGGCCGCGCCTTTTTCATCTGGATGAATTTCAGCGATCCCAAGCGGATCGGATCATTCAAGTAGGGAGCACGAGGGAATGACATTGACGCTTCGCGGAAACCGCCGGCAGGACGGCGTTACGCTGCTGGGCTTGCTGATGTGGGCGATCATCGTGGGCTTCGCGGCCTTGATCGTGATGAAGGTCCTGCCAACCATCGTGGAATACTCGACGATTTCGAAGGCGGTCAACAAGATCGCCGCCGAAGGGTTGACGACCGTGCCCGAGATACGCGCCGCCTTCGACCGGCAAAAGGAGGTGGACTACAACGTCACTGCGGTCAGCGGCAAGGACCTCGAAGTCACCAAGGAAAACGACAAGGTCGTCATCCGCTTTGCCTATAACAAGGAAGTGGAAATCATGTCGCCCGTCTTCCTCTTGATTAAATACCAGGGAAGCTCCAAGCCGAGGTAACTCCCGCATCAACGATGGACTCTCGCCTCGCCGCACTGCAAACCCGAATCGGCCATCACTTCGCCGAGGAAGCCCTGCTTGAGCGCGCGCTCAGGCACCGCAGCTACGGTGCGGACCACAACGAGCGGCTCGAGTTCCTGGGCGATGCGGTGCTGAGCCTGGCCATTTCCAGCCTGCTCTTCGAGCGTTTCGCCGGCTCTGACGAAGGCGACCTGACCCGCGTGCGGGCCCACCTCGTGCGAGAAGACAGCCTGCACAAGGTGGCCCTGACGCTCGGTTTGCCCGAGGTTCTGCGCCTGTCCGAGGGCGAAGCCCGCGGCGGGGGCGCCCAACGCGTTTCCATCCTGGCCGATGCGCTCGAAGCAGTGATCGGCGCGACCTTCCTCGATGGCGGCTTCGATGCCGCCCGCACCTTGGTGCAGCGCATGTTCGGCGAGATCATCGCCAACACCGAGATTGGCAACTGGAGCAAGGACGCCAAGACCGAGCTCCAGGAATGGCTGCAGGCCCGCCGCCTGCCCGTGCCCACGTACCGCATCAGTGCCACCCGGGGCCAGGCCCATGCACAGACCTTCGAGGTCGAGTGCGCCGTCCCTGCCTTGAGCCTTACCCATTCCGGCGAAGGCCGCTCGCGGCGCCTGGCGGAGCAGGAGGCGGCACGCCGCATGCTGGACGCCCTCAAGGCCACCGACCAGCCCGGCAGCCCGCTGCGTTCCTGATCACTTCCCTCAAAACCTCATGAATCCCGACGACGCGCCCCCGGGCGCCAATGAACAAGCGCCCCGGCGTTGCGGCCTGGTCGCGATCGTCGGGCGGCCGAACGTGGGCAAATCGACGCTGCTCAACGCGCTGGTCGGCCAGAAGGTCAGCATCACCTCCAACAAGGCGCAGACGACGCGGCACCGCATCACCGGGATCCGCACGGTGGACGAGGCGCAGTTCGTCTTCGTCGACACGCCTGGCTTCCAGACTCGCCATGGCGCTGCGCTCAACCGCACGCTCAACCGCACGGTGCAAGGCGTGCTGGCGGACGTGGACGTGGTGCTCTTCGTGGTGGAAGCCGGCCGCTTCGGGCTGGACGATGCCAAGGTGCTGGGCCTGCTGCAGAACGAAGGCCTGCAGGGCAAGCCGGTGTTTCTCGTCGCCAACAAGCTCGACACCGTGCATCGCCGCTCGGACCTCGCACCGTGGCTCAAGGGCATGCAGGAGCGGCACAACTTCGCCGAATTCGTGCCGCTGTCGGCCCAGAAGGCGGCCGACATGGACAAGCTGTTGGGCATCCTCAAGCCCTACCTGCCGCAGCAGGAGTGGTTCTACGAGGAAGATGCGCTCACCGACCGCAGCGAGCGCTTCCTCGCCAGCGAGATCATCCGCGAGAAGCTGTTCCGCCTGACCGGCGACGAGCTGCCCTACGCCTCGACCGTCGTGATCGACAAATTCGAGGAAGAGGGCAACCTGCGCCGCATCGCCGCGAGCATCGTGGTCGAACGCGACGCCCACAAGGGCATGATCATCGGCGCCGGCGGCGAGCGGCTCAAGCGCATCGGCAGCGAATCGCGCCAGGAGCTCGAGACGCTGATGGACGCCAAGGTCTTCCTCGAGCTGTGGGTGAAGGTCCGCTCGGGCTGGGCGGACACCGAAGAGCACCTGCGCAGCTACGGCTACGAGTGACGCTGGCCCATGGCCACCACGCGGCGGACGGCCGCGCCGCTCACCGCCTACGTGCTGCACCGCTACGACTGGAGCGAAACGAGCCTGATCCTCGACCTGTTCACCCGTGAGCAGGGGCGGTTGGCGGTGGCCGCCAAGGGCGCCAAGCGGCCTTATTCGCAGTTGCGGTCCGTGCTGCTGCCGTTCCAGCGCATCCACGTCAACGTCGGCCGGCCGCCCAAGTCCGAGAACGCCGGCGAATCGACGAACGAGGTGCAGAACCTGCGCAATGCCGAATGGGCCGGCGGCAACGCCATGCTCACCGGCGCGGCGCTCTTCAGCGGCTTCTACCTCAACGAGCTGCTGATGAAGCTGATGGCGCGGCACGATCCGCACCCGGGGCTCTTCGATGCGTATGCACAGACGCTGCCGCTCCTGGCCGCAGGCGACGACACGTCGGTGCAGGTGGCGCTGCGCGCCTTCGAGATCACGCTGCTCAAGGAAGTGGGCGTGCTGCCCGACCTGCGGATGGTCACCAACACGCTCGAGGACCTGCGGCCCGGCGACGAGTACGCCTTGCTGGCCGAAGCCGGCGTGGCAGCGGCACGCAGCACCGACGCAGCCATCACCGGCTCCACGCTCATCCGCTTGCAGGCAGCGCTGGAAAGCGGCAGCCTCGCGGCTCTGCAGATGGCCTGTGCCGAGCACCTGCCGACCCTGAAGACCGTCTTGCGCGGCCTGCTTCACTATCATCTGGGCACGCCGATCCTTCGCACGCGCCAGGTCATGCTCGACGTGCAGAGCCTGGAACCCTGAGATCCCATGAACCCATTGCTCACCACCGGACTCGATGCGCATCGCGGCATCACCGCGCTCTCGGTCAACCTCAACAAGGTCGCGCTCGTGCGCAACACGCGGCACCTGGGCATTCCGAGCGTGACTCGCGCCGCGCAGCTGTGCCTCGAAGCAGGGGCGCAAGGCATCACGGTGCACCCGCGGCCTGACGAGCGCCACATCCGCGCCCACGACGTGCATGACCTGGCGGACTTGCTCAAGCAATGGCCACAGGTGGAATACAACATCGAGGGCAACCCCTTCCACAACCTGATGGACTTCGTCCGTACCGTGCGGCCGCATCAGGCGACATTCGTGCCTGACGATGCGGGCCAATCCACCTCCGACCATGGCTGGAGCTTTCCGCAGGACGCCGACCGGCTGCGGCCCTTGATCGCGGAGGCGAAGTCGCTGGGGGTGCGAGTCAGCCTCTTCATGGACCCGGTGCCCGAGGCCATGCGTGCCGTGCGCGAGGTGGGAGCCGATCGCGTGGAGCTCTACACCGAGACCTACGCCCGCGCGCACGCCGCCGGCGACCACGCCAGGGTCCTGGCCGGCTTCGTGGCCACGGCCGAGGCCGCCTTGCGCGAGGGCCTGGGCCTCAACGCCGGCCATGACCTCAACCGCGACAACCTGAGCGACTTCCTCGCCGCCGTGCCGGGCGTGCAGGAGGTGTCCATCGGCCACGCGCTCATCTCGGACGCACTCGAGCTCGGCTACAGCGAGACCGTGCGCGACTACTTGCGCTGCATCCACCGCGCGGCGCAGACCCCCAGCCCATGATCCACGGCGTCGGCACCGACATCTGCGACATCCGGCGCATCGCGGCCACGCTGGCGCGGCGCGGCGACCGCTTTGCCGAAAAGGTGCTGGGCCCCAACGAGATCGAAGTCTTTCGCCAGCGTTGGGCCAGGGTGGAGGCCCGCGGCATCGCCTACCTGGCGACCCGCTTCTCGGCTAAGGAGGCGTTCTCCAAGGCCATCGGGCTCGGCATGCACATGCCCATGACCTGGCGCTCCTGCGAGATCCTCAATGAGCGCAGCGGAAAGCCCTATATCAAGCTGCACGGCGAACTCGCCGCATGGTGCGAAGCCCGCGGCCTGGTGGCGCAGGTCACCGTGAGCGACGAATCCGATTACGCGGTGTCCTTCGTGGTCACCGAAACCCACGACATCCGATGATCCAACACGCCCCCGTCATCCTCGACATCGCCGGCCACGAGCTGAACGACGACGACCGCCGCCGCATCCGTCATCCGCTGACCGGTGGCTTGATCTTCTTCACGCGCAACTTCAAGAGCCGACAGCAGATCACCGAGGTCACCGCCGAAGCGAAGGCGCTGCGGCCGGACCTGCTCATCACCATCGATCACGAAGGCGGCCGCGTGCAGCGCTTTCGCACCGACGGCTTCACCCACCTGCCCGCCATGCGCCGGCTTGGCGAGCTGTGGATGCAGGACGCCATGCGCGCGGTGGATGCGGCACTGAGTGCGGGCTATGTGCTCGGCGCCGAGCTGCGCGCCTGTGGCGTCGAGATGAGCTACACGCCGGTGCTCGACCTGGACCATGAGCGCAGCGAGGTGGTGGGCGACCGGGCCTTCCACCGCGACCCGCGCGTCGTGAGCCTGCTCGCGCAAAGCCTGATGCTGGGCCTGATGCGCACCGGCATGCAGAACTGCTGCAAGCACTTCCCGGCCCACGGCTACGCCATCGCCGACTCCCACGTGGCCCGGGCGGTGGACGACCGCACGCTCGACGAGATCCTTTGCGAAGACGCGCGGCCCTACGACTGGCTCGCCAGCGGCATCACCTGCGTCATGCCGGCGCACGTCACCTTTCCGAAGGTCGACGAACTGCCGGCGGGCTTCTCGGCGAAGTGGATCAAGGACATCCTGCGCGGCCGCTACGGCTACACCGCCGCCGTGGTGTGCGATGACCTGAGCATGGAGGGCGCGCGCGTGGCGGGCAATCCGATCGAGGGCGGCATCGCAGCGCTCAATGCCGGCTGTGACCTGGTGCTGCTGTGCAACCAATCGAAGGTCGACGGCGGCCGGCCGGTGGACGAGCTGCTGGACGGCCTGCAGGCCGCGCTGGAGCAGGGCCGCTGGGAAGCCGATCCCCACAGCGAGGCGCGGCGCCTGGACTTGCTGCCGCAATCCGCGCCCATGCCCTGGGACGAACTGATGCATCACCCGACTTACCAGCAAGCGCTCGAGCGCTTGCCCTGACGCAAGCCGGCGCGCTTGCGACACGCAGGCGGCGAGGGCCTCAAGAAAAACGCCGCCGAGGCGCGAACCTCGGCGGCGTTCTTGTTTGCGTTGACGCGGATCAGGCCTGTGGCTGCTGGCTGGCCTGCGTCTCGAAGGGCAGCTTGAACTGCGTCAGGTCCTTGCGTGTCTCGACCAGGACCAGTGGGCCTTCGTCGATGGCGATGACCGGCTTCGGCTCGCGCGGCACGTGCACGGGCTTGGGCTCGCGGGCCATTGCTTCCTGCACGGCGCGGATCTTTTCCGCGTCGGAGTTCACCCACTCCAGGCCTGCCGACTGGGCAACCGCTTCGAGCGCCGTCGTCGGCAAGACGAAGGGTTCGACGCTGGCGGGCTGGGCAACCGGGGCAACTGCCGCGCGCGGTGCAGGCTGCACCGGCGCGATCGCGACCATGGCCTCTTCCTCGTCCGACACCGTGGACGATGCACTTTGTGCCGGCGGTTCGGTGGCCACAGGCTGGAAGCGCGGCGCTTCGGCGGCACTGTCGCCGACCGTGAATGCGGCCGGCGCTTCTTCCAGTGCGGCTTCGGAAACGGCCTCGACGCCCGTCACCTCGTCCTCGCGGCGCTCGCGGCGATGGCGATTGCGGCGACGACGCCCGCCTTCGCGCTGCTCGCCTTCCGGTTCGGCGCCTTCACGCGGGGCGGCTTCGCCGTCCTGCGTGTCGGGTGAAGCGGCATCGTTGGCCGCCGGCTGGGTCGAACCGCTGATCGGCGCGGCATCCAGGTCCAGTGGGGCAGGGACGGCAGTGAAACCATCGGCCGGCTGGAGGGCTTCGCCATTCAGATCCTCGGCGGCGGCGCCGTTGACCTGGCGGGGCTCGTCGCGATCACGTCCACCGCGACCGCGGCGACGGCGGCGACCGCCTTCGCGCTGCTCGCCGGCCACGGTCTCGTCGGTCGTTGCACCGGGGATGGTGTCCACGAAGGCTTGCGGCGCCTCCTCAGCAGCAGCGCCGGCTTCGACGGGTGCCGTGCGACGGGGTTCGCGGTCGGCGCGCGGACCGCGGCGGTTTTCGCCGCGCTCGCCGCGTTCACCGCGTTCGGGCCGGTCGCCGCGCTCACCACGCTCGCCGCGCGTCGGACGCTGCTCGTCGCCGCCTTGTGCCACCGCCTCGACGGTGCTGGCTGATGCTTCCTGCGGCTTCTCGCCACGTTCGCCCCGGCGTCCGCGGCCATCACGGCCAGCCCGATCGCCACGTTCTCCACGTTCTCCGGCTACGGCGCGTTCGCCCCGCTCGCCGCGTTCACCTCGTTCGGCGCGATCGCCACGGCCTTCACCGCCACGACCTTCACCCCGGCGGCCTTCGCCGCGCTTGCCTTCACGTTCGCCACCGCGACCGCCTCGGCCCCGATCGCCACGCCCTTCGCGGCGTTCGCTGGCCTCAGCCACGGCAGCGGCGGGAGCCGGCGCCGCGGCAGGCGCAGCCTCGCCACCGGCAAACAGCTTCTTGATCCAGCCGAAGAAGCCGGCTCCAGCCGGAGCAGCCGCGGCCGGCGCTGCGACGGCCGGCGCCGGCGTGGGCGCCACCACGGCGACCGGTTCCGGCTTGGGCGGCGCGATCGGCGCGGGCGTCTCGGGCAGGATGCCCTTGATGACCGGCTCCTGCTTCGGCTTGGCCTTCTCGCGACGGGTGATGCCGACTTCCTCTTCAGGCTCGTCGATCATCGTGTAGCTTGCCTGCAGGTTCTCCAGGCGCGGGTCGTCGTGGCGCAGCCGCTCGAGGCGGTAGTTCGGCGTCTCGAGGGCCTTGTTGGGCACGAGCAGCACGGTCACGCGCTGCTTCATCTCGATCTTGGTGATCTCGGTGCGCTTCTCGTTGAGCAGGAAGGAGGTGACCTCCACCGGCACTTGCACGTGCACGGCGGCGGTGTTGTCCTTCATGGACTCTTCCTGGACCATGCGCAAGATTTGCAGCGCCGACGACTCGGTGTCGCGGATGTGGCCGGTGCCGTTGCAGCGCGGGCAGGTGATGTGGCTGCCTTCGCTCAGGGCCGGGCGCAGGCGCTGGCGGCTCAGTTCGAGCAGGCCGAACTTGCTGATCGAGCTGAACTGCACGCGGGCGCGGTCCTGGCGCAGCGCATCGCGCAGACGCGTCTCGACCTCGCGGCGGTTCTTCGACTCTTCCATGTCGATGAAGTCGACCACGATCAGGCCGCCCAGGTCGCGCAGGCGCATCTGGCGGGCAATTTCGTCGGCGGCTTCTAGGTTGGTGCGGGTCGCGGTTTCCTCGATGTCGCTGCCGCGGGTGGCGCGGGCGGAGTTCACGTCCACCGACACCAGCGCTTCGGTGTGGTCGATCACGATCGCGCCGCCCGAGGGCAGGTTCACCGTGCGGCTGAACGCGGTCTCGATCTGGTGCTCGATCTGGAAGCGGCTGAACAGCGGCGCGTCGTCACGGTAGCGCTTGACCTTGTTTGCCGTCTCCGGCATCACATGGTTCATGAACTGCTGGGCCTGATCGAAGATGTCGTCCGTGTCGATCAGGATCTCGCCGATGTCGGCGGTGAAGTAGTCGCGGATCGCGCGGATCACGAGCGACGACTCCTGGTAGATCAGGAAGGCGCCCTTGCCCTCCTTGGACGCGCCGTCGATGGCCGTCCACAGCTTGAGCATGTAGTTCAGGTCCCACTGCAGCTCGGCGGCGGAGCGGCCGATGCCGGCGGTGCGGGCGATCAGGCTCATGCCCTTGGGGTACTCGAGCTGGTCGAGGTTTTCCTTCAGCTCCTCGCGGTCTTCGCCTTCGATGCGGCGCGACACACCGCCGCCGCGCGGGTTGTTGGGCATCAGCACGAGGTAGCGGCCGGCGAGGGAGACGAACGTCGTGAGCGCTGCGCCCTTGTTGCCGCGTTCTTCCTTCTCGACCTGCACGAGCAGCTGGTCGCCTTCTCGGATCGCGTCCTGGATGCGCGCCGAGCGCACGTCCACGCCGTCGCGGAAGTAGTTGCGGGAGATTTCCTTGAACGGCAGGAAGCCGTGGCGGTCTTCGCCGTAGTCGACGAAACAGGCTTCGAGCGAGGGCTCGACGCGGGTCACGACGGCCTTGTAGATGTTGCCCTTGCGCTGTTCGCGCCCTTCGATCTCGGTCTCGAAGTCGAGCAGTTTCTGGCCATCGACGATGGCCAGGCGACGTTCTTCTTGCTGCGTCGCATTGATCAGCATGCGTTTCATGTGCACTCCTTCGCCGGCTCCGCGCGGGAGCCAGGCGTTCACCAACACGTCGCCGGCTGAAGACTCAGCGGCGACTCATCGATGCACGAGAAACGTGGAGAACCGGAAGGAATCGCCCTGGACAGCCGCTGATCGTCATCAGATCAGCAAGGCCGCGTTGGCGCGTGCGAGGCAGTGGGGAAAGCGAGCCGCCACCGCGCGAAGCCGCATCGCCGGATGGGCGAGGGCGCAGCGCTTGGAAGGTGGGGGAGTCGGAAAGACATTCGCGTGATCACTGGGACGCGGGCAGAAGATTCGAAGCGCGGGGTTGTGGCCGCATCGCTTTCCATCTCCAGCCTGAAAACCTTGTGTCTCCGGACCATGGTCCGTTGTGGTTCGTTCTACGTTTGCTCTGCCGCCTGGGGCTGTCGGCCGCCCGGATCGTCGCTTGGGGACGGGGCCTGCTTCACGCACCGTGCGTTGCATCACCTCTTGTGACGCGGCTCTTGCCGCGACCACCGCATCTGCCTTGCAAGTGCCCGAGTAAACTCAGGAAAATCAAACACTTACGACGCAAACGTGGTGCAACGCATTATAGGGGGCAAACCGGCCGGCCAATCAAAGGCCGTCAAGCCCCAAGGGACGCCGGCTCGCAAGGCGCTCGCACCACCGGCGGCGCCCGCCGTCGCGCGCGTGCTGGTGGACGAGGGCTCCGAGGGCCAGCGCCTGGACAACTTCCTCGTCAAGCTGCTCAAGGGCGTGCCCAAGACCCACGTGTACCGGGTGATCCGCTCGGGCGAAGTGCGCGTCAACAAGGGCCGTGCGTCGGCCGACACGCGGCTTGCCATCGGCGACGAGGTGCGCGTGCCGCCCGTGCGCATGGCTGACCGCAGCGGCGAAGCGCCGGCGCCCGCGCGCGAGTTCCCGGTCGTCTACGAGGACGACCACCTCATCGCCGTGAACAAGCCGGCCGGCGTGGCGGTGCACGGCGGCTCGGGCGTGAGCTTCGGCGTGATCGAGCAGCTGCGGCAGGCCCGGCCGGCGGCGAAGTTCCTCGAACTCGTCCATCGGCTGGACAAGGAAACCTCCGGCTTGCTGCTGGTCGCCAAGAAGCGGTCCGCCCTGACGGCGCTTCAAGACCAGTTTCGCGGGCGCGAGACCGGCAAGACTTACGCGGCGCTGGTCATCGGTGCCTGGCCCGCGAGCAAGAAGGTCATCGATGTGGCGCTGCACAAATTCCTCACCGCGGAGGGCGAACGGCGGGTCAAGGCAATCGCCAACGTGCGTTCGCCCGAGGCCGCCGAGGCCCCCGAGGCCGGCAAGCGTTCCATCACGCTCGTGAAGATCGCGCGGAAGTTTTCCGACTTCACCTTGCTTGACGTCACCATCAAGACCGGTCGCACCCACCAGATCCGCGTGCACCTGCAAAGCGAGGGGCACCCCATCGTCGGCGACGAGAAGTACGGCGACTTCCCCCTCAACAAGGCGATGGCGCGTGGCGAGGTGGTCAAGGGCCATCGCTTTGACCGCATGTTCCTGCATGCCCGCCGGCTTCGCTTCGAGCACCCCTCGACAGGCGAGGCGATCGAACTGGAAGCACCATTGCCGCCTGAATGCACCGCCTTGCTGGAAGTCCTGCCTTGAGTACCGTACCTAGCCCCTCGCCCCGCCAGTTCGACCTGATCGTCTTCGACTGGGACGGCACGCTCTTCGATTCGACGGCGTTGATCACCCGCAGCATCCAGGCCGCCTGCGCCGACCTGGGGATGGACGTACCCAGCGACAAGGACGCGAGCTACGTCATCGGCATGGGGTTGATCGAGGCCCTGCAGCACGCCGCGCCCGGTCTGCCGCGCGAGCGCTACCCGGAGCTGGGCAACCGCTACCGCCACCACTACTTCGCCAAGCAGCACGAGATCGCGCTGTTCGATGGCACGCTGGACATGCTCAACGCCCTGCGCGAACGGCAGCACTGGCTGGCCGTAGCCACCGGCAAGTCGCGGCGCGGGCTGGACGAGGCGCTGGGCAGCGTTCAACTCAAGGGCCTGTTCCATGCGACGCGCACCGCCGACGAAACGGCCTCCAAGCCCGATCCGCGCATGCTGGTCGAGTTGATGGACCACTTCGGCGTCGCACCGGAGCGCACGCTCATGATCGGCGACACCACGCACGACCTGCAGCTCGCGGTGAATGCCGGCACGCCGTGCGTCGGCGTGAGCTACGGCGCCCATGCCTGCGAGACCTTCACCCCCTTCGATCCCCTTCACGTCGCGCACTCGGTGGCCGACCTGCACGACTGGCTGCTGCGCCATGCTTGACCAAAAACCGGAGCTGCCGCCGCAGGCCTTGTGCGACTCGCCGGCGTTGGAAGAGCGCGGCAACGCCTTCGTCTTCGACGTGCTGCACTTCGGCCAGGTGGCACGCGCCTTCGTGCTGCGCTTCGACGGAAAGTTGGTGTGCTACCTGAACCGCTGCGTGCACGTGCCCACCGAGATGGACTGGCAGCCAGGCGAGTTCCTCGACAGTGGCAAGGAGTACATCCTGTGCTCCATCCACGGTGCCGCCTACGACCCGCGCGACGGGCGCTGCGCCGGCGGTCCGTGCGGCCGGGGCAAGCTGACGCCGCTGCAAGTTGAAGAGCGCGACGGACAGGTCTATTGGTATCCTTCGCGAGACACCCGGCCGGCCTTCGCCGACTGAGCGTGCTGACCATCATCTGACTCGGCAGCACGCCCTTCGCACACGACCGGCCCCGCCACCAGAAAGCATTCAATGACCTCGCAAGACGATCTGCCGGGCGCCGGCCCCGAGCCTGTGGTGCCCCTCGCGTCAGCTGTACCCGCTGCCGCCACGGCGGCTGCCGCCCCCTTCTCCGGCCGGATGGAAACCACCATCGAGCAGTTCGCGCGCGACTATATGCGCGACCGGCGCAGCGAGCGGCGCTGGCGCCTGGCCTTCCGCATCCTGTGGATGCTCATCATCGTGATGTTCCTCTGGTCGCTCGTGGTGGCACGCAAGGCGGCGAACGTGCCCAGCGGACCGCACACCGCGCTGGTCGAAGTGCGCGGCGAGATCGCCTCGGACACCGAAGCGAGCGCCGAGCGCCTGGTCAGCGCGCTCAAGTCGGCCTTCGAGGACGATGGCGCGCAGGCGGTGGTGCTGCGCATCAACTCACCCGGCGGCAGCCCGGTGCAGGCAGGCATCGTCAACGACGAGATCCGCCGCCTGAAGGCGTTGCACAAGAAGAAGGTGTACGCGGTGGTCGAAGAGATGTGCGCCTCGGGCGCCTACTACATCGCCGTCGCCGCCGACGAGATCTACACCGACAAGGCCAGCATCGTCGGCTCCATCGGCGTGCTGATGGACGGCTTCGGCTTCACGAGCGCGATGCAGAAGCTGGGCGTCGAGCGCCGCCTGTACACCGCCGGCGAGAACAAGGGCATGAACGACCCGTTCTCGCCCGAGAGCGACAAGCAGCGCGCCTACACCCAGGCCATGCTCGACCAGATCCACAAGCAGTTCATCCGCGTGGTCAAGGAAGGCCGCGGAAAGCGTCTGAAAGAGACGCCCGACACCTTCTCCGGCCTGTACTGGAACGGCGAGGAGGCGGTGAGGCTGGGCCTGGCCGACAAGTTCGGCAACCTCGACTACGTGGCGCGGGAAGTGGTGCACGCCGAGGACATCATCGACTACACGCCCAAGGAAAACATCGCCGAGCGGCTGGCCAAGCGCTTCGGCGCCTCGGTGGGCGCGGGCGCGGTGCGGGCGCTGCAGGGCACAGGCACCATTCACTGACGCACGTCTCACGCGCGAGGCCTCGACCCCATGCTGATCAACTGCGTCGCCTACCAGGACGGCCGCAAGCTGGCCGACCTCACTGTCGAGCAGATCAGCGACTACGTCGAGCGGCCCGACTGCTTCGTGTGGGTGGCGCTGCGCGACGCCACCGACGATGAGCTTGCCGTCATGCAGAAGGAGTTCCACCTGCATGACCTGGCCATCGAGGATGCGCGGCATGGCCACCAGCGGCCCAAGGTGGAGGAATACGGCGACACGCTGTTCATCGTGATGCACACGGTGGAATTCAGCGCCACCGATTCGCTCCGCGTGGGCGAGGTCAACGTCTTCGTCGGCGCGAACTTCGTGCTGTCCGTGCGCAACCACAGCACGCAGAACCTGCTGGGCGTGCGCGAGCGGGCGGAGCATGAGCCGCACCTGCTCAAGCATGGCGCGGGCTTCGTGTTCTACGCCATCATGGATGCGGTGGTGGACCGCTACTTCCCGATCATCGATGCGCTGGAAAGCGAGCTCGAAAGCATTGAGGAGCAGATCTTCGTGCGCGGCTCGGCGCGAACCAACATCGAGCACCTGTACGACCTCAAGCGCCGCATCATGGTCGTGCGCCACGCGGTCACGCCGCTCATGGAAGCGGTCAGCAAACTCTTCAGCGGCCGCGTGCCCATGGTGTGCGCGAACAACCGCGAATACTTTCGCGACGTGTACGACCACCTCGCGCGCATCAACAACTCGCTCGAGGCCCTGCGCGACACCATCGGCACGGCCATCCAGGTGAACCTGTCGATGGTCACGATCGAGGAGTCGGAAACCACCAAGCAGCTCGCCGCATGGGCCGGCATCTTCGCGGTCGCCACTGCCTTCGCCGGCATCTGGGGCATGAACTTCGAGCACATGCCGGAGCTGAAGTGGACCTACGGCTACCCGATGGCGCTGGGTGTGATCAGCATCACCTGCTACTTGCTGTACCGCCGCTTCAAGCGCGTCGGGTGGTTGTAGGTGGAGCCCCCCAGTCGCTGACGCTCCTGCCCCCGAGGGGCGCCGCCTGGCGGACCGGCGGAGCCGGATCCGCGGGCGTTGGAATGTTGGCCCCCCAGTCGCTTTGCTCCTGCCCCCGAGGGGCGCCGCCTGGCAGACCGGCGAAGCCGGATCCGCGGGCGTGGCTTGAAGGGGCGCTTCCCGCCGTCAGGCAGCGAGCATGCCCTTGCGCTCGATGAAGGCAATCACCTCGGCCAGGCCGTCGCGCGTCTTCAGGTTGGTCATCACGAAGGGCCTGGTGCCGCGCATGCGCTTGGTGTCGGCTTCCATCACCCCGAGATCGGCACCCACATGCGGCGCGAGGTCGGTCTTGTTGATAACGAAGAGGTCGCTCTTGGTGATGCCGGGGCCGCCCTTGCGCGGGATCTTCTCGCCGGCCGCCACGTCGATCACGTAGAGGGTGAGGTCTGACAGCTCGGGGCTGAAGGTGGCGGCGAGGTTGTCGCCGCCGGACTCGATGAAGACGATGTCGGCGTTCGGGAACTTGCCGAGCATGCGGTCCACCGCCTCAAGATTGATGGACGCGTCTTCGCGGATCGCGGTGTGCGGGCAGCCGCCCGTTTCCACGCCCATGATGCGGTCAGCATCGAGCGCGCCGGCCACGGTGAGCAGGCGCTGGTCTTCCTTGGTGTAGATGTCGTTGGTGACGACCACGAGGTCGTAGCGCTCCCGCATGGTCTTGCAAAGCATTTCGACGAGGGTGGTCTTGCCCGACCCGACCGGCCCGCCCACGCCCACGCGCAAGGGGGGCAGCTTCTTGGTTCGGCCGGGGACGGTGTGGAGGGTGTTCATGATGAGCTCTTTGCGCGGATGAAATCGAGATAGGCGCCGGCGATCAACTGCTCAGGCGACACCTGCAGCCGCTCAAGCAGTTCCCGGGCCACGGCCTCGCCGTCGGCGGCGGACTCGTCGTCGCGCAGCACCACTTCGAGTTCGAGATGGTCGCCAAGTTGCTCGACCTCGTCGAGGTGGATGCGCGTCGCGCCGACGAGGAACAGAGTGCGGCGCTTCACCACGCGTCCGATCTGGCCCAGCGAACGGGTCAGCGTCTCGCGCAGGCTGTCGGGGTCGGCGGTCGGCGTGATGCGGTAGTCCGAAGTCTTGGGGCCGGTGGCATCGGGCCGCTCGTACGCGATGAGCTCGCCGTGGCCCGAGGCAAAGGCACGCAGCTTCAACCGTCCATGGGCGCAGCGGAAGAAGGTGTCGTCCTGCTCGATGAGTTCGGGGCCGCTGTCCGCGATGGCCGCGGCGCGAATTCGCAGCGCGGCCATGTCGGGCACGCGGGCCTTGATTTCGACGTTGCGTGGCATCAGGAACGGAAGAGGCGCGAGTACTGGGTCTCATGCTGCGCCGACAGGATGGCGAGCATGGGCGTGAAGGCTTGGCGCTGGTCATCGGCGAGCGACATGGCGTGATCGATGGCCGCGGGGATCGCGTCGGTGAGGCGGGCGAGGATGCGCTGGCCGGCGTTCTGGCCGAGGGGCACGGCCTTGAGTGCGGCCTGCACCATGTTCTCGGCCCAGCCGAAGGCGAAGGCTAGCAGGGCATCGTGTGGAGCGGCGCCGGTTTGCGCAGCCGCGAGCGCGAAGGCCACGGGCCAGGTGGGTGCCGGATGCAGCACGGCCAATGTGGCGAGGCGTGGCTCGGTTGCATCGCGGTTGCGCAGCCATTCGACCAGCGAGCGGCCCATCTGCTGGGTCTGCTGGCGCAGCTCACTGGATTCGCGGGTGTGGGTGATCCAGTCGTTGAGCTGCGCGATGGCGGCCAGGTCGCCGTGTTGCCAGGCGCCGATGGCCTGGTGCACGACGGGGAGGTCGCTTCGTGCGAGGCTCAATGCGAGCTGGTCGGCGAGCCAGACGGCCGCCTCGGCTTCCGTCGTGACACGGCCGGAATCGACCGCCGCCTCCAGCACCTCGGAGTAGCTGAACCCGCCCACCGGCAGGGCGGGGGAGGCGAGCCACATCAGCTGCAGCAACGCAGCGGCAGATGCGGAGTGAGATGACGGGGACATCAGTGATCGTGGTTGCAGTGCGGCCCGTGTTGGTGACCGTGTCCGTGATCGTGCTCGTGAGAGTGGCCTTGCGCGGCTGCGATGGGAATCACGCCTGGCTTGGCCGCCTTCCCATGCCCGTGGTCGTGCCCATGCCCATGGTCGTGCCCATGTTCACCATGGTCATGCCCATGGTGTCCGCCCGCCGCATACGCCCCGCCCTCCGGTTCGAATGGCGCGAGTTCCTCGGTCACGGTCAGGTGCATGTTGCGCAGCATCTCACCGAGCACATGATCCGGCTCGATGTGCAGCCGGTCGGGTTGCAGCTCGATCTGCACGTGCCGGTTGCCCAGGTGGTAGGCCGCACGCACCAGGTCGAAGGGCGAGCCGTGCTCGGCGCAGGGCCGGATCACCATCACCGGCTGGGGCGTGGAGATGACCTTGATGAGCGAGCCGTCCTCGGCCACCAGCACGTCGCCGCCACGAACCATGGTGCCGCGAGGCAGGAAGACGCCCAGCGTGCGGCCTTGCGAATCCTCGGTGTCGAAGCGGCTCTTCTGGCGGGTGTCCCAGTCGAGCACCACGGCGGCGGAGCGCTTGAGCAGGACGGGGGCCAGTCCCCGGCCCTGGGCGATGAGCTTGTTGACGGTCAGCATGGGTGAAGCTTTGGGCTGCGGCAAAACCGCAGTCTCTCATGCCTCCCCGGTTCGGCGCACCCACCCTGGCGCAGGCCACGTCCAAGGCAACGTCCCGGCCGCGGGATCGCCGAGTTTCAGGCGTCGGCCGGCAGGTATCGCACCGCGAGCACGCCGTCGATCGCCGACAGCTCGTCGAGCACCGGCCCGGCCACGGGGCTGTCCACGTCCACGAGCGTGTAGGCCACGTCGCCGCGCGACTTGTTGACCATGTTGTGGATGTTCAGCCCGGCGCGTGCCATGGCGGTGGAGATCTGCCCGAGCATGTTCGGCACGTTCGCGTTGGCGATCGCGATGCGGTAGGCCGATTCGCGCGCCATGCCCACGGCGGGGAAGTTGACGGCGTTGGCGACGTTGCCGTGCTCGAGATAGTCGCGCAGCTGCTCGGCCACCATGGCCGCGCAGTTGTCCTCGGCCTCGCGCGTCGATGCGCCCAGGTGGGGAAGGGCAATGACGCGCTCGTGCTGGTTGATGTCGCCGTTGGGAAAGTCGCACACGTACCAGCCGAGGTGCTGGCGGTCGAGCGCGGCGAGCACGGCCTTGTCGTTCACCACGCCTTCGCGCGAGAAGTTGAGCAGCACGGCGCCCGGCCGCATGGTGCCGACGTTGTCCGCATTGACCAGGTCGCGCGTCGCATCCACCAGCGGCACGTGCAGCGTCACGAAGTTGGCGTTGCGCAGCACCTCACTCACGCTCGCCGCCCGCTTGACCTGCGAGGGCAGGCTCCAGGCCGCGTCCACCGTGATCTCCGGGTCGTAGCCCAGCACCTGCATGCCGAGCTTGATGGCGGCGTCCGCCACGAGGCAACCCACCTTGCCCAGCCCGACGATGCCCAGCGTCTGGCCGGCCAGCTCCATGCCCGCGAAGGACTTCTTGCCGTCTTCCACTGCGCGGTCCATGTCGGCCATGCCCGGGTCCAGCTGCTGCACGAAGCGCAGCGCCTGCGGCAGCTTGCGTGCCGCCAGCAGCATGCCGGTGAGCACCAGTTCCTTCACCGCGTTGGCGTTGGCGCCCGGCGCGTTGAACACCGGCACGCCGCGCTGGCTCATCGACTTGACGGGGATGTTGTTAGTGCCCGCCCCCGCCCGGGCAATGGCCTTGACGCTCGCCGGGATGTCCAACGCATGCATGTCGGCCGAGCGCACGAGGACGGCGTCGGGCTCCGGCAGGTCCTTGCCGACGAGGTACCGCTCAGCGGGCAGGCGCCTGAGCCCGCTCTCCGAGATGGCGTTGAGTACAAGCACCCTGAACTGCGAACGTTCCATGCCGACCTCTCTCGAAGCGCAGGCCGAAGCACGGCCAGCGGGTTGATCGAACCAACGCCTGAGCCTGACGGGCGAAGTCGCCCTAGCTGTGGGACTTCTCGAAATCCTTCATGTAGGCCACGAGCGTCTGCACGCCTTCGAGCGGCATCGCGTTGTAGATCGACGCACGCATGCCGCCGGTGACGCGGTGGCCCTTGAGCTGGATCATCCCGCGCTCCTTCGCGCCCTTGAGGAAGGCCTCGTCCAGCGACTCGTCCTTCAGCTTGAAGGGCACGTTCATCAGCGAGCGGTCGGCCTTGGCGATCGGGCAGCGATAGAAGCTCGTCGTGTCCAGGTAGTCGTAGATCAGCGCGGCCTTGGCGCTGTTGAGCTTGTCCATCGCCTGCACGCCGCCCTGCTTCTTGAGCCACTTGAACACCAACCCGGCGATGTAGATCGCGTAGGTGGGCGGCGTGTTGAGCATGGAGTCGTTGTCGGCCTGCTGCTTGAGGTCGAAGGCCGAGGGCGTGATGGGCATGGCCTGGCCGATGAGGTCGTCGCGCACGATGATGATCGTGAGGCCGGCCGGGCCGATGTTCTTCTGCGCACCGCAGTAGATGAGTCCGTAGCGGCTCACGTCGATGGGCCGCGAGAGGATGTCCGAGGACATGTCGGCCACGAGCGGCACGCGGCCGGTGTCGGGCGTGAAGTGGTACTGCATGCCGCCGATGGTCTCGTTCGAGCAGATGTGCACGTAGGCGGCGTTCGGGTCGAGCTTCCAGGTCTCGGGGCGCGGGATGGCGGTGAAGCCGTTGGGCTCGGCGGTGGCGGCGACGTTCACTTCGCCGTACTTCTTCGCCTCCTTGATGGACTTCTTCGACCACTCGCCGGTGTTGATGTAGTCGGCGCTCTTGTGGCCGCGGTACAGGTTCATCGGCACGAAGGCGTTCTGGCCGATGGCGCCGCCCTGCAGGAAGACCACCTTGTAGTTGGCCGGGATGGCGAGCAGCTCGCGCAGGTCGGCCTCGGCCTCGGCATGGATGCCCATGTATTCCTTGCCGCGGTGGCTCATCTCCATCACCGACATGCCGGAGCCGTGCCAATCGAGCATTTCATCGGCTGCCTGGCGCAGCACGGCTTCGGGCAAGGCGGCGGGGCCGGCGCTGAAGTTGAAAACGCGGGTCATCGAGGTCTCCGTGGCTGTGGCAAAACGTGAAGAAAGTCGGGCGAACGGCGTTTGCGCGTGCGCGAAACGTGCAGCATACAGAAGTCGGTGCTTACCCGAGGCCCTTGCTCTGCATAATCGCGCGCATTCAATAAAACAGGCTGGGTCGGCACATGGACGCACAAGTCCAACTCGTGTTCTTTGGCGAAGTGCTGGAGGGGTTTCATCTCGAGGACGTGAAGCGACGCGTCGGCCAGCTGCTCAAGCTGGACGAGGCCCGCGTCGCGCAGATGTTCTCGGGTGCTCGCACAGTGCTCAAGCGCGCCGTCGCGCACGACGACGCGCAGCGCTACGCGACCGTGCTGGCCAAGGCCGGCGCACGCATCCACATCGAGCCGCACGGCGCGAAGCCGGCCGCGCCGGCGCCGGCAGCAAAGCCCGCGGGCATGGCGGCTGGTGTGTCGTCCGACATGGGCTTTCCGGCAATATCGGCCGAGTCGCTGGATGCGCACGCAGGCGCCACGCCGCGGCGCTCGACGCCCAAGCCCTCCGCACTCAGGACGCTGGAGCTCGAACCCATCGCCGCACCGGCGCCCGCCGCGCCGACCGAGGACGAGATCACCTGCCCCACCTGCGGCGAGCGGCAGTCCAAGCGCATCCTGTGCCGCAAGTGCGCCACCGACATGGCCATGGGCATCGCCGCCAAGGTCGCGGCCGAGCAGGAGGCACGCCAGGCCAAGAACGACGAATACCTCGCGCGGCGTGCAGCGCAAGCGGGCCGCGCCTCGTCGCCGCGCGTGAGCTCGCCGGGCACCTTCGGCTTCAGCATGACCGGCCGCATGGGCCGCATGAAGTACGCCATCTCGCACGTGTGGATGCTGACGGTGCTCTACCTGCTCGTGGTGCTCGTGCTGGCGCGGCCCAATTCCACCGGCCGGCTGCTGTTCTCGGGGGTTGGCGTTCTCCTCGTCACCTACATGTCGGCGCGGCTGAGCGTGCTGCGATGCCACGACTGCGACAAGACCGGCTGGTGGGCGATGCTCACCTTCGTGCCCTCGGTCAACGCCATCTTCGGACTGGTGCTGAGCTTCGCGCCCGGCACCAACGGCGACAACGAATACGGCGAACAGCCCGAGCCGAGCTCGTGGCGCTACATGATCGTCGCCGGCCTCTGCCTGATCCTGGCCTTCGCGCTCACGATCAAGAGCACCTTCCGCGCCGCCGAGCGCCACCAGGTGACGACCGAAGAAGACGACACGGTGCACTTCGACGGCAGTGGCAGCGGTCAATCCGTCGGACGCTCGACCGGCGGCGGCCTCAACCTGCCGACTCAGGCGGCGCGGGATGCCTACGAAGGTGCCTATGCCGGCGCAACGTCGCACAAGGCCTTCGCGATGTCCTCGCGCGGCGCCTGGGGCATGGCCAGCGGCGCCCAATCGCCTCGCGAGGCGATGCAGGCGGCGATTGCCGATTGTGAAGTGAAGCGCGAGCAGTACTCGCCGCATTGCATGGCGATCGACGTGGACGGGCAATCGATGGTGCAGCGCAGCCGCTGAGTCGCGGCGCGATGCCGCGGCCGCGTGCCGCCAACAGGCGAAACCGCACCGCTCACTCCAGCGGCGCGAGCAGCCCGTCCAGGTCCTCGGCGTTGAACTTCTCGAAGCCGGTGTCGTGCCCGAGTACCCCCTCGGCCAGCGCCGACTTGCGCTCCTGCAGGGACAGCATGCGTTCCTCGATGCTGCCTTCGACCACCAGCTTGTAGACGAAGACCGGCCGGTCCTGCCCGATGCGGTGGGTGCGGTCGGTGGCCTGCTGCTCGACGGCCGGGTTCCACCACGGGTCGAGGTGGATGACGGTGTCGGCCGCGGTGAGGTTCAGCCCCACGCCACCTGCCTTGAGGCTCAGGAGCAGGATGGGCGTCGCCTTCTCCTGGAACTGCCGCACCACCTCGCCGCGTGAGCTGACGGCGGTGTCGCCAGTGAGCACGAGGTGCGGCAGGCCCAGGGTGTCGAGCTCGGCCTGCACCAGCGCCAGCATCTCGGTGAACTGCGAGAACACGAGCACGCGGTGCCCTTCGTCGACGAGCTCGGGCAGCATGTCGCGCAGCAGGTCCATCTTCGCGCTGCCGATGTCCGCGGCCTTGTCGTGCCGCTTCACGAGGCGCGGGTCGCAGCACACCTGCCGCAGCTTGAGCAGCGCATCGAGGATGGCGATCTGCGAGCCCGCAAAGCTCTGGCGCTGCAGCACGCGCCGCACCTGCTCGTCGGCTGCGAGCCGCACGCTTTCGTAGAGGTCGCGCTGGGCGCCGTCGAGCACCACGCGGCGAATGATTTCGGTCTTCGGCGGCAGCTCGGTCGCCACGTCCTGCTTGCGCCGGCGCAGGATGAACGGCCGTACCCGCTGCGACAGCAACTGCGCACGCAGCGTCTCGCCGTTCTCTTCGATGGGCTTGCGCCAGTGGCGAACGAAGCTGCGCGAGTCGCCGAGGAAGCCCGGCATCAGGAAATCGAAGTGCGCCCACAGCTCGCCGAGGTGGTTCTCCAGCGGCGTGCCCGTCACGCACAGCCGGTGGCGCGATTGCAGGCGGCGCAAGGCACTGGCCGCGCGGCTGCCGGCGTTCTTCACCATCTGCGCTTCGTCGAGGATGACGATGTGCCAGCCCTGCGCGCCCAGTGCGTCGATGTCGCGCCACAGCAGCGGGTAGGTGGTGAACACCACGTCATGTTCGGCGATGCGGTCGAACTCGCGCTTGCGGCGCGCGCCCTGCAGTGTCAGCACGCGCAGCGACGGGGCGATGCGCGCAGCCTCCGCCTGCCAGTTGGCGATGAGCGAGGTGGGCAGCACCACGAGTGCGGGCAGGTCGAGCCGGCCCGCCTGCTTTTCCACCAGCAAGTGCGCGAGCACCTGCGCCGTCTTGCCGAGGCCCATGTCGTCGGCGAGGATGCCCGCCAGGTGGTGCTCACGCAGGTACTGCAGCCAGGCGAGGCCGTGCTGCTGGTAGTGGCGCAGTTGCAGGCCAAGGCCGGCGGGCGTGTCGACGGAGGGCGGCGTGCCGGCGGCGCGCAGGCGTTGCGCGAGCGACGCCAAGCCCGCCTCACCCTGCAGCTGCCACGCGCCGTGCGAACCGGCGCGCGCGGCCTGCGTGTCGGCCAGGCCCAGCCGCAGCGCCTCGATGCGATGCGCTTCCCAGGTCGACAGCTGCAGCGGCCCCGCGGGCAGCTTCGGGTCGGTCAGCAGGTCCACCATCGCACCGACGATGGCCTTGATCGGCTTGGCGCGCGCCTCGATGCGCCGGCCGCCGGGCGCGCGCAGGTGGATCAGCTCTTCGTCATCGATGAGCGCGATCTCGTGCGCCTTCAGCCAGCGGCTGTCGCGCTTGATGAGGTCGGCCAGCAGCGGCGTGAGGTCCAGCGTCTCGCCTTCGACCTCGATGCCCATGCTGAGCAGCCACGAGCCTTCGCGCGGCCCGGGCCGCATGGCGCCGAGTTCGCGCGGCTTGCGGCCCAGCGGCTCGGCCAGCTCGCGGCCCGACTCCTCGCCCGTGGCCGGGTCGATGACGATGCGCCACGCATCCACCGGCACGCTCAGGTGCGCGAAGCCCGGGCGCACGACGATGGCCCAACCCCGGGCCTGCAACTTCGGCACCACCACCGCCCAGAATTCGCCGAAGTGCGATTCCTCGGGCAGCGACCACAGCTGGCCATGGCCTTCGGCGGCTTGCGCATTGCGCCACTGCAGCGCCTCCATGGGCAAGGGCCGCAGGCCACTGGCGAAGAGCGCGTCGCGCGCATCCGCTTCCCGGGCCAAGTCGCGATGGATGACGGTGTTCTCGCCCCAGGCGCCATGCAGCACTTCGGTGGGCTTGGGCCGGGTGTTCAGCACGCGGGTCGGCGCGGGCGTGTCCCAGTGCGTGCCGCCGGCGTCATAGGTCCAGTCGACACGTGCGACGGTGACCTGCGCGCTGCGGGGGCCGAAGCCTTGCATTGCCCGCAGGCCGAGCAGGCCGTCGCCGCGGGTGAGGGTCTGCAGGATGAGGCGGGGGCGAAACGGGGTGGGCTGGTCAGCGCGGCGTTCGGGCTCGTGCTCGGGCGTGGCGTCGGGGGGTGGGGGCATCGGGCGATTGTCCTCGTACATCCTCATGGATCACTGGACATCCATCCAGTAACATCGCCGGCCATGGAAAGCAGTGCCGCCTACACCGTCGCCGTGCGCGCCTTGTGCGAATTCACGGCCAAGCAGGGCGACCTGGACTTGCGATTCACGCCGGCGCCCTCGTCGCAGGAAGGTGTGGCGGGCCATCAGATGGTGGCATCGCGGCGCGGTGCCGGCTACCGCAGCGAGCTCAGCCTCACCGGCCGCCACAAGCACCTTGTCGTGCGCGGGCGCGCCGACGGCTTCGATGCCGATCGCGGCCGCGTCGAGGAGGTGAAGACCCACAAGGGCGACCTCGCTCGCATGCCCGCCAACCACCGCGACCTGCACTGGGCGCAGGCCAAGGTCTACGGATGGTTGCTGTGCCAGCAGTTCGACCTGAGCGAGATCACGGTCGCGCTCGTCTACTTCGAGATCGGCACGCAGCGCGAGACGGTGCTCACCCAGGCCTGCAGCGCGGACGAACTGAGGCAGTTCTTCGAGCAGCTGTGCGAACGTTTCATCGACTGGGCCGACCGCGAAGTTGCACATCGCTTGCAGCGTGATGCGTCGCTTGCGGCTCTGAGATTCCCGCATGCGCAGTTCCGCACCGGCCAGCGCACGCTTGCCGAATCGGCCTTCAAGGCGGCGCGGCTCGGGCGCTGCCTGATGGCGCAGGCGCCCACCGGCATCGGCAAGACCATCGGCACCATCTTCCCGCTGCTCAAGGCCTGCCCGGTGCAGGAGCTGGACAAGCTCTTCTTCCTCACCGCCAAGAGTTCCGGCCGCGCTCTCGCGCTCGATGCCGTCGGCACCTTGCGCGCGAGCGACCCGGCCATGCGCCTGCGCGTCATCGAGCTGTGCGCCCGAGACAAGGTGTGCGAGCACCCCGACAAGGCCTGCCATGGCGATTCATGCCCGTTGGCGCAAGGCTTCTACGACCGGCTGCCCGCCGCGCGCGATGCCGCCGTGCAGCGCGCCACGCTGACGAAAGAGGCGCTGCGCGAGGTCGCGGCCGAGCACCGCGTCTGCCCCTACTACCTGAGCCAGGAGATGGCGCGCTGGGCCGACGTGGTGGTGGGCGACTACAACTACTTCTTCGACACCGGCGGCCTGCTGCACGGGCTCACGCTCGCCAACCAGTGGCGGGTCGCCGCGCTGGTGGACGAGGCTCACAACCTGCTGGAGCGGGCCCGCGCCATGTACAGCGCCGAGCTGTCGCAGGCCGACTTCCGCGCCGTCCGTGCCATCGCACCGGCGCCGCTGAAGAAGCCCTTCGACCGACTGCACCGTGCCTGGAACGGCGTGGGCAAGGCGCAGACGCAGCCCTACGAAGTGCATGCCGAGGTGCCGCCCACTTTCGTTGCCGCGCTGCAGGAGGCCACCTCGGCGGTCACCGACCTGCTCGCCGACGAGCCCGCCGCATTGAACGCCGATGCGATGCGCTTCTACTTCGACGCCTTGCATTTCTCGCACCTGCTGGAAAGCTTCGGCCCGCATTCGCTCTTCGACGTGAGCATCGCCGAAGGCACACGCCGCAATGCGGTGCTGTGCGTGCGCAACGTGGTGCCCGCGCCCTTCCTCAAGCCGCGCTTCGAGGCCACGCGCGCGACCGTGCTGTTCTCCGCCACGCTCACGCCGCAGCACTTCTATGCCGACACGCTCGGCCTGCCTGACGACACGGCATGGATCGATGTCGAGGCGCCCTTCAGCCCCGAGCAGCTGGACGTGCGCGTGGTGCGCGACATCTCCACCCGCTACCAGCACCGCCGCGAATCGGTCGCGCCCATCGCCGACCTCATCGCCGGGCAGTACCGCGGCAGGCCGGGCAACTACCTCGCCTTCTTCAGCAGCTTCGAGTACCTCGACCAGGTGGCCTCGGCCTTCGAGGCGGCCCACGCGCAGATTCCCATGTGGACGCAGTCGCGCCGCATGACCGAGGCCGACCGCGAGGCCTTCCTCGCGCGCTTCGAGCCGGGCGGGCAGGGCATCGGCTTCGCGGTGCTGGGCGGCGCCTTCGCCGAGGGCATCGACCTGCCGGGCGACCTGCTCATCGGCGCCTTCATCGCCACGCTGGGGCTGCCGCAGTTCAACCGCGTGAACGAGGAGGTGCGCCGTCGCATGGACGAGACCTTCGGCGAAGGCTACGACTACACCTACCTCTTCCCCGGCATCCGCAAGGTGGTGCAAGCCGCCGGGCGGGTGATCCGCACGACCACCGACCGCGGCAGCATCCACCTCATCGACGATCGCTTCGGGCGCTCGCAGGTGAAGCGGCTGCTGCCGGCGTGGTGGAGCGTGCAGTGAGGTTCAGAACAAGCGGACGCCACCTTCGTCGTCAGTCTCCAACCATCCGATGGCGGCCGCAATCAGAAGGCAACCGCCGACGAGCGCGAAGAGCTTCCAATGCTTGTCCGATTCGATCACTTCCTCGCCACGGCTGATTCGAATGCAATTCTTGAAGAGCTTCGTCTCCTGCACTTCAACCTTGTCGCCGTCCTTCAGCCGCGTGTAGGCCGAGTAGCCGACACCGCAGCTCGACACCCGTCCACCGATGAAGTGCAAGGTGTAGCTGGTGTCGGCCCATCGGCCGCTGAAGCCGCCATGCTGGCGATCGCCGTCGCGGCTCGTGTGCTGGTCGACCTGTAGCGATTCGATGGTCGTCGGCAGGCCGATGTCCAGCAGCAGCGCCACGCCGGCGATGAACATGGCGAAACGCAGCGCGAGCTTGAGCATGAGTCGACCTTCAAGCGCCAGGCTGCGTGTCTTGCACTCCGTGTACTTGCCGCAGGGATTCGACGTCGCGCACGTTCTTTTGCACCGCGACCGCAGCGAAGAGGCTGAGCACGAAGGCCATCGCGTAAAAGCCCTTCTCGCTGTACGCGAGGTTGGCGTTCCACAGGCCCACGGCAAGCAGGCCGAGAGAGAGCAGCAGCGAGACCCAGCACAACGAGAAGTAGATGGTCGTCACGGGAATGCCCTGTAGCCGATCGCGCACCGACTTCTGCAAGGACACAGCGGCGAAGAGCCCGTACATCAGGATGGTGAAGTAGTAGCCTTTCTCATTGAGCTGCATCTGCGCATTCCACAGGCCGACCAGGTAGGTCGCGGCACCGACGAACAGGGCCATCCAGGACGCCGCGATGAATGCGCCCGTCGGGCGTTGACTTTGTTGAACCATGCTCCCCTCCATTGTTGGTGAGCGCAATGTAAGCCACGCCCGGGTACGTGATGCGAGGCGGCGGCTGGGCAAGCGTGGCGTTCTTCACCAGAAGCGCGTGAAGGCGCTAAAAAATCGAGCGCCCGGTGAGCGTGGTCAGCATCTCCAGCGCCAACGTGCCCGAAAAGGAATTGCCCGATTCGGCCAGCCGCGGCGACCAGACGCAGATGCCGCACTCCCCCGGAATCACCGCGACGATCCCGCCGCCCACGCCGCTCTTGGCGGGCAGCCCGACGCGAAAGGCAAAGTCGCCGGCGGCGTCGTAGGTGCCGCAGGTGAGCATCAGCGCGCTCAGGCGCTTGGACCGGCTGATGTCCAGCACCTCTTCGCCGGTCGCCGGGATGCGGCCGTGGTTGGCCAGAAAGCTCACCGCCCGCGCGAGCTCCACGCAGTTCATTTCGATGGCGCAGTGGCGGCAGTAGGCGTCCAGCACCTGGTCCACCGGGTTGCGCAGGTTGCCGAAGCTCTTCATGAAGTGCGCCATCGCCGAGTTGCGGTCGCTGTGGCGGCGCTCCGAACGCTCGACGCGGCGGTTGTAGTGGATGGACGGCGTGCCTGACAGCCGTTGGAGGAATTCGGACAGCGCGTTCTCAGGCACCGCGAAGCGCGTGCACAGGATGTCGGTGACCACCAGCACGCCGGCGTTGATGAACGGATTGCGCGGCTTGCCTTGCTCGTGCTCGAGCTGCACCAGCGAGTTGAAGGGCGTGCCCGACGGCTCGCGGCCCACGCGCGTCCACAGCGTGTCGCCTTCGGCCTGCAACGCGAGCACGAGCGCAAAGAGCTTGGAGATGCTCTGGATGGAAAAGCCGATGGACGCGTCGCCGATGGTGTGGACATCGCCCTTCACCGTCACGACCGCCATGCCGAAGTGGCTGGGCGACACGCTCGCGAGCTCGGGGATGTAGTCGGCCACCTCGCCCTGGCCCAGGGTCGGCTGGATGGCCGTGTAGATCTTTTCGAGGACGCCGCCGTAATCCATGGACTCAACCCTTGCTGCCGGGCCGCCATTCTGCGACGCCTTGGTGTCGGCTCAGGTGAAGATCCCGATGACCTGGGCCATCACAACGCACCGTGCGCCGCGGCCAGCGCCGACCATTGCTCCGCGCTCGGGAAGCGCGTCGCGCGAAAGCGCACCGGCACGTGCTCAGTCGGCTCCATCAATTCAGACAGCGCCGCCACCGCCGCATCCCAAGGCACGAAGATGGATTGCCCCACCTGGCCATCCTGCATGCGACTGAGCACGACCAGGTCGGTTTGCGGCAGCAGCGTGTCCACGCCCTCGGTCCACACCGAGTAGGTCAGCAGCTGTCCGTCCTTCTCCACGCCAGTGGCCGAGGCGACGAAGATGTCCGTGCCGCGCCGCTGGTGCAGGTCGTCCAGCAGGTTCTTCTGGCCGGCATAGGTCTGGGCGAGGTCGTGGAGCGCGAGTTCGGCGAAAGCCCGGGCGCAAGACGTGGGCGGCGTGAAGACCTGCCAGCGGTCGCCCACCAGCGCGAGCGGCGTGAGCGACAGCCAGCGGGGTTCGGATTCGATGGCCGCCTTGGCCAGCGCCGCCATCACCGACAGGCCCGCTTCGTTGCGGGCGCTGCAGACAAGCAGGGCATTGCGCACCGGCATCAGCGCGACGGGGTCGGCCACGTCGAGGCGGCGGATGAGGTCGGGCAGCAGGATGCGCGAGGGCTCGTAGCTGTCGCCCCAGGCGCCGCGCCACACGCCCGCGGCGATCTCCTGCCAGCCGCCATGTTCGGGTAGGCCGCGCAGGTTGTGCAGCGCGTCGCTGAGCACCTGCTCGAAGTCCACCTGCCAGTTTTCCAGCTGGCCTGCATCGATGCGGCGGATGGCGTTCGGCGTGTCGAAGGCCAGGCCCACGATGAGCGGGCCGGCCAGCGGCCTGGACGCGAGGCGCGTCGGAGCGGCCTCGCCCGGTGCGCCGGACGAGAGCCGCTGCGCGCTCAACAGGCCCATGGCTTCGTCCGCGGCCGTGCGCACGATGGGCAACAAGCGCGGCTTCGCGGCCTCGTAGCCGTCAGGCATTTCCGCCCCTTCGATGGCGTTGCCAAGCACGAACTTGCGCAGCACCGCCGGCCGCTCGGCACGCGGCGCATGGACGTATTCGTGAAAGAGGTTGCCGAGGAAGATGCTGTACTTCTGGCCGTCGCGCTCGCCGCGCACCTCGTTCATCTTCGGGTCGAACTCCGCGGATTGAACGCCGCTCGCGCGTAGCAGCGCGATGGCCTCGCGTGCGACGGACTCGATCGACGGCTTGCTCGAAAAGCGATCCTTGAGCCAGTTCAACATGGCTGTTCCTCCCTTGGCGCTTGCGCGATGGTCGGGGAGTCTAAAGGCCTGCGAGGCCTGGGGCTTGTTGGGCGCTTCGGGTTCACGCTCTCTTGACTCCCACGATATTTCATCTGGTGGGGGCTCCCTCACATCAAGTCACCATTTCACGGGTAGCCGCCCCCTGAACAAGGGGCCATGCGAAGTCGGTACGGACTTACGCTTCGCGCTCCAACAAACAGGAGGAAATACATGCACATGCGCGTCATCGCCGCAATGCTTTGCCTGGGGGCCATGAGCGCCCATGCGGTTCCAGTGGCAGGTCAGGGAACCTGGGAAACCACGCTGCAGGCACGCGACATCGACCACGATGGCGTGGTCGATGCCTACTACGACACGGCGAAGAACATCACCTGGCTGGCGGACGCGAACTACGCCGGCACCACCGGCTACGCCGATGGCTCGGGCACCTACCCGCCGGGCGTTGTGGGCGCGATGGATCCGTGGGTTGCCTCGACCTGGGTGGCTGGCCTGGACGTGCATGGCGTGACCGGCTGGCGCCTGCCGCGCGCGATGAACTACGCACCCGACGGCTGTGCATCGGCCCCCGGCATCGGCCCAGGCATCTACTGCACCTTCACGCCCGAAGCCGGCGTGAACGAGCTGCATGACCTGTTTGCCATCACGCTGGGCAACGGCGCGGGTCTTCCGCTGAACACCGGCGACTTCCTCAATGCCTGGCTGGGCGAGACCGAGTACGTCACGGAAAGCAGCTACAGCGGCTCGCAGATGGCCCCGTCGTTCTCGTCCGCCAGCATCACCTACGTGCCCGGCACCGAGATCATCGCGGTGGAAAGCTTCTCCGACTACGCCTGGGCGGTGCATGACGGCGACATCGCTGCCGTGCCGGAGCCCGAGACCTATGCCTTGATGCTGGCGGGGCTGGGCGTGCTGGGCGTGGCCGCACGTCGCCGTCGGGCGGCTTGAGTCGCTGAAGTAGTGGGAATGGACGGCCTGTCGTGGCAGGTGGTGCCGTCCATCCTGCCTGGGCGGCTCGGCGGTGGTGATGCGGCCCAGGTCATCCGCGTGATGACGGCCGTCATGAAGATGGTCAAGCTCGCCGAGCTCAAGCGCACCCGCAATGCGGGCTGAGCGCGACGCTCAGAAGAGGAAGTAGCGCTGCGCCATCGGCAGGCTCTTCGCGGGCTCGCAGGTCAGGAGCACACCGTCGGCGCGCACCTCGTAGGTCTGCGCATCGATTTCCATGCGCGGGGCGTAGCCGTTCAAGCGCATGTGCTGCTTCTTTGCCGTGCGGCAGCCCTTCACCGCGGACACGCGCTTGTGCAGGTTCAGCACGTCGTGGATGCCGCCCGCGATGGCGGCCTGGCTCATGAAGGTGAGCGAGCCCTGGTGCAGCGCGCCGCCGAAGCTGCCGAACATCGGCCGGTAGTGCACCGGCTGCGGCGTCGGGATGGAGGCATTCGGGTCGCCCATCGCAGCGGCGGCGATGAAGCCGCCCTTGAGGATGAGCGAAGGCTTCACGCCGAAGAAGGCCGGCTTCCACAGCACGAGGTCGGCCCACTTGCCTTCCTCGATGCTGCCCACCTCGTGCGAGATGCCGTTGGCGATGGCGGGGTTGATCGTGTACTTGGCGATGTAGCGCTTGACTCGGGCGTTGTCATTGCGGGGGTTGTTTTCGACGGTCGAAGCGCCCGCTGCATCCGGCGCCAGCCATCCGCGCTGCACCTTCATCTTGTGCGCCGTCTGCCAGGTGCGCACGATCACCTCGCCCACGCGGCCCATGGCCTGCGAGTCGGAACTCATCATGCTGATCGCGCCGAGGTCGTGCAGCACGTCTTCCGCGGCAATCGTCTCGCGGCGGATGCGGCTTTCGGCGAAGGCCAGGTCCTCGGCGATGCTCGCATCGAGGTGGTGGCACACCATCAGCATGTCCAGGTGCTCGTCCACCGTGTTCACGGTGTAGGGCATGGTCGGGTTGGTGGACGAAGGCAGGAAGTTCTCCTCGCCCACCACGCGCAGGATGTCCGGCGCATGGCCGCCGCCCGCGCCCTCGGTGTGAAAGGCGCACAGCGAGCGGCCCTTGGTGGCGGCGATGGTGTCTTCGACAAAGCCCGATTCGTTGAGTGTGTCGCTGTGGATGCTGACCTGCGTGTCGGTCTCGTCGGCGACGCCCAGGCAGCAGTCGATGGCCGAGGGCGTGGTGCCCCAGTCTTCGTGCAGCTTCAGGCCGATCACGCCCGCCTCGATCTGCTGGCGCAGCGCCTGCGGCTGGCTGGCGTTGCCCTTGCCGAGGAAGCCGAGGTTCATCGGGAACGCATCGGCCGCCTGCAGCATGCGGGCGATGTTTTCGGGCCCCGGCGTGCACGTCGTGGCGAAGGTGCCAGTGGCGGGGCCTGTGCCGCCGCCGAGCATGGTGGTGACGCCGCTCATCAGCGCCTCTTCGATCTGCTGCGGGCAGATGAAGTGGATGTGGCTGTCGATGCCGCCGGCCGTGACGATCATGCCCTCGGCCGCGATGATCTCGGTGCCCGGGCCGATGACGATGTCCACGCCCGGCTGCACGTCCGGGTTGCCGGCCTTGCCGATCTTCGCGATGCGCGAGCCGCGCAGCCCGATGTCCGCCTTCACGATGCCCGCGTGGTCGACGATGAGCGCATTGGTGAGCACGCAATCCACCGCCTCGTGCGCACCGGGGCCGTTGACCTCCTGCGACTGGCCCATGCCGTCGCGGATGGTCTTGCCGCCGCCGAACTTCACCTCCTCGCCGTAGCGGGTGAAGTCGTGCTCGACCTCGATGATGAGCTCGGTGTCGGCCAGCCGCAGGCGGTCGCCGGTGGTGGGGCCGAACATCTCGGCATAGGCGCGTCGGGGGATGGTTGCCATGGGATGCGTCCGTTTGTGTGTGTCGGGCGTTTTCTCACCACAGAGGACACAGAGAACACAGAGAAAAGCTCTTCCTCGGTGTTCTCTGTGTGCTCTGTGGTTGAACTCTTCGGCTCTTCAAAGACTGCCTTGCACGAGTCCGCGGAAGCCGTAGACCTGCCTGTTGCCCGCGTAGTCCACCAGCTCCACCGTGCGCTGCTGCCCCGGCTCGAAGCGCACGGCAGTGCCGGACGCGATGTTCAGCCGCATGCCTCGGGCCGCGTCGCGGTCGAAGCGCAAGGCGGCGTTGGTCTCGGCGAAGTGATAGTGCGAGCCGACCTGGATCGGCCGGTCGCCGGAGTTCTCCACCACCAGCGTGACGGTGCGGCCGCCTTCATTGAGAACCAGCTCACCGTCCTCGGTGAACAGCTCGCCGGGGATGACTCCGGAGATGAGGCCGGCCGTCACGCGAAAGGCCCGAGCAGCACCACGCCGAAGAGGGCCAGCGCCGCGCCACCCACCCGCGGCAGCCAGGGCGCACGGCGCGGCAGCCAGCGGCCGAGCGCGATGCCTAAGCCTTGCAACAGCAGCGTGGCCACGAGCATGCCGGTCAGCGCGAAGGCCTGTGTCGGCCCTGCGAGCTCGACGCCGTGCGCGGCGCCATGGAACAGCGCGAACACGCCGGCCATGAGCGCAGCGGCCCACGCGGGCATCTGCCAGCGCATGGCGACCAGCAGGCCCAGCACGAAGACCGAGCACGCGATCATCGGCTCGACCCCGCCGATGGGCGCATCGATGGAGCCGAGCATCGCGCCCACCGCCATGAAGCCCGCGAAGACGAGCGGCGCGATCGCCGCACGCTGGGCGGTCATCGCGCTCCACAGGCCCAGCGCCAGCATCGCGGTCCAGTGGTCGATGCCGGTAAAGGGATGCACGAAGCCCTGCGCCAATGCCCCCAGCGCCGACATTGCGTCGTGATGCGCGGCCTGGTCGCTGCCCACATGCGCAGCGCAGATGCCGGGGAGTGCAAGGCCCAGGGCCAGGACGGCCGGGACGGCAAGGTCGGCCGCGCGGACGCGCCGCCATGCATGTCGCGAGATGTTCAAGCGCTTTCTCCTTGAGACTGGGTTGCGGCCGCGCCGTTCAGACGATCGGCTGGTGCACCGTGACCAGCTTGGTGCCATCGGGGAAGGTGGCTTCCATCTGGATCTCGGGAATCATCTCGGCGACGCCGTCCATCACGTCGGCACGGGTGAGCACGGTCTTGCCGTCGCTCATGAGCTCGGCCACCGACTTGCCGTCGCGGGCGCCTTCCATGATGGCCGCGCTGATGAGGGCGACCGCCTCGGGGTAGTTGAGCTTGAGCCCGCGTGCGCGGCGCCGTTCGGCGAGCAATGCGGCTGTGAAGATCAGCAGCTTGTCCTTCTCGCGGGGCGTGAGTTCCATGGGGGCGCAAATTAGCAGGAGGTGTGCCACTTTACTCGCTGCGCGCGCAGCGGCGGCATGGGGCTTGCGGAAGAGTTCGCCACCATGGCCGCCGTCCCCACCGCCGCGTCCGACAGTCCCCGCGTCGGGCCTGCTTCGTCCACTTCGGTGCGCACCGAGGCGGTGCAGCGCGTCGTCAAGGTGCGTCGCGACTACAACGAGTGGGTCGCGCGCGAGACCATGGAGGACTACGCGCTGCGCTTCACGCCGCACAGCTTTCGCAAGTGGTCGGAGCTGCGGGTGGCCAACACCGCGTTCGGCGCCGCGTCCTTCCTGGTGCTGGAGGCGGTGGGCGCGACGCTGCTGGTGGAGTACGGCTTCGTCAATGCTTTCTGGGCGATCATCGCCACCGGGCTCGTCATCTTCCTCGCGGGCCTGCCCATCAGCCGCTATGCGGCGCGGCACGGCGTGGACATGGACCTGCTCACCCGCGGTGCGGGCTTCGGCTACATCGGCTCCACCGTCACCTCGCTGATCTACGCGAGCTTCACGTTCATCTTCTTCGCGCTCGAGGCGGCGGTGATGGCCTACGCGCTGGACCTCGCCTTCGACATCCCGCCCGCCTGGGGCTACCTGATCTGCGCGTTGGTGGTCGTGCCGCTGGTGACGCACGGCGTGACGGTGATCAGCCGGCTTCAGGTGTGGACGCAGCCGCTGTGGATCTTCCTGCTCGTCGTGCCCTATGTGTTCGTGTTCCAGAAGAACCCGGGCGTGTTGAAGGAGCTGACCGGCTACGCGGGCGCGAGCGGGGCCGGCGGGCAGTTCGACGTGGCGATGTTCGGCGCCGCGATGACGGTGGGCATCGCGCTCATCACGCAGATGGGCGAGCAGGTCGACTACTTGCGCTTCATGCCGGCGCTCACGAAGAAGAACCGCGTGCGGTGGTGGGCGGGCGTGCTCATCGGCGGGCCGGGCTGGGTGGTGCCGGGCGTGTTGAAGATGCTGGGCGGTGCGTTGCTCGCCTACCTCGCCATCAGCCATGCTGTGCCAGTGGACCGGGCGGTGGACCCGAACCAGATGTACCTCGCGGCCTACGAGTACGTCTTTCCGCGCGCCACCTGGGCGATCGCGGCGACTGCCTTGCTGGTGCTCGTGTCGCAGCTGAAGATCAACGTGACCAACGCGTATGCCGGGTCGCTCGCCTGGTCGAACTTCTTCGCGCGCCTCACGCACAGCCACCCGGGGCGGGTGGTGTGGGTCATCTTCAACACCGTCATCGCCTTGATGCTGATGGAGCTGAACGTGTTCTCGGCGCTGGGCCGGGTGCTCGGGCTGTACTCGAACATCGCCATCAGCTGGATGATGGCCGTGGTGGCGGACCTCGTGATCAACAAGCCCATGGGCTGGTCGCCGAAGGGCATCGAGTTCAAGCGGGCACACCTGTACGACATCAACCCGGTGGGCGTGGGGGCGATGGGCTTGGCATCGGTGCTGTCGATCGCGGCGTACCTCGGCTGGCTCGGCGCGATGGCGCAGGCGTTCTCGGCCTTGATTGCGCTGGCGACGGCGTTCGTGACGTCGCCGTTGATTGCGTGGTGGACGAAGGGGAAGTACTACCTCGCGCGGGAGCCGCTGTCTTCGCGCTCTGAATTTGCCGCGGCCGAAACCAGTCCCGCTCACCCTGACCCTTCGACAGGCTCAGGACAGGGTACGCCTATCGGCGTATCGAAGGGCCGTCCGGTGTCCGCGCTGCACTTCGATACCTCAGTGCGAACGGGTGTGGATGGCGACGCTTCGACAAGCCCGCCCCGAACGGGTCTGAGCACCTGCACAATCTGTGAGCGGGCATACGAACCCGACGACATGGCCTACTGCCCCGCCTACCTCGGCCACATCTGCTCCCTGTGCTGCTCGCTCGACGCGCGCTGCAACGACATGTGCAAGCCCGAGGCAAGCTGGTCCGCGCAGTGGCAGGCGGCGGCGCGCAAGCTGCTGCCCAGCGTCATGTGGCACAAGCTGGACACCGAGCTCGGCCGCTACCTGCTGTCGATGAGCGCCGTGGTGCCGATGCTGGGCATGCTCTTCTACATGATCTACCGCCACGAGCTGCGGCAGATGCCCGAGATGGCCGACGGCGTGCGCGAGGCATTGGCGCAGGGCATCGGCCTCGGCTTCATCAAGGTGTACGCGGCACTGGTCGTCGTCACGGCCATCGTCACCTGGTGGATCGTGCTCACGCACAAGAGCCGCCAGGTGGCGCAGGAAGAAAGCAACCGCCAGACGCAGGCGCTCAACGAGCAGGCGATGGCGTTGCGCCGCGAGATCGAATCGCACCAGCGCACCGACGAGGCGCTGCAGCAGGCCAAGCGCACGGCCGACCTCGCCAACCAGGCCAAGAGCCGCTACATCTCGTCCATCAGCCACGAGCTGCGCACGCCGCTGAACAGCATCATCGGCTACGCGCAACTGCTGGACGAGGACGACAGCGTGCCGCCGCACCGCAAGCAGGCGGTGAGCGTCATCCGCCGCGGCGGCGACCACCTGCTGTCGCTCATCGAAGGCACGCTGGACATCGCGCGCATCGAGGGTGGCAAGCTCACGCTGGACGTGAAGCCCATGCGCTTCCAGGAGTGCGTGCAGCAGATCGTGCGCATGTTCGAGCTGCAGGCGGCCGGCAAGGGGCTCGCGTTCCGGCACGAGTTCAACGGCGCCATTCCCGAGGTCGTGCGCACCGACGAGAAGCGCATGCGGCAGGTGCTCATCAACGTGCTGGGCAATGCGGTCAAGTTCACGAGCGACGGGCAGGTGGTGTTCCGCCTGAGCTATGCACGCGAGATGGCGGTGTTCGAGATCGAGGACACCGGCCCCGGCATCGCGCGGCACGAGATCGACGAGGTGTTCGAGCCCTTCGCGCGCGGCAGCGCGGTGAGCAGCGCGGCGGGCGGCGGCACGGGCCTGGGCCTCACGATCAGCAAGATGCTCACCGACCTCATGGGCGGCGAGATGACGGTGCACAGCAAGGTCGCGACCGCCGACGATCCTGCGTCGGGCACGCTGTTCCGCATCCGCCTCTTCCTGCCCGAGGTGCGCGCCGCGGTGGCCGAGCGCGAGCTGCCGCGAGTCACGCGCATCGGCTATGCCGGCACGCGGCGCATGGTGCTGGTGGTGGACAACGAGGAGATCGATCGCGACCTGCTCGTCAACGTGCTGGCGCCGCTGGGCTTCGACGTGCGGCGCGCGGCGTCCGGCCTGGAGTGCCTGGAGATGCTGCGCAGCATTCAGCCCGACGCCATCCTGATGGACCTTGCGATGCCCGGCATCGACGGCTGGGAGACCATCCGCCGCCTGCGTGCCGAAGGCCTGAGCCGCGCGCCGGTGGCCATCGTGTCGGCCAACGCCTTCGACCGCGGGCTGGACAACGACGTGGGCATCGTGCCGAGCGACTTCGTGCTCAAGCCAGTGCGCAAGAGCGAGCTGCTCGATTGGCTCGGGCGTGCGCTGGCGCTGGAGTGGCTCCACGCGCCGGCGGGAGCATTGCCGGTAGCCGAGAGGATTGCGCATGCGGCGGCGTCACCGTCTGCCCCGGTCCCCGCGTCTATCGCTGCGTTCGTCTATCCGAATGAGGTGCGCCTGCAGGCGCTGCACGACACCGTCCAGCTCGGCTACCTGCGCGGCATCATGCGGCTGCTCGACGAGATCGAGGCCGAGTCGCCCGCGTGCGCCGGCTTCGTCGCGCACCTGCGCGAGCTGGCGCGGCAGTTCCAACTCGACGCCATGACCGGCGTCCTCCGAAAGGCACGCGATGCACGCATTGCTGAATGACCCGGCGTCCCAGGCGCGCTTGCCCGGCCGCGACGACATCGACCGCCCCACCGCGGACGTCGTGCTCATCGTGGACGACGTGCCCGACAACCTCTCGCTGCTGCACGACGCGCTCGATGAAGCCGGCTATGCAGTGCTCGTCGCCACCAGCGGCGAGGCCGCGCTGCTGCGCGCCTCGCAAGCCTTGCCCGACATCGTGTTGCTGGATGCGGTGATGCCCGGCATGGACGGCTTCGAGGTGGCGCGCCGATTGAAGTCGCAGCCCGACACGGCGCACATCCCCATCGTCTTCATGACCGGGCTGACCGAGACCGAGCACGTGGTGGCCGCCTTCCAGGCTGGCGGCGTCGACTACGTCACCAAACCCATCCGGCCGCGCGAAGTCATCGCACGCATCGCCGTGCACATGCAGGGCGCCCGGCAGGCGCGCCAGGCCCGCAATGCGCTGGACGCCTTCGGCCACGCGACCATGGCCATCCAGATCGGCAGCGGCCGCGCCGTGTGGCAGACGCCGCTGGCGCGCAAGCTGCTGCAGTCCTACTTCGGCGCGATGGACACCAGCGCCGCATCCACCGAAGTCCCGCAACAACTGCTGAACTGGCTGCAGGCACAGTCCGCGCTCGCCGCGCAAGGCCAGGCGCCCAAGCCGCTGGCGCTCGTCAACGGCGCACGCCAGCTCGTCATCAACCTGCAGGAGCGCACGAGCGACGAGGACTGGCTCATCGTGATGCGCGAGGTGTCGGACACGGCCGTGGTCGAAGCCATGATGCAGTCCTTCCGACTCACGCTGCGCGAGGCCGAGGTGCTGTACTGGGTCGTCAAGGGCAAGACCAACCGCGACATCGGCGACATCCTCGGCTCCAGCCCCGCGACGGTGAAGAAGCACCTCGAGCATGTGTACGAGAAGCTGGGGGTGGAGACGCGCACCGCGGCGGCCAGCTTGGCGATGAGCAAGGTGGGAGAGCTGGCTCGGCGCGTTTGAGTTTGCGTGGCGGAGCTTGTTGGGCTCTGTCTGCTGCACCAGTTGGAACCACGGAGGACACAGAGAACACAGAGCAAAGCATTCCTCTGTGTTCTCTGTGTCCTCTCGGTGTCCTCTGTGGCGAGGAAGAGGCTTGCGCGAATGGATAGGCTGCTTCGACGCCTCTGCCTCAGCGACCGATCTCAGAGTCAATCTGCAGCTTCAAGTCCGACTGCCCGACGCTCACGTTCTGCAGCAGGCCTTGCAAGTCACCGCTCTGCGGCATCGCATTCCCGCTCTTGGACACCCGTGCCCCGACGATGACCTTGTTGACGCCCGACAACTTCGCCGCCGGCGACATCGCCATGCTGTCGTCCAGCTTGAAATCGAAGGGCAGGTCCTTCACCTGCTTGCGGATGATGGCCAGCGGCATACGCGGGCCTTCGGATGCGCGGGCGAAGACGAAGACGGTGTCGTCGGGCGACACACGGCCCTTGAGCTTGTCGGACAAGCTGACCGTGCCGCTGACCTGGGCGCTGCCGACAGCAGGCGATGGTGATTCGCCGGAAACAGTCGCCCCCGACGTCGCCGCGGGCATGCCTGCCATCTGCCGTGCTTCCGCGATGCTGTCGCGGATCTGCTGCGCCATCGGGCTGTCGGGCGGCTCGACCTTCGCAAGCTGCTCCCAATAGTCGATCGCGAGCTTGTAGTCCTTGCGGCCGAAGGCGGCAGTGCCGGCGAGGGCGAGTGCCTTCGGATGCTTCGGGTTGGCCTTGAGCGCGCGTTCGATGAGTGCGCGCGGCTCGCCTTCGAGGTCCTTGTTGTTGTTCAGCGCGACGGCGACCGCGTAGTCCGAGAGCAGCGTCGGATCGGTGGGGCGCAGCTTCTCGGCCTGCTTGAACGCATCCACCGACTGCTGCTGCTTGCCGAGCGCGGCGTAGGTTCGCGCGAGCATCTGCCAGCCGTCGGCGTCGTCGGGCTGGGCCTTGAGGTGATCGACGAGGCGATTGATCATCGACTCGATCTTGGCCATGGCTTCGGCGCGCGATGCCGCCGCGGCGGGGCTTTCCGCGGCATCGCCGGGCGCGCCGCGGTTCGACGAACCCGGCCCGAGCGCCAGGCGGCTCGGTGCGCCGAGCCATGCGTAGCCGCCCGTGGCCACCACCGCCACGAACACGGCGATCAGTGCGACCAGGCTCGTGGAGCCGCCGACGGGTGCCGCCGGCAGCGAAGAATCGGCCGGCGCCATCGCCTTGCCGCGCCACCACAGCGTGCGCGTGAGCAGCACCACGGCGGCGACGCACAGCAGCGCCGCCATCAATACGAAAACTGTCATGGACGCACCTCGGGTTCAGCGCCGTCCAGTTCGTCGGGCTCGAAGCGGTCGTCGCTCATGCGGGTGCGACGACGCAGGATCAGGATGAGGCCGATCAGGCCTCCCACCAGCAGCACACCCGGCCCGAACCACAGCAGCCAGGTGGTGGCCTTCACGGGCGGGCGGTACAGCACGAAATCGCCGTAGCGATCGGTCATGTACTGCAGCACCTGCTGATCGGTCTGGCCCTTCTGCAGCAGCTCGCGGATCTGCTGGCGCAGGTCGATGGCGAGGTCGGCATGCGAATCGGCGATGGTCTGGTTCTGGCACACGAGGCAGCGCAGCTCGGTGGCGATGGCCATCATGCGGGCCTCGAGCGCAGGGTCGGCGGCGACGGGCGCGGCGTCCTTGGCAACGGAAGCGCCTGCAACGAGCACCGCGAACATCAATGCGATGAGCTTATGCATTGAGCTCTTTCAACAAAGGCGAGATTCGCTTGTCGATCACCTCCGGCGTCAGAGGCCCGATGTGCTTCATGCGGATCACGCCGCGCTTGTCGATGACGAAGGTCTCGGGCACGCCGTACACGCCGAAGTCGATGCCCACGCGGCCGTTCTGGTCGAAGATGGACAGGTCGTAGGGGTTGCCGAACTGCTGCAGCCAGCCCATGCCGTCGGCGCGCTGGTCCTTGTAGTTCAGGCCGATGATGGGCACGGCCTTGCTCTTCGAATACGCCACCAGCAGCGGATGCTCCTCGCGGCAGGCCACGCACCACGAGGCCCAGACGTTGAGCATCCACACCTTGCCCAGCATGTCGTCGCGGCGCACGGTGGTGTTGGGGTCGTCCAGCCGCGTCAGCGCGAAGGCGGGCGCTGGCTTGTTGATCAAGGGCGAAGGCACCTCGTGCGGGTCGAGCCGCAGGCCGCGCCACAAGAAGAAGACCAGCAGGGCAAAGAGCCCGAGCGGAATGATGAATCGCAGGCTCTTCATGCCTGGGCTCCCGATGATGCAATGGTGGACGCGCTTTCCTGCTTTTGCTTGACGCGGTAGCGGCGGTCGCTCGCGGCCAGCGCGCCGCCCAGCGCCATCAGCAGGCATCCGCCCCAGATCCAGTCGACGAAGGGCTTGACGTACACGCGCACGATCCAGGCGCCGCCTTCCACCGGCTCGCCCAGCGAGACGTAGAGGTCGCGGGTGAAGCCGGGGTCGATGGCGGCTTCGGTCATGGGGTTGCGCTGCACGCGGTAGATGCGCTTCTCGGGGTGCAGCTCTTCCACCTTGCGGCCGTTGCGGCTCACCTCGACCAGGCCGCGCACGGCGTCGTAGTTGGGCCCGTCGACGTTCTTCAATCCGGCGAAGAAGAAGGTGTAGCCGGACACCTCGGTGCTGTCGCCCACCGCCATCTTCACGTCGCGCTCGACCTCGTAAGTGTTGACCATGCTCACGCCGAAGGCGAAGGCCGCGACGCCCAGGTGCGCGACGAACATGCCCACCATCGCGCGCGGCAGCAGCCGCACGCGTGCGAGGATGCCGCCGTGCACGCCGCCGCTCGGGCGCACGCGCTCCCAGATGTCGGTCGCGATGGAGGTGAGCACCCAGAACGCCATCAGGAAGCCCATGGTGGCGCCGGCCGTCACATGGCCCATCAGCCAGCCGGTCAAGAGCGCGGCGACCACGGTGATGCCCGCGGCCCAGCGCAGGCGCTTGGCGAGTTCAGGCAGCTCGGCCTGCTTCCAGCGCGCCAGCGGCCCGATGCCCACGAGGAAGATGACCGGCACCATCAATGGCACGAACACCGTGGCGAAGTAAGGCGGGCCCACCGAGATCTTGCCCATGCCCATCGCATCGAGCGCGAGCGGGTAGAGCGTGCCCAGCAGCACCGACAGCATCGCCACCACGAAGAGCACGTTGTTCATCAGCAGCATGGTCTCGCGCGAGACGAGGCCGAAGCGCGAGCCCAGGCCGATGGAGGGCGCGCGCCACGCATACAGCACCAGCGAGCCGCCGATCACTACGACGAGGAAGCCGAGGATGAACAGCCCGCGGCCCGGATCGGTGGCAAACGCATGCACCGACGACAGCACGCCCGAGCGGACGAGGAAGGTGCCCAGCAGCGACAGCGAGAAGGCGACGATCGCGAGCAGCACCGTCCATGACTTGAAGGCGCCGCGCTTCTCCGTCACCGCCAGCGAATGGATGAGCGCGGTGCCTGCAAGCCAGGGCATGAAGGAGGCGTTCTCCACCGGGTCCCAGAACCACCAGCCGCCCCAGCCGAGCACGTAGTAGGCCCAGATCGAGCCGAGCATGATGCCCACGGTGAGGAAGCACCATGCCGCGGTGGTCCACGGCCGCGTCCAGCGCGCCCAGGTGGCGTCCAGGTTGCCGCCCAGCAGCGCGGCCACGGCGAACGAGAAGGCCACCGAGAAGCCGACGTAGCCCATGTAGAGCATGGGCGGGTGCACCACCATGCCGGGGTCCTGCAGCAGCGGGTTCAGGTCGTTGCCGTCCATGGGCACCGGGAACAGCCGCTCGAAGGGGTTCGAGGTCGTGAGCATGAACAGCAGGAAGCCCGCGCCGATCAAGCCCATCACGCCCAGGATGCGCGCCACCACGGGCGCGGGCAGGTGCTTGCTGAACTGGCTCACCGCCAGCATCCACACGCACAGCATCATCAGCCACAGCAGCAGCGAGCCCTCGTGGCCGCCCCACACGCCCGCGATGCGGTACTGCAAGGGCAGGGCGCTGTTGGAGTTGGTGGCGACGTACAGCACCGAGAAGTCGTTGCGCACGAAGCTCGCGGCCAGGCAGACGAAGGCGAAGCCCACGAGCAGGAAGAGCGTCTGGGCGGCGGGCCGCGCAAGCGAGGTCCACTGCGGCTTGCCCTGCGCGGCGCCGATGATGGGCAGCGTGCCGAGGATGGCCGCCACGGCCAGCGCCAGCAGCAGCGAGAGTTGTCCGAGCTCGGGAATCATTTGCCGGCCTCCTTCATGATGGTGCCGGACGTCTTCATGGGCGGCTGGCCGGCGCGCTTGAGCGCTTCGCCGGCCTCGGGCGGCATGTAGTTCTCGTCGTGCTTGGCGAGCACCTCGCGTGCGACGAACACGCCGTCGGGGCCGACCTGGCCTTGCGCCACCACGCCCTTGCCCTCCTTGAAGAGGTCCGGAAGGATGCCCTGGTAGCGCACGGGAATCGTCTTGACCGTGTCGGTCACGAGAAAGCTCACCGTGACGCCGTCTCGCTTGAGGCTGCCGGCCTCGACCAGCCCGCCCAAGCGGAAGGTGCGGCCCACCGGTGCCTCCTTGGACGCCACCTGCGAGGGCGAATAGAAGAACACGAGGTTGCTCTGGAAGGCGTTGAGCACGAGCGCGGTGGCCACGCCGACGGCGGCCACGATGCCGCCGATGATGGCGAGGCGTTTCTGGCGGGGTTTCATGAGTCGTTGTCCTGAGGTTCGGATGCTTCGATGGCCTGCGCTGCCGCGCGTTCCCTGCGCCGGGCGACGAACCAGGGTTCCGCGAGCATCAGCACGGCGGTGACGGCATAGGCGCCCCACACGTACAGGCCGTAGCCGCCCATGTCGAAGAACTCGGAGGCACTGTGCCAGTTCATGCGTGGCGCTCCTTGCGCGAGATCAGCTCACGCACCCAGTCGGTATGCGATTCGCGCTCGAGGACGATGGCCCGCGCCCGCATGAACACCACCGCGAAGGCGTAGGCCCAGAAGGCGAAGGTCATGATGAGCATGGCGGTGAGCATGGTGTGGGCCATCTTGGGCGCGGCCGTCATGCTGATGGTGGCGCCCTGGTGGAGCGTGTTCCACCAGCGCACCGAGAAATAGATGATGGGCACGTTCACCGCGCCGATGATCGCCAGGAGCGCGCCGGCCTTGTCGGCGCGGCGCACGTCGTCGATGGCCTCGGTGAGGGCGATGTAGCCCACGTACAGGAAGAGCAGGATCAGTTCGGACGTGAGCCGCGCGTCCCACACCCACCAGGTGCCCCAGGCCGGCTTGCCCCAGAAGGCGCCGGTCCACAGGGCGATGAAGGTGAAGAGGGCCCCGGTGGGGGCGAGCGCATGCGACAGCATCGATGCCATGCGGGCGTTGAAGGCCCAGCCGATGGCGGCCCAGAAGGCCATGGCCATGTAGATCACCATCGACATCCAGGCCGCAGGCACGTGGATGAAGATGATGCGGTAGGACTCGCCCTGCTGGGCGTCGGTGGGCGCGACGAAGAAGCCGATGTAGAGGCCGACGATGCTCAGCACGATGGACACGGCCCACAGCCAGGGCACGAGCGTGCCGGCCAGCGCGTAGAAGCGCGAAGGCGCCGCGAAGGTGAAGAACCGCAGCGGCGATGGGCTGGTGGGCGGTGCGGTGGGTGCTCGGGCGGTCATGGGTCTGCTCGTTCGGCGGATCGTTCTGCGGATCACTCTGCTGATATTCGCAAGGCGGCGGCCGCCGCGGGCGGTGCGGTCAGCGCGGTGAAGATCAGCAAGGCGCCAAGTATCGAATAGTGCGCCATGCTCGATTGCCCGGCCTCCACGGCACCCACGGCGCCGGTGCCGAAGATGAGGGCGGGAATCGACAAAGGCAACACGAGAAGAATGATCAACACGCCCGCGCTGCGCAAGCCCAGCGTGAGGGCGGCCCCGACCGCGCCCAGTAGGCTGAGCGTGGGCGTGCCCAGCAGCAGCGAGACGGTGAGCGCGGCGATCGACGCCGGGTGCATGTCGAACAGCAGGCCGAAGAGCGGCGCGGCGATGGTCAGCGGCAGGCCTGTGAGCGTCCAGTGGGCGGCCGACTTCGCCACCGCCACCACCACCGCGCTTTGCCCCGTGAGCAGCATCTGCTCCAGCGAGCCGTCGGCATGGTCCTGGGCGAAGAGGCTGGTGAGCGAGAGCATGGCCGCCAGCAGCGCGCAGACCCACACGACGCCCGGCGCGATCAGCCGCAGCGTGTCGTGCTCCGGGCCCACGCCCAGGGGGAAGAGGCTCACCGCCACCACGAAGAACACCACGGGCAGCAAGGCCTCGATGCGGCGGCGCATCGCGAGGCGAATGTCGCGCAGGAAGAGGGCGAGGAAGAGCGATCGCATGCAGGTTCAGCGGCGCGGCGCGTAGGCGTCGAGGTCGATCTCGAGCGGCGCGAGGCGGGCGCTGTCCAGCGGCAGGTGGCTCGTGAGCAGCACGCTGCCGCCGCGCGCGACGTGGCCTTCGAGCAGGTCATTGAGCCGGGTGATGCCGTCCACGTCCAGCGCGTCGAAGGGCTCGTCCAGCACCCACAGCGACGGACCCGGCTCGACGGCCAAGCGAGCCAGCGCGACGCGGCGGCGCTGGCCCTGCGACAGCGTGCGCACGAAGGCGTTGCGGCGGCTGCCCATCTCCAGCCGCGCAAGCGCCGCGTGGGCGGTGGCCGCGTCACTCGGGCGGCCATGGATGCGCAGCAGGAACTGCAGCGCCTCGGTCACGGTGAGGTCGTCCTTGAGCGCATTGGCGTGGCCGATGAAGACGAGCCGGTCGCGGAAGTCGCTGGAGCGCCGCACGGGTTCGCCATCGGCCGTGACCTCGCCGTGCTCAGGCGTCGACAGGCCCGCGGCCAGGCGCAGGAGGCTGGTCTTGCCGCGGCCGTTGTGCCCGCGCAGCCAGACGATGCGCCCGGGCGGCAGGTTGAGGTTCAGGTCCTGGAAGAGAAGCCGCGTGCCGCGCCGGCAAGCCAGCGTGGCGGCGTGGAGATGCGGTGCGGCGATGGCGGCGGGGGAGGTGGACAAAAGCGGGCAGCGGACAAGCGAAACGGCGATTGTCGTTGCAAGTGCCGGGCCTTGATGTGGGGCAGATCAAGGGATGCATCGCTTCGCCTGCGGGAGGCCGGAATCTGGCTGGATTCGGCCGCTAACCCGTTGATTTGGGATGAATTTCCCAAAGTTGACGACCCGCTGTCACGAACCCAAACATACCCGCTGTTACAAATGACGCAACTGCACGCGGCGAAGCACAAAAACCGTCACCAGGGCGCGCGTTACACATTGCAAGTGCTGCTTGAATTGCCAACTATTGACGCCTTTGCGGTGCCGTGAGCCGCGAACATGCGCCTACCGGCCCGGCACGTGAACTGCGTGTTGATTGCCGGGGTGTCATGCGTCCTGCGAGACGGGGTCATGCGGGAGAACCCCAGGAGAGTGGGCAGTACACCAACCGTCAGACCACCAACTATCGGGGGATTCCTTTGTCATGATCGGCACCGCCAAGGCCACGAGGTTCGGCACGCGCGTCTACGGCAACGGCCGTTCGCGTGCAGCTGCATCGGCCGCCCACGGTGACTGGTTCGGCCGCGAGGAAGCCATCATGGGCACCGCCATCAAGGTGGAGCTGTGGGCCGCCGGCCGCGACGAAGGCGAGGCCGCGATCGACGCTGTGATGGCCGAGATGCATCGCATCGACGCCGCGATGAGTCCGCACAAGCCCGACTCCGAGCTCTCGCGCATCAACCGCGACGCCGCCGCCCGGGCCGTGCCGCTCAGCGACGAGATGTTCAGCCTCGTCGAGCGCTCCATCGAGTTCTCCAACCTGTCCGCCGGCGCGTTCGACATCACGTACGCGAGCGTCGGCCAGCTCTACGACTATCGGGCGGGCGTTGCCCCGAGCGACGACGAGATCGCCGTCGCCCGCCAGGCCATCGGTTACCGGCAACTGCAACTGGACCCGCGCGAGCGCACGCTGCGCTTCCTGCGCGAAGGCATGCGCATCGACCTGGGCGGCTTCGCCAAGGGCCATGTGGTGGACACGAGCACGGCCATCCTCAAGCGCCGCGGCATCCGCCATGCCTTCGTGAGCGCGGGCGGCGACAGCCGCGTCATCGGCGATCGCCGTGGACGTCCCTGGGCCATCGGCATCCGCGACCCGCGCCGCGAAGACGGCGTGGTCGCGGTTCTTCCTCTTGAAGACGTGGCCATCTCCACCTCCGGCGACTACGAACGCTTCTTCGAGAAGAACGGCGTTCGCTGCCACCACCTGATCGACCCGCGCACCGGCCGATCGCCGGCCAGCGTGCACAGCGTGACCATCCTCGCGGAAGACGGCCTCACCACCGAGGCGCTGTCCAAGTCGGTGTTCGTGCTGGGCGTGACCCAAGGAATGCAACTCGTGGAATCGCTGCCCGGCGTGGACGCCGTGGTCATCGATGCCGCGGGACAACTTCATTACTCGACCGGGTTGCAGGGCGCTCGTCCTCAAACCAGGCAATAACCACTAGTCGCTCGTTCACGGGAACTCGACAGGAGCACACATGAAACATCTCGGAGGATTGGGCGCGCTCGCGCTCTTGATGGCTGCCACGACCGCGGGCCTCGTCGCCTGTGGCGCCGGCAGCAACGGCACGGATGCGGCCACGGTCACGGTGCAGGGCGACGTGCCCATCGCCTACGTGATGCGTGCCAACACGATCAGCATGAACCCGACCAACGGCGCGCCCTCGGCCGCCGGCGGCGACCTGCTGATCCGCGAGAAATCATCGCCCACCGCGCCTGAGCACAACATCACCGCGCCAATCACGCAGGGCAAGGGCGATGTGTCCGACCCCGAGGTGTCCTACGACGGCAAGAAGATCATCTTCGCGCTGAAGTGCCCGACGTCCAACACCTCCACGATCGACGGCGGCCCCGCATGCACGGGCCGCTGGAACATCTGGGAATACGACATGAGCAAGGGCGGCCTGACCGGCGGCACCTTCAAGCGGCTCACGAATTCCACGAATGACGACGACGTGGACCCGGCCTACCTGCCGGCCGGCCGCGGCTTCGTGTTCAGCTCCAACCGCCAGACCAAGTCGCACATCAACCAGGCGCTGGGCCAAAGCTACTACGCGCTCGACGAGTACGAGCGCGAGCGCGTGTTCAACCTGCACACGATGGACGCGGAAGGCAAGAACATCACGCAGATCTCGTTCAACCAGAGCCACGACCGCAACCCGGTGGTGCGCCCGAACGGCGACATCATGTTCTCGCGCTGGGACCACGTCGGCGGACGCAACCACTTCAAGGTGTTCCGCGCCAAGCCCGACGGTACCGACATGTTCGTGCTGTACGGCGCGCACAGCGACGGCAACAGCTTCCTGCACCCGCGGGACATGGACCCCAAGGGCAAGTACAACGGCTACCTCGCCTCCGACCTGATGCCGCTGTCTCGCACGCATGAAGGCGGCGCGCTGGTCTTCGTGGACGCGGCCAACTTCTCCGAGCAGGACCGTCCGATCAACCCGCAGGTCACCGCCACGAGCGGCCAGCAGCAGGTGACGGCCAAGGCGCTGAGCATCGGCGGCGGCCTCTCGCAATTCGGCCGCATCACCACGCCGTACCCGCTGTGGGACGGCACCGACCGCGTGCTCCTGGCCTACAAGCCTTGCGAAGTCACCAAGGACGGCGTCGAGACGCTGTGCGCCAACGTGCCCGCCGCCGATCTCGCCCGCCTGACCGAGATGGAGCGCACGGACGCCGAGATCGCCGCCGATTCGGTCAAGGACAACGTCCGCCCGAACTACGCCATCCACATGTTCGACCCGGCCACCCAGGAGATGCGAATCGTCGCATCGCCGCCGGCCGGCTTCATGTACACCGACCCGGTGGCCATCATGGAGCGGCCCGAGCCGAATGTCGTCGACCCGATCAGCCTGGACCCGACGCTCGCCGCGGCCAACATGGGCCTGCTGGAAGTGCGAAGCGTCTATGACACCGACGAACTCGGCCGCATGGGCGACAACGTGATCACCGCCGCCGACCTGCCGGCCGGTTGCACCACCGCCATCGCCAAGACCGCGCCCACCGACCCGAACGACACGCGTTCGCAGGTGGCCGACATCGCCAAGATCAAGGACCCGGCGGACAAGGCCTACGGCTGCGCGCCGGCCCGCTTCATCCGCGCGGTGCGCGCCGTGCCGCCGGTGCAAAGCTCCATGGGCCTGCGCAGCGCGATCGGCGAGACCGACTTCGAGATGCAGCAGATCCTCGGCTACGCGCCGATCGAGCCGGACGGTTCGTTCAAGCTGCAGGTGCCTGCCGACACGCCGATCGCGCTGGCGGTCGTCGATTCGCAAGGCCGTGCCTTCCAGACGCACACCAACTGGATCCAGGTTCGCCCCGGCGAGCGCCGCACCTGCGACGGCTGCCACAGCCCGCGCCGCGGCGGCGCGCTGAACTCGGGCAACGTGGCCAACAGCGTGCCCGCGGGCGCGATGGCCGCGCTCACCAGCGCCCACCAGTCGGGCGAGACCATGGCCGGCACCCGCACGCGCCTGAACCCGTCGCTGCTGTCGCTGTCGGCGGAGATGATCTACGACGACGTGTGGGCAGACACCACCAAGACCGGCGTCACCAAGCGTGCGTCGATCGAGATGCGCTACAAGGGCAACACCGATTCGACGCAGGACCTGCAGACGGCCGTGCCGGTGAACGGCGTCATCAACTACCCCGAGCACATTGCTCCCTTGTGGACGGTGAGCCGCGGTGCTGCAGGCGTCAACACCTGCACCAACTGCCACAGCGACCCGGCCAAGCTGGACCTCTCGTCCTCCATGTCGGGCACCGGCCGCCTCGCGTCCTACGAGCGGCTGATGGTGGGCGACCCGGTGATCGACCAGGCGACCGGCCTGCCCAAGACGCATATCGAGGAAGGCGTGCCCGTCATCGATCGCCTGCCGGCGCTCGTGAGCACCATGGCCAGCGAAGGCAACGCCGACGGCCTGGCACGCCAGAGCCGCCTCGTGGAAATCCTGTGGGGCCAGACGCTCAAGGCGGGCGGCGACGCAGCCACGACCTACCCGGCCCCGGGCGGCACGGCGCCCGACCATTCGAAGCTGCTCAATGCGGCCGAGAAGCGTCTGGTCGCGGAGTGGATCGACACCGGTGGCAAGTACTACAACGACCCGTTCAACGGCGCGAGCGGCGTGCGGCTGGTCAACTCGCTGAGCCAGACGGCCTTCGAGTCGACCGTCTACCCGATCATCAAGAACACCTGCGCGGCGAGCTGCCACCAGGCGATCGGCAGCGACGGCAAGTCCACGGGCACCACCTTCCGCCAGAACCGCTACGTGCTGACGGGCGACGTCGAGGGCGACTTCAACGTCACGCTCACGATGATCTCCAACGTCTGCAAGCCGGCGGAGAGCTTCCTGCTCAAGCGGCCGTCCACCATCCCGCACCCGGCGGGCGCCGCATCGCAGGCGCAGGCTGTGCTCCCGGTGGGCAGCACCAACTACAACACCATCCTTGCCTGGATCCAGGCCGGCTGCTGAGAACGAACACGACCAGATGAAGAAGTACGAGCCACGATTCGGACGTTCGAGGCCGCTGGCCGCCGCCGGCGGCCTGGCGGTGGCCGCCGCCTTGGGCCTGGCCAGTTGCGGCGGCGGGGGCAACCCGCTGGGCAACCCCGACAACATCCAGAACCCGCCGGGACAAGGCGGGCAGAAGCTGTCCTTCATCTACTACCAGAAGTGCATCAACCCGATCTTCCTGGCGCAGTTGCAGACCAACATCAACGGCACCATCGCCAACAACACCTGCGCCGGATCGGGTTGCCATGACACCGTGACCGGCACCGGCGGCGCGTTCCGTGTCGTCCAGGGCGCGCAGCCGGTGGACCTGGCCAACCCGGCCAACACGCCCGACGTCGTTCGCGTGAGCGACATGTACAAGAACTTCTACTCCGCCCAGGGCGAGGTGGTGAACGGCTCGCTCACGCAAAGCCGCCTGCTCGCCAAGCCGCAGCTGCTCAACGTGCTGCACGGCGGGGGCCTCATCTTCACCAGCGCGACCGACCCGAACGTGAAGCTGCTGGCGTACTGGATCACCCACCCCGTGCCAACCGGGCAGGACGAGTTCAGCAGCGCGGCCAACGTGATGTTCACGCCACCCGACGCGGCGACCGGCACCTGCAATACGCAATAGCACCCAGTAGTACTCAATAACAACGACTGTCTACTCGCAAAGCTCTCTCATGAATGTTCGTGCTTGTTGTCTTCGGCTGCTGTTCGTCGCACTGACGAGCCTTGCGGTGGGGCAGGCCGCGCTGGCGGACGAGACCTCCACCTCGTCGCCACCCACCACCGAGCAGGTGCAGATCACCGATCCGTACATCGAGCTGCACACCGGCCCGGGTCGCGGCTACCCGGTGTTCTTCGTCGCGGCGCGCGAGGAGTGGATCACCATCGAGATGCGCCACACCGACTGGTACCGCGTGCGCACCGCGGGCGGCAAGGTGGGCTGGGTCAATCGCCGGCAGCTGGAGACGACGATCACCGCGGCCGGCGGCGCCAAGACCTTCCGCGACGTGGTGCTCGACGACTACCTGAACCGCCGCGTGCAGCTGGGCGCGGCCATCGGCCGCTTCAAGTCCGAGCCCATGCTCAAGCTGTGGACCAGCTACCGCCTGTCCGACACCATCAGCGTGGAAGGCACGGTGGGCCAGGTGCAGGGCCTGTATTCGGGCACCGACTTCTGGCACCTCAACCTGCAGATCGAGCCGTGGTCCGACAAGCGCCTGTCGCCCTTCTTCGGCGTGGGCTTCGGCAAGTTCAAGAACTACCCGAACATCAGCCTCGTGAGCGCGGTGGACACCAACGCCAAGCTCGCCAACGCCAGCGTGGGCCTGCGCTACTACCTGACCGAGCGCTTCATCATCCGCGCCGACTACAGCATCTACACCGCCTACATCGCCGACACGCGCTCGGGTGAATACCGGGCCGTCACGGCGGGCCTGTCGTTTTTCTTCTGACTCTCGAGACAAAACAACATGCACACCCGAAAACTCGCTCTCACTACCAGATTCGCCACCGGCTTCATCGCCTGCCTCGCATCGCTAGCCCCCGCCATCGCGCTCGCGCAATCCACCGCGCCCGAGCAGAAGGCGCCCAACGAGCAGGTCATCACGCCCGAGGTGGACCGCCGCGACATCAAGATGCCGCGCTTTCCGTCGAACGATTTCGAGATCGGCGTTTTCGCCGGCACCTACAGCACGCAGAACTTCGGCGCGAGCGCCGTGGCCGGCCTGCGCGCGGGCTACCACATCACCGAAGACATCTTCGTCGAGGGCGTGCTGGCCCAGACCAAGGTGAGCGACGAGGATTTCCGCCAGGTGCTGCCCTCGGGCATCTTCACCACCCCGAGGCAGAAGCTGAGCTACTACAACCTCTCGGTGGGCTACAACATCCTGCCGGGCGAAACCTTCATCGGCGCCAAGCGGGCCAAGGCCACGGCGCTGTACCTCATCGCCGGCGTCGGCAGCACGCGCTTCGTCGAGCAGCGCCGCCAGACCTTCAACATCGGCATGGGCAACCGCCTGTTCCTCACTGACCGTGCCGCGCTGCAGATCGACCTGCGCGACCACATCTTCTCGCTGGATCTCCTGGGCAAGCGCAAGAACACGCAGAACCTGGAACTCACCGGCGGCTTCACGTACTTCTTCTGATGGGGTTGCAAAGGATGTTCACGATGCTTCACGCCCGGCTTCATCGCGCGTGTCTTGTGCTGGCTTCGGCCGCGGCCCTGCTGGTCTCGCCGCTCGTGCAGGCCGCGCCGGTCGCGCCCAGCCAGGCCGCGCCCGACTTCACCTTGCGCACCATGGACGGCAAGAACCTGCGCCTGCAGGAACTGCGCGGCCGGGTGGTGCTCGTGAACTTCTGGGCCACTTGGTGCGGCCCCTGCCGGCAGGAGATGCCGCACCTGAACCGCCTGTACGACAAGTACAAGGGCTCGGGCTTCGTGATGCTGGGCGTGAACATCGATGACGAGCCTGAGAAGGCGATCGGCGTGGCCACCAAGCTGGGCCTGCACTTCCCGGTGCTCCTGGACAGCGACAAGAAGGTCAGCCGCATGTACGACCTGAACACCATGCCCAGCACCGTCGTGATCGACCGCGACGGGCGCGTGCGCTACGTGCACCGTGGCTACCGTGACGGCTACGAAGACAACTACGACAAGCAGATCCGGGAGTTGGTCAAGGAATGAAGACGCTCAGACTTTCGGCGCTGACGGGACTCGCGGCCGCCTCGCTGCTGCTCTCGGGCTGCGCCAGCGTGCGCAACATCGAGCCCTGGGTGAAGCCGTACGAACGCGAACGCCTGGCCGACCCGATCATGAAGTTCTCGCGCGACAGCCTGCCCGACAAGCATCGCGAGCACTGGCACGACGTGCGCGAAGGCGCGCGCGGCGCGACCGGCGTGCAAGGAGGCGGCTGTGGCTGCAACTAGGCTTCAGCGCTGGCTTGCCTGGTCGGCGCCGATTCGCCGCACGCTGCGCTCGCGCGAGGCGCTGCGACGCGTGGCGGTGGTGCTCGGCGGCGGGCTGTTGGCCGCACATGCGGCGCACGCGGTCGACCTGCCCGAGGACAAGGCCGAGGGCATGATCCACGTCTACAGCGGCGGCGGCGTCACGGCATCGGGCCCGGCGCTGCTCGTGCGCAAGAACATCGCCGACAAGGTGTCGCTGTCGGCGGGCTACTACATCGACCAGGTCAGCAACGCGTCCATCGACGTGGTGACCACCGCGAGCCCCTACCGCGAACGCCGCACGGCCTACGACTTCGGCGCCGACTACGTATACCGCGACGCGATGATCTCGCTGTCGATGTCGCACAGCAAGGAGCCGGACTACACCGCCAACACCTTCGGCGTGGACGTGTCGCAGGAGGTCTTCGGCGGCATGACCACGGTGAGCATGGGCTACACGCGCGGCTCCGATACGGTGCTCAAGCACGACTCGCCCGAGTTCATGGACCGCGTGACGCACTGGCAGTATCGCTTCGGCCTCACGCAGGTGCTCACGCCGAAATGGATCGCGAGCGCCAATTTCGAGGCCATCTCCGACGACGGCTTCCTCGGCAGCCCCTACCGCGCGGCACGCGCCTTCGGCACCCTGATCCCCGAGCGCAACCCGCGCACGCGCTCGAGCCGGGCGCTGAAGTTCCGCGTCAACGGCGACCTCGGCGCACGCAATGCGATGCATGCCGAGTACCGCTACTTCTGGGACAACTGGGCGATCAAGGCGCACACGCTGGAAGGCGGCTACAGCCGCTACTTCGGCGAACTGTGGCTGGCGGACGCCTACCTGCGCTACTACAAGCAGAGCAAGGCGCTCTTCTACAGCGACGACGCGCAGGCCGAGACGCTGTACCTCACGCGCAATCGCCAGCTGGGCACCTTCGACAGCGTGTCGCTGGGCGCCAAGCTCAGCTACACCTGGAAGAAGGTCCCGGGGCAGTACGAGATCAAGGCCAACGGCGCCTATGAGCTCGTGCAGTTCAAGTACAAGGATTTCACCGACATCCGCACCAACAGCCCGTATTCGTTCAACGCGAACGTGCTGCAGTTGTATGTGTCGGCCACGTTCTAACGAAGAGAGTCGGTGCCCATGTTGAATCGTCTGTTGGGGGTTTGTGCCCTGTCGTTCCTGATGGCTGTGGGATCGGCCGGAGCTCTGGCGGCCGATGCCGCGCCTGCTGCGCCCGCGGCGTCTGCGCCTTCCCTGTTGGCGCCTGCCCCTGCCGCCTCCGCGCCGGCAGATGCCGCCAGCGCACCCGGCCAGGCTGCCTCGGCCGCCGCGCCCGCGAGCCTGGACAACCGCGTGCAGGACGTGAAGTCCGACGTCATCAGACTCAACCGCGACCTGCTCGTGCTCGAGGAGGAATTGCTCTTCCCCGCCAACACGCAGGTGGCGCTGTTCCTCTCGATGGACGTGGGCGTGATGTTCTCGCTCGACTCGGTGCAGGTGAAGCTGGACGACAAGCTCGTCACCAACTACCTCTACACGCCGCAGGAAGTGCAGGCCTTGCACCGCGGCGGCGTACAGCGTGTGTACCTTGGCAACCTGCGCGCAGGCACGCACGAGATCGTCGCCTTCTTCACGGGCCAGGGCCCGCACACCCGCGACTACAAGCGCGGCACGACCATCAAGTTCGACAAGGGCACCGAGCCCAAGTACATCGAGCTGCAGATCAAGGACTCGCAGAAGAAGCTGCAGCCCGAGTTCGAAGTCAAGGTCTGGCAGTAAGCGTCGATGCAGTCCCGGCCTCATTTCGCAAAGACACTGCGGCTCCTCGCCGCGGCAGCGCTGTCGCTTGGCGCCGCCGGCAGCATCGCCGCGCCGCCCGCCGAGCCGCCGCACATCGTGCAGGCGCCGCACTACGGCGACGGCCTCTTCTACTTCTACCAGGAGCGCTACTTCTCCTCCATCACGAGCCTCATGGTCTCGCAGCACTTCGAGCGGCTGCCTCACCACGAGGACGAGGCGGAGATCCTTCGCGGCGGCCTGATGCTGTCCTTCGGGCTGCACCGCGAGGCCGGCGACATCTTCGCGAGGCTGATCGAGAAGGGCGGCGTGAAGCCTTCGGTGCGCGACCGGGCCTGGTTCTACCTCGCCAAGATCCGCTACCAGCGCGGCTTCAACCCCGAGGCCGAACAGGCGCTGACCCACATCGAGGGCAAGTTGCCCGGTGATCTCGAGGAGGACCGCGCGCTCTTGCTGTCCAACCTGCTGATGGCCCGCGAGGACTACGCCGGCGCAGTGACTGCGCTCAACACCTTCGCCGCAGCGAAGGACGCGAACCGCTACATCCGCTTCAACCTCGGCGTGGCGCTCGTCAAGAGCGGCGACGTTGCGCGCGGCACCACGATGCTCGACGAGCTCGGCAAGGCGCCGGCAGAAAACGAAGAAATCCGCGCGCTGCGCGACAAGGCCAACGTGGCGCTGGGCTTCACTGCGCTGCAGGAGAACCGCGCCGAGCTGGCACGCACCTACCTCGAACGCGTGCGGCTCAACGGCATGCAATCGAACAAGGCGCTGCTCGGCTTCGGCTGGGCGGCGGCGTCGCTCAAGAAGCCGAACCTCGCGCTCGTCCCGTGGGAAGAGCTCGTCAAGCGCGACATCAGCGATTCCGCGGTGCTGGAAGCGCGCATCGCCGTGCCCTACGCCTACGCCGAGCTTGGCGCCTACGGCCAGTCGCTGCAGCTGTACAACGAGGCCATCGCCGCTTTCGAAGCGGAAAACGCCGGCCTGGACGAATCGATTGCCGCCATCCGCGGCGGCAAGCTGATCTCCGGCCTCATGAGCACCAACCCCGGCGAGGAGATGGGCTGGTTCTGGAAGATCGAGCGCCTGCCCGACATGCCGCATGCCGGCCACCTCACGCAGGTGCTGGCGCAGCATGAGTTCCAGGAGGCGTTCAAGAACTTCCGCGACCTGCGCTTCCTCGCGACAAACCTCGAAGGCTGGCGCGACAACCTGGGTGTGTTCAGCGACATGCTGACCAACCGCCGCAACGCCTACGCCGAGCGCCTGCCCAAGGTGCTGGAGCGCGCGAAGGACATCGGCCTCGATGCGCTGCAAAGGCGCCGCGACGTGCTGGCCGAGGAGCTGAAGCAGGCCGAGGACTCGCAGGATGGCGTGGCCTTCGCCGACGAGAAGGAACGCGACCTGATGGAGCGCCTGCAAAGCGTGCAGGCCGCGCTCAAGCAACTCGGCGACGACCCGGAATTCGCGTCGGCCCGCGAACGTGCACGCCTCGCGCAAGGCGCGCTGGTGTGGCGGCTGTCGCAGGAGTACCCGTCGCGTGTCTGGGACGCGCAAAAGGGCATGAAGGCCACCGACGCCGGCCTGGACGAAGCTCGCCGCCGCGATGCGGCGCTGGCCCAGGCGCAGAAGGACGAGCCGGCCCGCCACGAGGCGTTTGCCAAGCGCATCGCCGAGCTGGACAAGCGCATCCAGGCGCTCATTCCGCAGGTGGCGCAACTGACCAAGGAACAGCAGCAGGTGGTCCAGGAAATCGCGGTGGCCGAGCTCGTGCGCCAGAAGGAGCGCTTGCAGGGCTACACCATGCAGGCGCGGTTCGCGGTCGCGCAGTTGTACGACCGCGCCAACTCGGCCAAGGAGGCGGACCATGCGGGCAAGCCATAGCCTGGCGTTGATCGCCATGTGCGCGCTGGCCGCCTGCTCCACGAGCAAGAAGACGGCCGGCACCCCCGACAACGAGCCCACGCTCAAGACGCTGGCCTCGCGCGCCGTCAATGTCGACAAGGACCGCGGCATCGAAGGCGGCGAAGAGCAGGCCATCGCCGCCTACCGCAAGTTCCTCGACATCGCACCCAAGGCGCCGCAGCGCAGCGAAGCGATGCGCCGGCTCGGCGACCTGGAGATGGACAGCGCCGACAACCGCAGCGCGAGCGGCCAGACCGCGACGCCCGACTACAAGGCTGCCGTCGCCCGCTACCAGGAATACCTCAAGACCTACCCCAAGGACCCGGGCAACGACCGCGTGCTGTACCAGCTCGCGCGAGCCCAGGAGCAGAACGGCGAGCTCGAGGTGTCGCTCAAGACGCTGGACCGCCTGGTCGCCGAGTACCCCGACACCGCCTACCGCGATGAGGCCCACTTCCGCCGTGGCGAGCTGCTGTTCTCGCTGCGCGACTATCCGAAGGCCGAGCAGGCCTACGCGACGGTGCTAAAGAGCGATTCCGAGACGCCGTACCGCGAACGTGCGCTGTACATGCAGGGCTGGTCGCTCTTCAAGCAGGGCAAGCTGGAAGAAGCGCTCAACCCCTTCTTCGGCGTGCTGGACCTGAAGGTCGCCAACCGCGACGACGGCGCGCTCGACACGCTGGCCGACCTCTCGCGTGCCGACCGCGAGCTGGTGGAAGACACCTTCCGCGTCGCGAGCCTGTCGCTGGAAAACCTGAAGGGCGCGGAATCGATCCCGGCCTACATGACGACCGACACGCGCCGCTCCTACGAATTCCGCGTGTACCAGCAGCTCGGCGAGCTCTACATGCGCCAGGAGCGCGTGAAGGACGCGGCCGACACCTTCGGCGCCTTCGTGAAGCTGCATCCGCTGCATGCGCAGGCACCGGTGCTGCAGGCGCGCGTGATCGACATCTACCAGGAGACCGGTTTCGGCAACCTGGCGCTGGAGGCGAAGAAGAACTACGTCTCCACCTATGGCGTGGGCAGCGATTTCCGCAAGGCGAATCCTGCCGGCTGGGAGAAGGCGCAGCCGCTGGTGAAGACCCACCTCACCGAGCTCGCGCGCTACCACCACGCCACGGCGCAGAAGACCAAGAGCTCGGCCGATTACCAGGAAGCGGTGAAGTGGTACCGCGCCTACATCGCGTCCTTCCCCGAGGACCCGGCGACGGCGCAGAACAACTTCCTGCTGGCCGAGCTGCTGTACGAAGACGGCAAGTACGCGGAAGCGGCGGTCGAGTACGAGAAGACGGCGTATGGCTATCCGAAGCATGCGAAGAGCGCCGATGCGGGCTACGCGGCCTTGCTGTCGTATGCGCAGCAGGAGAAGCGTGCGAGCGGTGCCGACCTTGCCGCGCTGAACCGCGCGAGCGTCGAGAGCGCGTTGCGCTTCGCGAAGGACAACGCCACCGATCCGCGCACCGGACCCGTGCTGACCAACGCAGCGGAAAAGCTCTTCACGCTCAAGGACGAACGCGCACCGATCGTGGCCCAGCAGGTGCTGGACCTGCAGCCGCCAGCCGCGCCCGCGCAGCGCAAGGTGGCGTGGACGGTGGTCGCGCACAGTGCCTTCGACAAGGGTGCCTACGACAAGTCCGAGAAGGCCTATGCCGAAGTGCTGGCCTTGACGCCCGAGAAGGAAGCCGGCCGCAACGACCTCGTCGAGCGGCTTGCCGCATCCGTCTACAAGCAAGGCGAGAAGGCGCGCGCCGAAGGCAAGGCCGCCGAGGCGGTCGGGCACTTCAACCGCGTGGCCACGGTGGCGCCGCAATCGACCGTGCGCGCGACCGCCCAGTACGACGCGGCCGCTGCACTGATCGGCATGAAGGACTGGGACGGCGCCACGCGCACGCTGGAAGACTTCCGCCAGCGCTACCCGAACCATCCGCTGCAGGCCGAGGTGAGCAACAAGCTCGCGCTCGCCTACCTCGAGAAGAAGAACTGGGGCCAGGCCGCCGGCGAGCTGGAGCGCATTGCCGCGACGAGCAAGGACCCGAAGGTCGCGCGCGACGCGCTGTGGCAGGCGGCCGAGCTGCATGAGAAGGCGAACGCGCGGCCTGCGGCAACGAAGGCCTATACCCAATACCTCAAGCAGTACCCGGACCCGCTGGAGCAATCGCTCGAAGCGCGCTCACGCCTGGCCAAGCTGGCGAAGGACGACGGCAACGCGCCGCGTGAGTTCGCGCTGATGAAAGAGATCTTCCAGATCGAACAGAACGCCGGCAATGCCCGCACGCCGCGCACGCGCTACCTCGGCGCCACCGCGGCGCTGGCGATGGCCGAGCCCACGCTCGATGCCTACAAGAAGGTCGCGCTGGTGGAGCCGCTGGCGAAGAACCTGAAGCTGAAGAAGCAGAAGATGGAAGAGGCGCTCAAGGCCTATGCGGTGGCAAGCGACTACGGCGTGGCCGACGTGATCACCGCGGCCACGTATCACACGGCCAACATTTACCAGGACTTCGGCAAGTCGCTCATGAGCTCGCAGCGGCCCAAGAAGCTGTCGAAGGTGGAGCTGGAGCAGTACAACGTGATGCTGGAAGAGCAGGCCTACCCCTTCGAGGAGAAGGCCACCGAACTGCATGAGCTGAACGCCCGCCGCGCATCCGAGGGCATCTACGACAAGTGGGTGAAGAGCAGCTTCACCGCCTTGAAGGACATGCGACCGGTGCGCTACGGCAAGACTGAACGCAGCGAAGGAGTGGTCGATGCGATCCGCTGAGTTCCACCTCCCGTTCGCACTGAGCTTGCCGAAGTGCCTGCCCCGATCCATCACGATGTCCAGTGCGGCCGCGCTGAGCATCGCGATCACCGGCTGCGCCTCCGTCACCGAGCCGATCAAGGCGGCTGCATCGAGCGTCACCAGCGCGGTGAAGGACGCCGTCACGCCTTCCTCGGCCGCCAGTGCACCTGTCGTGGCCAAGGGCGCCTCGGCGCCTGCTGCAACAGTGGCGTCAAAGCCCCTCGAACCCGAGCAACCCGTCGCCCCCAACGTCCAGCGCGCCTACGACGACGCCCGCCGCGCCCTGCGCTCCGGCCGCAACGACGACGCCGAGCGCCTGATGCGTGCCTTGACACAGTCCAACCCCGAGCTCGGCGGTCCCTATGCCAACCTCGGCGTCATCCACCGCCAGGCCGGCAAGCTGTCCGAGGCTGTGGCCGACTTCGAGAAGGCCACGGCCCTCAACCCGCGCCAGCCGGTTTACTTCAACCAGCTGGGGGTCACCTACCGGCAGAACGGCCAGTTCGCCAAGGCCCGCGAAGCGTATGAGAAAGCCATCGAGCTGGACCCGAACTACGCGCAGGCGGTGCTCAACCTCGCCATCCTCAACGACATCTACCTGTGGGACGGCAAGCGTGCGCTGGAGCTGTACGACCGCTACCTTGCGCTCACCCCCGGCGGCGACGCAGTGGTAACCAAATGGATCGCAGACCTGAAGAACCGCAAGCAAGCGCCGATCACAGCCGGCAAGAAGGAGAAGGCATGAGTCGAAACCTGTTCATCGTCCTCGGCGCGGCGGCTGTGGCCCTCGCGGCCGGCGCCGCCTTCGCCGAAGACAAGGTCGAGGTCGACAGCACCAAGATCATCGGCAACCGCGAGCTGCCCAAGGTGCTCTACATCGTGCCCTGGAAGAAGCCCACGCCGGGCGACCTTTCGGGCAAGCCCTTGAAGAGCGTGGTCGACGAGGCCATGGCACCGGTGGACCGCGACGTGTTCCGCAGGCAGGTGAAGTACGACGCCCTCGTGCAGCAACCGCAGGCCGCCGCTTCACCGGCACCTGCAACCGCAAAGACAACCCCTTGAGCGTAGGCACCGCTTCAAGCGCGCGCCCACGCAGACACCAAAGACACACAAACGACGTCGTTATTCGGAGATTTGAGAAATGAATGCATTCAACACCGCGGTGAAATTCTTCCAGGATTGCGGCCTGTTCATCTACCCCAGCATCCTCATCATGTCGCTGGGCCTGGCGATCGCCATCGAGCGATTCCTGATCCTGAACCGCGCGCGCAGCGAGAACCGCAAGGTGTGGGCACAGGTTCTGCCCATGCTGCAGCAAGGCCAGTTCCGCGAGGTGCTGAACCTCACCGCCAAGAGCGACGCGGCCATCGGCAAGATCGTCAACTACGGCCTCGTGCGCATGCAAAGCCCCGGCCGCCGCGAGGACCTGGACGCGGCGATGGAAGAGGGCATGATGGAAATTGTGCCGCGCCTTGAAAAGCGCACCCACTACATCGCGACCTTCGCCAACGTGATCACGCTGGTGGGCCTCTTGGGCACCATCATCGGCCTGATCAAGGGCTTCACGGCGGTGGCGCAGGTCAACCCGGCCGAGAAGGCGGAGATGCTGTCGGCCTCGATCTCGATCGCGATGAACAACACCGCCTTCGCGCTGATGGTGGCGATCCCGTTCCTCTTGATCCACTCCTTCCTGCAGTCGAAGACGAGCGAGATCGTCGACGGCCTCGAAGCCGCGAAGATCAGCTTCCTCAACCTGGTGCAGCGCATCAAGGCCGACCAAGGCGCGAAGTAAAGCGCACGCAGGAGAGCCATCATGCGTGTCCGACGCTTGCGAAAGCATGCGGCCCACCTCGAGATCACCGCGTTCATCAACCTGATCGTGGTGCTCGTTCCCTTCCTGCTGTCCACAGCGGTGTTCACGCGGCTTGCCGTGATCGACCTCTCGCTGCCGGCGCAGAACTCGGGGGTGGAGCAGCTCAAGGAAAACAACCTGCAGCTCGAAGTGGTGCTGCGCCCCGATGCCATCGAGGTGGGCGACCGCATCGGCGGCCTCATCCAGCGCATCCCCAACACGGCCAAGGGCTACGACCTCACCACCTTGTCGGCGACGATGTACCAGATCAAGGTCAAGTTCCCAGACAAGCTCGACGCCACCTTGCTCGCGCAGCCCAACACGCCCTACGACACGCTGGTGCAGGTGATGGACGTGATGCGCATGACCAAGACCTGGAACGGCGCGAAGGCGACGGTGACCGAGCTGTTCCCGGCCATCTCGATCGGCGACGCGCCGATCGTCAAGAAGTGAGGACGCCATGAAGCTGACCCCACTTCAAAAGCGCGCGGAACGAAAGAACCGCAACCAGACGATGGTCGACATGAACCTCGTCTCGCTGATCGACGTGTTCACCATCCTCATCTTCTTCCTGCTCTCGAGCGCGAGCGGCGTCGAACTGCTGCCGAGCCCCAAGGCGGTGAAGCTGCCTGACTCCATCGCCGACAAGCAGCCCAAGGAGACGGTGATCGTCATAGTGAGCGCCACGGAGATCATCGTGGACGGCCGCAAGGTGGCCGACGTGGCGAGCGTCGTCAACCAGACGGGTGACCTGATCGAGCCGCTGAAGGCGGAGCTCGACATCCAGGCCAACCGCCAGGTGATCCGCAAGGAGAACGAGGCGGTGAGCAAGAACGTCACCATCATGGGTGACAAGGAGATCCCGTACAGCCTCTTGCGCAAGATCATGGTGACCTGCGCACGCGCGAACTTCAGCGACGTGTCGTTCGCCGTTCGCCGGAAGGACGCATGATGGGCGCGCTCGCAGTGTCTTTCCGCAACCCGGTGCTGCCGTGGGCCATCGCCAGCGAGGACGAGGACCGCTACCGGCGCATCCTGCGCACGGTGCTGGCGCTGGCCATCCTCATCAGCCTCTTGCTGCGCTTCATGCCGGTGAAGCCGCCTGATCGCACCGCGCCGGCGGAGCTTCCGCCGCGGCTCGCCAAGCTGGTCCTCGAGCAGGAGAAGACGCCGCCTCCTCCGCCGCCGGTCTCGGCGAAGAAGGAGCCGGTGAAGGAAGAGCGCAACGCCCGCGAGGGCAAGCCCGAGCCCATCAAGGACAAGGCGCCGCCCAAGAAGGCTGCGCCCGTGCCTGAAGCTCGCCAGCCCGTTCCCGGCAAACCGCCGGGCGAGGTGCTGGACAACGCGCGCCGCAAGGCGTCCGGCGTGGGCCTGCTTGCAATGAAGGATGAACTTGCCGAGATCCGCGGCGCGCCCGTGGCGGTGCAACTGAACAAGGACATCAAGCAGGGGCCGGGCGTCGGTACCGGCGTGGGTGTCGGCGTCGGTGCGGGCAACGAGGCCGGCTTGCCGGTGCGTTCGATGATCACGTCCAACGCCACCGGCGGCAGCGGCGGCATCAACACCGCGGGCTACAGCCGCAACACCGGCGGCGGCGGGCTTGCGGGCCGCGCCACCACGCTGGTCGAAGGCGTGGCGGGCGGCGGCGGCGGTGGCGGCCCGGGAGGCGGCGGTTCGCGTGGCGGCAAGGGCGACGGCGCGGGTGCAGGCGGGGGAGGCGGCGGTGGCTCGGTCCAGCGCGGCAACTCCGGCAAGGCGGCGCGTTCGCTGGAAGACATCCGCCTCGTGTTCGAGCGCAACAAGGGCGCGATCTACGCGATCTACAACCGGGCGCTGCGCGAGGAACCCTCGCTGCAGGGCAAGGTGGTGCTGAGCCTGAAGATCGCGCCGAGCGGACAGCTGGTGGACTGCCACCTCATCTCCAGCGAATTGAAGGCGCCGGAGCTGGAGCAGAAGCTGCTCGCGCGCATCAAGCAGTTCGACTTCGGCGCGAAGGACGTGGACGTGACGACGGTCTCGTGGCCGTTGGATTTCCTGCCGTCCTGAGTGCCGCAGGTTCCGGCCTTTCTCTTGCCCGTGCGGCAGGTGGGAAGGCCGGGTCTCTCCTGCAACCCGGCTCCGGTATCGGGCGAATCAGATGCGCGGGCGGCTTCCCGTGTCGTCCTTCGGCGGCGCATCGTCGACCGGGGCGATGACGCGGCGCCGCTTGATGATCACGGTGGGCACCACCGTCGGCGCCCGGCGTTCGGGCATGCGGCTGGCCGACTGCTCGCGTCGTTGCGCGGCCTTCAGGGCATGTTCGACCTTGCTGCGATTCAGCGGCACGACGTGGTCGCCGTTGATCTGCACGTAGTTCCCGTCCTGGGACTGTCCCAGGGCACCGAACTGGCCGGCGCGGGAAATGCGCCCGAGAAGGCGGAAGCCTTGCTCCTCGAGGCCGGAATGGGTGTGTCTCTCCCAATGCCGGGCGCCGAGTTCGATTCGCCAGTTTTGCTTCTCACGACTCATGACAGGGACGATTTCGCGACGCAGGGGTGGGCAGCATAAGCCCTCTCGGGATGTCAGTGGGTAGTCAGTGCGGTCCCGAGCTTCGATCGGCCGCGCTGCAAGGTTTTGTTTCACTCTCCCGCGAACTGCGGGAGTTCGAGAAATAGGTCCGCGCGAAAGCGCCAGTTCGGGCCATCGCCCGGCATGGTTCGCCCCTATGCTCTTGGCATCTCTGTGGTTCTGGTGTTGACCTTCATGGACGAATATTTGCAGTGGCTTCTGGCCGGTGTCGGCTTCTTGGTGGTGATGGGCGTCGTCGTGGTCCGCCTGGTGCTTCGCCTGCAGGTTCGGCGACGCGAAAAGCGCCGTGCGGCTGACGCTGCGCGGGCACAGACCCAGCGCCTGGCCGCCGAGGAAGCCGCGAGACAGCACGCAAAGCGCAAGGCCGCCGCGGAAGACGTGGCGCGCGTCGAAGCCGCGGCCCATGCAGCGAAGGATGCGGCACGCATCAAGGCGGAACTGCTGGTGGCCGAGCAGGCTGCGCGCAAGCAGGCCGAGCAGCTTGCCGCCGAGGCCGTGAACCACGCCCGTGCCGAAGCGGCGCGCACCGCAGCGGCCGATGCCGCCCGGCGCGAAGCCGAACGGCAGGCCCGCGCAGAGGAAGCACGCCTGGCCGAGGCCGAGCGGCTGGCGGCCGAACAGGCCGAACGCGAGGAAGCGGCGCGCCTGGAAGCGGAACGCGTCGAGGCGCAGCGCGCGGCCCAGGCGCGGCGTGCGGCCGAGGATGCAGCACGTGCCGAAGCTGCACGTGCGGAAGCAGCGCGAGCGGAGGCGGCCCGCGCAGAGGCAGCCCGTGCAGACGCCGCGCGCCTCGAAGCTGCGAGGGCCGAGGCTGCCCAACTCGCTGCCGAACTGGCGGCGCGCGAAAAGGCGGTGCATGAGGCGGCAGCCCGGGAGCGGGCTGCCCGCGAGCAGGCCGCGCGTGATCGGGCGGCCCGCGAAGAAGCGGCCCGTCTGGCCGCCGAAGAACAACAGCGCGCGCAAGCCCGGCGCGTCGCCGAGGAACAGGCGGCACGGGAACACGCCGCACGTGAACTGGCAGCACGTGAACAAGCCGCACGGCTGGCGGCGGAAGAAGCCGCCCATGCCGCCCGCGCCGCCGAGGAAGCCGCCCGCGTTGCCGCGCAGCCACAGCCCGCGCCGGCGGCCGTTCGCAAGTCGCCTGAAGAGACCCTGGTCATGATCGCCGACGATTCCAAGATCGTGCGCGTCAAGACTGGCCGCCTGCTCGCGCAGCACCAGTACCGCGTGGCCTACGCCACCGACGGCCTCGACGCCGTCGCGCAGCTGGGCGCCAGCGTCCCGGACATCGTCATCACCGACGTCGAGATGCCCGGCATGGACGGCTTCGAGCTCACGCGCCACGTGCGCCGCAACCCGGCCACGGCGCACATCCCGGTCATCATGATCACGGCCGCCGACGACCGCCACCGCGGCGACGCGAGCGAAGCCGGCGTGAGCGTGCTGCTCGGCAAGCCCTACCCCGAGGAAGAGCTCATCGCCCACATCCGCGCCGCCATGAACCACGGCGAGACGCAGGCCGGCGCCCTCGTCTGACATCCGGCCGCCAAGGCCGGGAAGAAGCCCAGCTCCGGCTCGCGGCGCCGGTGAGCAGCGCCCTGCGAGCTACAGCGCCCTGATCGGCATGCACAAGTCGCAGGTGAAGGCGCCGGTCTTCTCGTCCATCGCGAAGTCGGTGCCGTACACCTCGAGCGCCAGCCGGTCGTCGGCCTGGTAGCCGCTGTCGGGCAGCCATTCGCACAGCGTCACCCACGCGCCGTGGATCTCGGCCGGCGTGCCCGCGAAATTCACGCAGGCGTAGCGGCCGCCGAACACCGTTTCCACGCCCACCTCGCCCTGCGCCTTGAACGCGTCGTCCACGCTCACGCAGCAGTCGTAGCGGCACTTCTCGGGCGGCGTGACTTCCGGGTTGTCCTGGCTGATGCCGTACATCACGCGGCGCGGGTTCATGAGCCCCTGGCTGTCGCACCACGCGGCGAAACGCTGCCAGGTGCGCGGGATCTCGGTGCCGCCGTAGGGCCCGATGCTGCGCATGTAGGCCACGCGCTGGGAGGGGAGGTTCTTCACGACAACGTCCATGTGCACTCCTTGAGTGGGTTGAACCGGGCCCGCAGGCCACAGGTCGGGATCGTGTCGAAAAGCCTGCGAGACGGCTTGATGCTCGTTGCTCAGGTCTTGATGAATCTTGCTCAGTCGCTCGTGGTGCGACTGCGCCCATTGCCGGTGGGCGCCGCGCCGCCAGGCGCCCGGCGTCACCTGGAAGTGCGCCCGGAATGCGCGGGTGAACACCTCCGGCGAGGCGAAGCCCACGTCGAAGGCGATCGTGGATGCCGCCAGGCCGGGCGACAGGACGAGCCGGCGCGCGGCCACTTCCAGGCGCCGCCTGCGCACCCAGTCGCCCAGCGTCTCGCCGGTCATGGCGCGGAAGATGCGGTGGAAATGGAAGGCGGAGAAATGCGCCACCGCCGACAGCGTCTCGAGGTCGAGCGGCTCGGCGAGGTGCGCATCGATGTGGTCGATGACGCGGTTGATGCGGGCGATGTAGGTGCTGCGCGGGGTGGTCATGGGCGAGGGAGATTTTGTCCCGGGACGGCCCTGCGCCCCGCACCCAGTACAGTCGCGCATGCCCGAAACCACCCACCCCCAGCAGCGCCGCGACGCGCTGGTCGCAGGCGCGACCGGGCTGATCGGCCGCCAACTGCTTCAACTGCTGGTCGCGTCGCCCGGCTACGAGCGAATCCACGTGCTGCTGCGCCGCCCGGCGAAGAACCTGCCCATCGATGCGCGCGTCATTCCGCACTTCGTCGAATTTGCCAAGCTCACGCCCATGCCGCCGGTGGACGACGTGTTCATCGCACTCGGCACGACCATCGGCGTGGCGGGGTCCAGGGACGCGTTTCGCAGGGTTGATTTCGACGCCGTGCTCAACACCGCGAAAGCCTGCCTCGTGCGTGGCGCGAAGCGGTTGGTGGTGGTGTCGGCGCTGGGCGCGAACGCGAAGTCGCTGGTCTTCTACAACCGCGTCAAGGGGCAGATGGAAGAGGCGGTGAGCCGGCTTGGCTACGAGAGCATCACCATCGTGCAGCCCTCGCTGCTGATGGGCGACCGCGCCGAGCTGGGCCAGCCCACGCGTGCCGGCGAGGAATGGGCTGCGCGACTGTTGAAGCCGGTGATGCCGCTCGTGCCACGCGGCATGCGGCCGATCGCCGCGAGCGCGGTCGCGCAGGCCATGCTTCGCGCGGTGTCGGAAGCGGCGCCGGGCGTGCGCGTGCTGCGCTCGGGCGACATGCAACCCGCGTAGCACCGGGCGCCGTCACGACTCCAGCGTTCGCAGTTCCGGCGGCAGGCGGTTCAGCAGGAAGCGGATCGCCAGCGGCACCAGCACCAGGTCGTCGATCACGCCCACGAGCGGGATGAAGTCGGGGATGAAGTCGATCGGCGAGATGACGTACAGCAGGATGCCCGCCGTGCCCAGCTTGAGCCAAGTGGGCGCGCGGGGGTGCCGCAGCGCGTTGTAAAGATGACGCGCGTCGCCTCGGATCAATCGCCACAGCAGCACCCACCGCTTCCACATCGCTTGCTCCTTCGACGGGGCTGACCGCCGCCCGCCATCTTGGCAGCACATGGGGCCGTCCGCCCCCTGCGCAAGGGTCGCCCGCTGCCACGAGTGGGCCGAGCAGCTGGCGTGCCCACCCTACGCCATGTGGCGTATTCCAGGAAGTGCCGGCCCTCCGTAACCTGCGTTTGTCCATCCCAGGAGGGGCTGGAGACTCATCTTCCAAGGAGCGCCTGTTCATGAAGCACACCCGTCGCACGTTCGCGAAAACCCTGAGTGCCGTCGGCCTGGCCGTCGGCACGCTCTCGCTGAGCAGCCTGGCTCACGCTGCCGACACCATCAAGGTCGGCATTCTTCACTCGCTGTCGGGCACGATGGCGATTTCCGAGACGGTCCTGAAGGACGTCGCGCTGATGACCATCGACGAAATCAACGCCAAGGGCGGCGTGATGGGCAAGAAGCTCGAACCCGTGGTCGTCGACCCGGCCTCGAACTGGCCGCTCTTCGCCGAGAAGGCCAAGCAGTTGATCTCGCAGGACAAGGTGGCCGTGATGTTCGGCTGCTGGACCAGCGTGTCGCGCAAGTCGGTGCTGCCGGTGGTGGAAGAGCTCAACGGCCTCTTGTTCTACCCCGTACAGTACGAGGGTGAAGAGCTGAGCAAGAACGTGTTCTACACGGGTGCCGCGCCCAACCAGCAGGCCATCCCTGCCGTCGAATACCTGATGAGCAAGGAAGGCGGCGGCGCCAAGCGCTTCGTGCTGCTGGGCACCGACTACGTGTACCCGCGTACCACCAACAAGATCCTGCGCGCCTTCCTGAAGAGCAAGGGCGTGAAGGACACCGACATCGACGAGAAGTACACGCCGTTCGGCCACAGCGATTACCAGACCATCGTCGCCGACATCAAGAAGTTCTCGGCCGGCGGCAAGACGGCGGTCATCTCCACCATCAACGGCGACTCGAACGTTCCCTTCTACAAGGAACTCGGCAACCAGGGCCTGAAGGCGACCGACGTGCCGGTGGTGGCCTTTTCGGTGGGTGAGGAAGAACTGCGCGGCGTGGACACCAAGCCGCTGGTGGGTCACCTCGCCGCCTGGAACTACTTCATGAGCCTGAAGAACCCGACGAACGACGCGTTCAAGAAGGAATGGGCTGCGTACGCGAAGGCCAAGAACCTGCCGGGCGCCGACAAGCCGCTCACCAACGACCCGATGGAAGCGACCTACATCGGCATCCACATGTGGAAGCAGGCGGTCGAGAAGGCCAAGAGCACCGAAACCGACAAGGTGATCGCCGCGATGGCCGGCCAGACCTTCCCGGCGCCGGGCGGCTTCACGTCCACGATGGACATGAAGAACCACCACCTGCACAAGCCGGTGTTCATCGGCGAAGTGAAGGCCGATGGGCAGTTCAACGTGGTGTGGAAGACGCCCGTGCCGGTGAAGGCCAAGCCTTGGAGCCCGTACATCGAGGGCAACGACAAGAAGAAGGACGAGCCCGAAAAGAAGTAAGTCCGCGGGCTCTTGTTTCTCACACCCGTCACCCCGGCGGACGCCGGGGTGACGGCTTTCAGGTCTGTTGTCGATCGTGATTCGAATGCACTTACGCGCGCTCACAGTCGTTCTGGTGACGTGGCTCCTGGCTGCGAATGCCCACGCCCTCACCGCCGAGCAAGTCCGCGCCATGGCCATCGGCGAGAACGACGCGCGTGCCGCGGCCATCGGCCTCGTGGCCGCGAGCGGCGACGACAAGGCGCCGGCCTTCTTCCAGGCGCTGCTCGATGACGCCGTGAAAACTGCCGGCGACAAGGTGTTCGTCGTGCGCGACGGAAAGGCGCTGGACGCTGCTTCCGGCGCCGTCGTCATGCTGCCCGACAACGCCGAAGACGTCGTCAACAGCAACCGCATGCGCCGCGAGATCGAAGGCGCGCTCGCCTCACTGAAGCTTCTGTCCACCGACGCGAACCAGCGCGCCGCCGCGATCAAGGAACTGCACGACGGCGTCGACGAATCCAAGCTGCCGCTGATCGAGAAGGCCTACGCCATCGAGTCGGACGCAAAGCTCAAGTCCGAGCTCGGCCTGCTGCGCGCAGGCGTGCTCATTTCATCCGCCGACAAGACCAAGCGGCTGGAGGCAGCCAAGTCGCTCGCCGACAGCCATGAGCCCGCGACCAAGACCTTGCTGCTCGACCGCCTCAAGCCCGATGCCGAGACCGAGCCCGAGGTGCGCGCGCAGCTGGAGCTGTCGGTCTCGGCGATCCAGTCGCGCCTGGCCTGGGGCGAGCGGCTGGGCGTGGTCTTCACCGGTGCGAGCCTGGGGTCCATCCTGCTGCTCGTGGCGCTCGGCCTGGCCATCACCTACGGCCTCATGGGCGTCATCAACATGGCGCACGGCGAGCTGATGATGATCGGCGCCTACGCGACCTACGTCGTGCAGAACATCTTCAAGGCCCACCTGCCGGGCCTCTTCGACTATTACATCGTGGCCGCGATTCCCGCGGCCTTCCTCGCCTCGGCGCTCGTGGGCGCGGCCATGGAGCGCAGCGTCATCCGCTTCCTCTACGGCCGGCCATTGGAGACGCTGCTCGCCACCTGGGGCATCAGCCTCGTGCTGATGCAAGGCGTGCGCTCGATCTTCGGCGCGCAGAACGTGCAGGTCGAGAACCCGCGCTGGCTGAGCGGCGGCGTGCAGGCGATGAGCAACCTCACGCTGCCCTTCAACCGCATCGCGATCATCGTGTTCGCGGTGCTGGTGCTCGCGAGCCTGGCCTTCATGGTGGCGCGCACGCGGCTCGGGCTCTTCGTGCGTGGCGTGACGCAGAACCGGCCGATGGCCGCATGCATGGGTGTGAACACCGCGAAGGTGGACACCTACGCCTTCGCGCTGGGCTCGGGCATTGCCGGTCTCGCGGGGTGTGCGCTGTCGCAAGTGGGCAATGTGGGCCCGGACCTGGGGCAGGGCTACATCGTCGACTCGTTCATGGTGGTGGTGTTGGGCGGCGTGGGGCAATTGGCCGGCACCGTCTACGCGGCGCTGGGCCTGGGCATCTTGAACAAGCTGCTCGAAGGCTGGACCGGCGCGGTGCTGGCCAAGATCATGGTGCTCGTCTTCATCGTGGTGTTCATCCAGAAGCGGCCGCAGGGGCTGTTCGCGATGAAGGGGCGGAGTGCTGAAGCATGAGTGCGCTGCCTGAGACAACCCTCTCCCGCGAGCGGGAGAGGGAGCAACCCGCAAACCCCCCGATGGCCTCCTCCCTCGCCCGCTGGCGGGAGAGGCCCTTCGATACCTCAGGAGGGGTGAGGGTGATCGCCCTGTCAGCGCTGCTCCTCATCGCAGTGATCGCCCCGATCCTCAACCTCGCCGTCCCGCAAGGCAGCGCCTTGCACCTCAGCGACTACGCCGTCGCCCTGATCGCGAAGATCATGTGCTACGCCATCTGCGCGCTGGCCATGGACCTGATCTGGGGCTACACCGGCATCCTCTCGCTCGGCCACGGCGTGTTCTTCGCGCTCGGCGGCTATGCGATGGGCATGTACCTCATGCGGCAGATCGGACGCGACGGCAACTACCAGAGCGACCTGCCGGACTTCATGGTCTTCCTCGACTGGAAGGCGCTGCCCTGGCACTGGGCCTTCAGCGACAGCTTCGTCGCGACGCTCGCGCTCATCGTGCTGGTGCCTGGCTTGCTCGCCTTCGTGTTCGGATTCTTCGCCTTCCGCTCGCGCATCAAGGGCGTGTACTTCTCCATCATCACGCAGGCCATGACCTTCGCGACGATGCTGCTCTTCTTCCGCAACGAGACGGGCTTCGGCGGCAACAACGGCTTCACCGACTTCAAGCGCATCCTCGGCATCGCGATCGCGCGGCCGTCCACGCGCATGCTGCTCTTCGTCATCACCGGCTGCACGCTGCTCGGCTTCTTCCTCTTCGCGCGCTGGCTGGTGGCGAGCAAGTTCGGCCGTGTGCTGCAAGCCATCCGCGACGCCGAATCGCGCGTGATGTTCACCGGATACGACCCGCTGCGCTACAAGCTCACCATCTGGGTCATTTCCGCGGTGATGTGCGGCATCGCGGGCGCCTTGTACGTGCCGCAGGTGGGCATCATCAACCCGAGCGAGATGTCGCCGGCCGCGAGCATCGAGATCGCGATCTGGACGGCGGTGGGCGGACGTGCGTCGCTCATCGGGCCGATCGTAGGCGCCTTCTTCGTCAATGGCGCGAAGAGCTGGTTCACGCAGGCGTTCCCGGAGTTCTGGCTGTACTTCCTCGGCGCGTTGTTCATTGCGGTGACGCTGTTCCTGCCGCAGGGGATCATCGGGTTGGTGAAGCGGCGCAAGAAGGAGGAACGGGCATGACCCCCGAGTTGATGGAGGCGGGCACCAAGGCGTTGGAGGCGGCACGCGAGCGCCACGCCAATGCAGGCCAATCCGGCGGCCGCGAAGCCAGCTACGGCCGCGTGGTGGAAGAGGGCGTGGTGGACGTGGTGCACGGCCCCATCCTCTACCTCGACGAGATCACGGTGAGCTTCGATGGCTTCAAGGCCTTGAACGATCTCTCGCTCTACATCGACGCGGGCGAGCTGCGCTGCATCATCGGCCCCAACGGCGCGGGCAAGACGACCATGATGGACGTCATCACCGGCAAGACACGGCCCGACTCGGGCAAGGCCTTCTTCGGCTCCACCATCGATCTGCTTCGCCTGCGAGAAAACCGCATCGCGAGCATCGGCATCGGCCGCAAGTTCCAGAAGCCGACGGTGTTCGAGCACCTGTCGGTGTTCGAGAACCTGGAGCTCGCGCTCAAGGACGACCGCGGCGTGAAGGCGTCGATGTTCTTCCGCCTGAACGGCGAGCAGCTGGACCGCATCGGCTCAATGCTGCAGCTCATCCACCTGAAGGACAGCGCGCAGCGCACGGCGGGCTTGCTGTCGCATGGCCAGAAGCAGTGGCTGGAGATCGGCATGCTGCTGATGCAGGACCCGAAGCTCCTGCTGCTCGACGAACCCGTGGCCGGCATGACCGACGAGGAGACCGAGCGGACGGCGGAGCTGTTCCTTTCGTTGGAAGGCAACCATTCGCTGGTGGTGGTGGAGCACGACATGAAGTTCATCCACGAACTCACGCGCGACAACCCGGCGAAGAAGGTGACGGTGCTGCATGAAGGCAGCGTGCTGGCGGAGGGGTCGCTGGCGGAGGTGCAGTCGAATGAGAAGGTGGTGGAGGTGTATCTTGGCCGCTAGTCCTGCGCACGGCACCTGGCCCACCCACACCACCCAGCCCATCCATGTCATCCCGGCGAACGCCGGGATCCATCGATGCGGCACCCGGCTCCCACCACCATGGATCCCGGCGTTCGCCGGGATGACAAGGCGGGGCGCGTCCAGAGGCCAGGAGCAAGCCCCATGCTGAAAGTCCAAGGCATCAACCAGTTCTACGGCGGCTCGCACATCCTGCGCAACCTCGGTTTCGAGGCGAAGCTCGGCGAGGTGACGGTCATCCTCGGCCGCAACGGCGTGGGCAAGACGACGCTGCTCAAGAGCCTCATGGGCGTGGTGCCGGTGAAGACCGGCAGCATCCAGCTCGACGGCCAGGACATCACCCGTGACACGCCCTACGAGCGCGTGCGCAAGGGCGTGGGCTACGTACCGCAAGGCCGCGAGATCTTCGGCCGGCTGACGGTGGAGGAGAACCTTCGCATGGGCCTGGCGTACAAGCCCGGCCGCACGCCGATTCCCACGGAGCTGTTCGACCTGTTCCCCGTCCTCAAGCAGATGATCCACCGCCGCGGCGGCGACCTGTCAGGCGGGCAGCAGCAGCAGCTCGCCATCGCGCGGGCGCTGGCGGCAGGGCCGAAGCTCCTCATCCTCGACGAGCCCACCGAGGGCATCCAGCCCAGCATCATCAAGGACATCGGCCGCGTGATCCGCATGCTCGCCGACCGCAAGACCATGGCCATCGTGCTGGTGGAGCAGTACTACGACTTCGCGGCCGAACTCGCGGATCAATACCTGGTGATGGAGCGCGGCGAGATCGTCATGCAGGGGCTGGGCGAACACATGGAGACGGATGGGGTGAGGCGGCGGATGTCGATCTGAATCGGCGAACGTCGGGACCCTTCGTTACGGAAAATGGCGCTGCGATGGACCCCGGCGTTCGCCGGGGTGACAAGCCAAGCTCAAGTCCGCCAAACTCGCGGCGCACACGGCGCCATCCCCCACGCCTCCCGCCGCCACACCTTCCACACCTGCACGAGCAGTTGCATCGCCGGCTCGACGCGTGGCGCCAGCACACGCAGCACCACGCAGCGCGGCTGTGCCGCCGTGACGCCGCAACGTTTCGCAAGCTCATGCCCGCTCGCGCACTCCCGCGCCGACTCGAGCAATCGATCACGCCGGCCTTCGTCGATCGCCGACCCGGCCGCAAACCACATCGTCGCCATCACCCGTTGCCCATCGAAGCCCAGCGGCGAGTCGAGCAGCCGGCTGTCGGTGCCGTCGATCACGCCGCGCTCCAGCCAGGCGCCCGGCAGCTCGATGCTCTGCGTGTAGCGCCCCTGGTCGAAGGCCTCGCCGCTGGCGGGCAGGCCCAGGGCCAGCACGTCCCAGCCGATCATCTCGGCGCCGGGCGCGAGATGGAATCGCATGCGGTTTTCGCCCAGGCTCGCACGGTGGCAGATGGTCTCCAGCGGCAGCCACTCCAGCCGGGCGCCCTCGCAAAGCCGCGCCTCGACGCGCTGCAGCGCCGGCTCGCCCGCGCTGCGGTAGAAGCGCGCCGCCCCGGGCGTGGTGATGAGCCCGTGCGTGCCTTCGCCCATCGAGAGCTCGAGCTCCAGCACGTCCCCACCGACGATGCCGCCCGGCGGATGCACCAGCACGTTGTGGCACAACGACGGCGCCTCCGGGTAGAGCGTCTGCAGCACCCGCAAGGGGCCGCTGTGACGGTCGTGGACGATGCAGCGCTCGCCGTCGCGCCGGTAGGTGAGGGACAGATGGCCGTGCCAACCCATGGGTGTCGTTCTTGTTCGTGTGGTGAGGGCCGCCCGATCGGCGGCAATTCAGCGGCAGTTCAATGGAAGAAAACGCTCCGGGATGTCCGTGCGGTTGCTGCCCTTGGCTGTCATCTTGTCCGGCGGCGCGGCGCTGCCGCACACCCAGGCCACCGGCACCATGGTCGCGTCGTCCACGACGGCCGGGCGCAGGGTCAGGATGTGCCCCTTGAGCGCGCCGTTGGCCTGGTTGCCGAAGGTGATGTGTACCGCGCCCGATTCCACGGTCACGTTGCTCACCAGGTTGCTCACGATCTTGTCGGCGCTGGGCAGCCCCGCGGCGGCGTTGTCCGCGGGCAACGTCTTGGTGGCCAGCCAAACGGCGGCAATAGGGTTCTTGGCGACGTCGGCCCAGTGCGCGGCTTCGACGATCTGGCTGCGCACGAGCTTGCCCTGGATGCTGGGCATGGCCACCATGGCCAGGATGGCGATGATCGCCACGACGATCATCAGTTCGACGAGGGTGAAGCCGCGGCGGGAGGGGAAACGCATGGGGCGTCATCATGCCGCTTTCCGCCCAGGTTCCGGCCGGCTGTCGGCGAGCGGCCGTTGCAGATCGTTCAAACCGGGCCGGCGCTTCGCCCCGTGTGACATCTTTGCGCTGATGCCAAGGAGCTTTACACGGCGGAAAACTTGTTCTCGCGGGGCTCGGCGTTATTCTTTGAACACAAGCGTTCTGACGTTCTGGAACGCGAGGAGTCACCATGAATTCGCGACGTGTTCTTTCCCTCGTTTCAGTTGCCGCGGCGCTGTCCGCATGGGGCGCCAGCGCCCAGGCGATGGAGTACGGCACGGTGGTGTACAGCACCCCGGTGATCGGCCAGTCTTCGGTGCCGCAGCGCGAGTGCTATGACGAGCAGGTGGCCGTGCAGCAGCAGCGCACCGGCGGCGGTGGCGCCATCGTCGGCGCCGTCATCGGCGGCCTGGTGGGCAACAGCGTGGGTGCCGGCGCCGGCCGGGCCGCGGCCACGGCGCTCGGCGTGGTGACGGGTGCAGCCATCGGCGATCGTGCCGAAGCCGGATCGCAGCCGCCTGCCGTGCGAAACGTGCAACGCTGCCGCACCGTCACCAGCACGCAGGAAAACATCATCGGCTACGACGTGGTCTACGACTACGCCGGCGCTCGCCGCACCGCCCGCCTCGCGCAGAACCCGGGCGGCCCCGGCACGCAGATCGCGCTGGACGTGAACGTTGCGCCCAGCGGCGCCAGCACCCGCTCCAGCCGCGGGCAGCCGGTGCCGCAAGCCGGCTACGGCGCCCCAGTGGGGCAGCCGGTCGACCAAGCCTATGACGATGGCCGCGCGCCGCAGACCGTCTACTACGAGGATCGGCGCCCCGTCTACTACACGCCTGCGCCGGTCTACTACACGCCCTATCCGGCTGTGGTGGCCTCGCCGACCATCTGGATCGGCGGATCGTGGGGCCACCACCGCCGTCACTGGTGACGGCAGCGCGCTGCGTGTTGTCGCAGGCGCCTACCGGCGCATCGCGCGCTTGAGGCAATCGCCCGCCGCCTGATCCACCGTCGTGGCCAGGCGCGGGTCGCGCGCCATCCGAAGCTTCATCACCGCCTGCTGCAGGTCGAGCAGGCATTCACCCGCCTCGCGGATGGTGGTGGCGAGCACCTTCATGGCGGCTTCGAGTTCTTCCTCGCTGCGACCACCGCTGACAAGTTTCGACACGTCCATGGCAGGGTCCTTTCGTCGGTTTCCTAAAGCTTGGGAATGCGCAGCGTCTTGCTGATCATCAGCGAGCCCGACAGGGCGAAGAGAAGGCTCAAGGGGTGCAGCGTCCAGGGGCCGAGCGCGGTAGCGCCGAACCACAGCTCGTCGCCGAGGTGACCCTGCCAGGCGGCCAGGGCCAGCACGGCCACCAGTACCACGCTCGTGGGAATCGGCGTGCCTTCGAAGTACGGCACCTTGGCCGCACCTGCCGAAAGCGACTCGGCCGTGACGTTGTAGCGCGCCAGCCGGCTCACGCCGCAGCACACGAAGTACACGAGGATGGCCACGTCCCAGCCGCCGCGCAGGCCGGCGGCGTAGGCGAGGGTGGCGGGGCCCAGGCCGAAGGAGATGACGTCGGCCAGCGAATCGAGTTCGCGCCCGAGCGAGGAGGACTCATGCCGCCAGCGCGCGATTCGACCGTCGAGCACGTCGAAGACGAAGGCGATGGGCGCCATGAGCGCCGCGAGCAAGAAGGTGTCGAGCGACTGCGATCCGATGAACGCCGCCGCGAGGAAAACCATCAGCGCACCGCAGGCGGCGTTGCCGAGGGTGAAGAAATCCGCCAGCTGGAAGCCGCGGATCATCGAGAAGTGTTTCATCCCAGCGCGTAGCACTCGAGTTGTCCGTTCGGGCCCATTGGATCACGGACGACTTCCGGCAGCGGCAGGTCCCGTGGCGGCCGGCAGGGCGTGCCGGCGCGCACCAGGTCGTCGACCACGAAGCCGTCGTCGTCGAGCTCCGCGAGGAAGTCGTGCTGCCCGTTGAACAGCAGGGCACGCGGGTGCGCCTGCGTGTGCAACAGGACGAGGTACTTGGCCGTGTAAGGCCTCAGGCTGATGTTGTTCGAGTTTTTCATGCGGCCATGCTAAGACCGCGTCAACAAAGCGAACATCCCCTGATCGCCTGTTCGCTTGTCGGAATTCGCTGACTCGGCCGTGGCTTCGCGTGTCCTGGCGGACGGGTTCAGGAGAGCATGTCCAAGAGGGTGCGTGCCACCACTTTCGTCGCGCGCCGCAAATCTTCGAGCACGAGGTGTTCGTCGGCGCGCTTGGCATTGCTTTCGAACACCGTGCGCGGCCCGGCGCCGTAGATGACGGCCGGGATGCCGCGTTCGCTGTACAGCCGAACGTCGGTGTAAAGCGGCGTGCCGGAGGTGGGAATCGGCTCGCCGAACACGGCCGCGCCGTGCCGCTGCAGCGCGTGCACCAGCGCCTCGTTGCCGGGCAGCGGCTTGAGCGAGCGCGCGAGCAGCAGCCGCTTGATGTCCACTCGGATGCCCGGCTGCATGGTCACGGCTTGCGCGATCACCTGGCGGATGGACGCTTCCACCTGCGCCGGGTCTTCCTCGGGGATCATGCGGCGATCGAGCTTGAACACCACCTTGCCGGGCACGACGTTGGTGTTGGTGCCGCCTTCAATGCGGCCCACGTTGAGGTAGGGGTGCGTGATGCCGGGCACCGACGAGCGCAACTCGCGGTACAGCGTGTTCTGTGCGTACAGTGCATTGAGGATGGCGACGGCGCCCTGCAGCGCGTCGATGCCCGTCTCGGGAATCGCCGCGTGCGCCATCTGGCCATGCACCGTCACCTCCATCTGCAGGCAGCCGTTGTGCGCGGTGATCACCTGGTAGCTGAAGCCCGCGGCGATGAGCAGGTCGGGCCGCGTGAGCCCGTGCGCGAGCAGCCAGCCCGGGCCCAGCTCGCCGCCGAACTCCTCGTCGTAGGTGAAGTGCAGCTCGATGCTGCCGTGCAGCGCCTGCTTGAGCTGCTCGACCGCCAGCAGCGCGAAGGTGTAGGTCGCGAAGTCGCTCTTGCTCACGGCGGATGCGCGGCCATAGAGCTTGCCGTCCACCACCTCGCCGCCGTAGGGATGGTGGGTCCAGCCCTCGCCGGGCGGCACCACGTCGCCGTGCGCGTTGAGCGCGATGACCGGCCCGTCGCCATACCGGCGGCGCACGATCAGGTTGGTGATGGATGCAAGGCCGTGTTCCTTGGCCACGTCATCGGGCACCGGATGCTGTTGCGCATCGAGCCCGAACTCGGCCAGCAGCGCGGCGGTGCGCAAGGCGTGCGGCCGGTTGTCACCCGGCGGCGTGTCGGTGGGCACCTGCACCAGCGCCTGCAGGAAGCGGACTTCCTCGTCGAAGTGCTCGTCGACCCAGGCGTCGATCTGATCGTGGGCATGCTCGTGTGCATTCATGCCAGTTGCTCCAAGAGTGTCTGGAACGCTTCGACGCACAGCTGCGCATCGTCGTTGGTGATCGTTTCCAGCGGGTTGTGGCTGATGCCCGAGTTGCCGCCGCGCAGGAAGAGCATGGCCTGCGGCATGAGTTCGTGCAGCTTCATCGCGTCGTGGCCCGCGCCGCTGGGCATCCGGAACACCGGCAGCCCGAGCGATTGCACCACCCGCTCCCAGCGCGCCTGCCACGCCGGGTCGCTGGGTGCGGCGCTGGCGCGCAAGGTTTCCTCGATCTCGCAGTGCAGGCCGCGCGAGCGCGTGATGCGCTGCACTTCCGAGAGCACGTCGGCGACGAGCCGGTCGCGCTTTTCATTGGTGGTGGCCCGCAGGTCGAGGCTGAACTTGCAGCGCCCGGGCACGACGTTGATCGAACCGTTGGGCACGGTGAGCATGCCAACGGTCCCGACGACGTCGGGCTCCGAGCCGGCGCGCTTCTCGACGAAGAGGGCCAGCTCGGCGACGGCGGTGGCGGCGTCGCGCCGGCGGTCCATGGGCGTGGTGCCAGCGTGGCTGGCCACGCCGACCATCTCGCCCACGAAGCGCACGCTGCCGTTGATGGAGGTGACGACGCCCAGCGGCATGTCGATCTCGTCCAGCACCGGCCCCTGCTCGATGTGCACCTCGACGAAGCCGAGGTAACGGGCGGCGTCGCGGCGCAGCGCGCGAATCGCCGCCAGGTCGGCCGGCAGTCCGGCGTGGCGCATCGCGTCGCGCATGGGGGTGCCGTCCGCATCCGCCTGGTCGAGCCAGGTCTCGTCGAACTGGCCCACCAGAGCGCCCGAGCCGAGGAAGGTGGCCTTGTAGCGCTGGCCTTCTTCTTCCGCGAAGCCGACCACCTCGATGCCGAAAGGCAGCCGCTTGCCCGCGCGGTGCAGCTCGCGCACGCAGGCCATGGGCACGAAGATGCACAGGCGCCCGTCGTACTTGCCGGCGTTGCGCACGGTGTCGTAGTGGCTGCCGGTGAGAAGGCGCTTCGCGTCGGGCGTGGCGCCACGGTAGATGCCGACCACGTTGCCCACCGCGTCGACGCTCACCTCGTCGAAGCCACACTCGTGCATCCATGCCACGAGTTGCGCGGCGCAGGCGCGGTGCGCATCCGTGAGGTAGGTGACGGTGAGCTGGCCCTCTTCGGCAAAGCCCGGGTCGCTGTGGCGGGCGAGCGCCTCGGCCCAATCCCACACGAGGTCGCCGAGGGCGGGCGCGTGGGCGAACTTGTCGTTCAGGCGCAGCTGTGCGATGCGATGGACCTGCCGCAGGCATTCGGCGAGTTCGAAGTCGGGGTGGCCACCGAGCCGGCGTTCGAAGGCGTCGATGATCTGCGCCCGCGTGAGCCCCGTGCCGCGCGGGCCGCGCACCGCGAGGATGAAGGGCCAGCCGAACTTCGCCTTGTATTGCGTGTTCAGCGACTGCAGCCGGGCGAACTCCTCCGGCGAGCAGTGGGTGAGCCCCGAGGTCGTTTGCTCGTTGCGCGATTCCGGCGTGAGCGTGCCCGCCACCATCGCCTTGCCGGCGAGCTCGGGGTGGGCGCGCACGAGGGCGAGCTGCTGTTCGCGTGGCGCCTCGCGCACGACGCTGGCCATGGCATGCTGAATCTGTGCGAGCGTCTTGAACGGCCGGTCCTTCAGCGCACGCTCGGCAATCCACGGCGAATGTTCGTAGATGCCGTCCAGCATCGCGAGTGCGTCATCCGCACTCGCCGTGTTCAGGACGGAGAGAGACATGACGCTCATGCCACCGTGCCCTGCACGGGCACCGGCGCGACATGCGCACGCCAGTGCCTCGCGATGTCGATGCGCCGGCACACCCACACCCGGTCGTGTGCCTGGATGTGGTCGAGAAACTTCTGCAGCCCGCGCATGCGGCCTGGCCGTCCGAGCAGCCGGCAGTGCATGCCAACGCTCATCATCTTGGGCGAGGTGTCGCCCTCGGCGTAGAGCACGTCGAAGCTGTCGCGCAGGTACTCGAAGAATTCGTCGCCGGTGGAAAAGCCCTGCGGCAGCGAGAAGCGCATGTCGTTGGCATCCAGCGTGTAGGGCACGATGAGCTGTTGCACCGTGCTGCCGTCGCTCTTCTCGACCGGCATGTAGAAGGGCAGGTCGTCGCCGTAGTAGTCGCTGTCGTATTCGAAGCCGCCGAAATCCGCCACGATGCGCCGCGTGTGCGGGCTGTCGCGGCCGGTGTACCAGCCCAGCGGCCGCGAGCCGGTGAGGCGTTCGATGATCCCCACCGCAGTGCGCAGGTGCTCGCGTTCGGTGCCTTCGTCCACGTCCTGGTAGCTGATCCAGCGCCAGCCGTGCGATGCGATCTCGTGGCCCAGCTCGACGAAGGCCTGCGTCACCTCGGGGTTGCGCTCCAGCGCCATCGCCACGCCGAACACCGTGAGCGGCAGGCCGCGCTTCTCGAACTCGCGCAGGATGCGCCACACGCCCGCACGCGAGCCGTATTCGTAGATCGACTCCATGGTCATGTGCCGCGCCGAAAAGCTCGGCGGGTTGAACATCTCGGAGAGGAACTGCTCGCTGCCGGCGTCGCCATGCAGCACGCAGTTCTCGCCGCCTTCTTCGTAGTTGAGGACGAACTGCATGGCGACGCGTGCCTGGCCCGGCCATTGCGGATGCGGCGGGTGCGCACCATGCCCGCGCATGTCGCGCGGATAGCGCTCATCTCGACCGAAGGACGCCAGTTGCCGCACGTGTTGTTGGACGCTCATGGGAATGCCTGAAATGCCTCGAGGCACTGTATACACTTTGACCGCCATTGCAAACGCGCTCGCGAGCGAGACCTCATGGGAAGACTGACCACGCACGTTCTCGACACCATGCACGGCGCGCCCGCCGCCGGCATGCAGGTGCGGCTGTACTGGCTGGGCGATGACGTGGTGCCGTCGGTGCTGGTCGCGCTCACCTTGAACGCCGATGGCCGGGCCGACGGGCCGCTGCTCGAAGGCGATGCGTTCAAGCCTGGGCGGTACCGGCTGGTGTTCGACGTGGCCGCGTATTTCCGCAGCCGCGGCGTGGCCCTTGGCGAGCCCGCGTTCCTCGACGACGTGCCCGTCGACTTCGGCATCGCCGATGCGTCGTCCCACTACCACGTGCCGCTGCTCGTGAGCCCGTGGGCCTATTCCACCTACCGCGGCAGCTAGACATGACCCAGCCCTCAACGCGGCGCGCGCGCGCCGCCTGACCCGATGGAAAGCTACCTGCTCGACTGGGTCAACCTCTTGCTTCGCTGGTCGCACGTGGTGGTCGCCATCGCGTGGATCGGCGCATCCTTCTACTTCGTCTTCCTCGACCTGAGCCTCACCCCGCCCACCGACCCCGACTTGAAGGCCAAGGGCGTCGATGGCGAACTCTGGGCAGTGCACGGCGGCGGCTTCTACAACCCGCAGAAGTACCTCGTCTCGCCGGGGCGCATTCCCGACAAGCTGCACTGGTTCTACTGGGAGAGCTACTCGACCTGGCTCACCGGCTTCGCGCTCCTCACGGTGCTCTACCTCTTCCAGGCGTCCACCTACCTCATCGACCGCAACGTGCATGCGTGGTCGCCGCCGGCGGCCATCGCGGCGGCGCTCGGCTTCCTGGTCGTGTTCTGGCTGGTGTACAACTTCGCGTGCCGCTGGTTCGGCGATCGCGAGGGCGGCGACCGCATCGTGGGTGTGATCGTGGTCGTCGCGGTGGTGACGGCGGCCTGGGCCGCCTGCCAGCTCTTCGCGGGGCGCGCAGCTTTCGTGCTGGTGGGCGCGATGATGGCCACTGCGATGACGGCCAACGTCGCGCACTGGATCATCCCCGGCCAGCGCAAGGTCATCGCGCAGATCAAGGCCGGCGAGCCGGTGGACCCGATCCACGGGCGCCGCGGCAAGCAGCGCAGCGTGCACAACACCTACTTCACGCTGCCGGTGCTCATCGCGATGCTGAGCAACCACTACGGCTTCCTGTACGTGGTGCCGAACAACTGGCTGGTGCTGGTGGCGCTGATGGCCGCGGGCGCGCTGATCCGCCATTCCTTCGTCGCACGCCACCAGGCGTTGGTGCACGGCCGCCGGGTGCCCTGGGAGTTCGCGATCGTTGGCGTGCTGATCATTGGTGGACTGGTGGTGTGGCTGGCGCCGCGCTCACGGCCGCTCACGGGCATCGGCGCGAGCACGGTGCAGTTCAGCGAGGTGCGCGCCGTCATCGGGCAGCGATGCGTGCTGTGCCACAACGAACAGATCGTCAGCAAGAACGTGCAGCTGCACACGCCGGCGCTCGTCGCCCAGCATGCGCAGCAGATCTACCAGCAGGCGGTGGTGCAGAAGACCATGCCGCTGAACAATGCCACGCAGATCACCGACGACGAGCGGGCCTTGCTCGGCCGCTGGTTCGAAGCCGGCGCCCCGACGAACTGATGTCCTACGTCGATCGAAGATGCCCCGCTTCGCCGCCAATCTCACGCTGATGTTCACAGAGGTGCCCTTCCTCGAGCGTTTCGAGCGCGCGGCGAAGGCGGGGTTCGATGCGGTGGAGTTCCAGTTTCCGTATGCGTGGCCGAAGGACGACGTGGCCGCCGTGCTGCGGGCCAGCGGGTTGAAAGCCGTGCTGCACAACTTGCCGGCAGGGGATTGGGCGGCGGGCGATCGGGGCCTGGCGTGCCGGCCCGATCGAGTGGCGGAGTTCCGCGAGAGCGTGCCCGTGGGCATCGAGTACGCGAAGGCGCTGGGCGTCGATCGCTTGCATTGCCTGTCGGGCATCGAGCCGACGGACCATGCGCCAAGCGACGTGCACCGCACCTATGTCGAGAACCTCCGCTTCGCCGCCGCCGAGACCGCAGCCGCCGGCATCCGCCTGCTCATCGAGCCGATCAACCGCTACGACATCCCCGGCATGTACCTGCACCGCAGCGCGCAGGCCATCGAGGTGATGGACGAGGTCGGTTCGGACAAGCTCTTCCTCCAATACGACATCTACCACGCGCAACGCACCGAAGGCGAACTCGCCGCCACGATGCATCGATTGCTGCCTCGCATCGCCCACATCCAGATCGCCGACAACCCGGGCCGACACGAGCCGGGGACAGGGGAGATCAACTTCCCATTCCTGTTCGACCTGATGGACCGCCTGGGGTATGACGGGTGGGTGGGTTGCGAGTACGTGCCGGTCAGCGAGACAGAGGCCGGCCTCAGCTGGCGAGCAACTGCGCCACCACCGACACCGCGATGACTTCCGGCTCCTTGCCGACGATCGTCGGCAGGCCGATCGGGCAGGTCATGCGGGCGATGAGTTCGGGCGGGATGCCGCGGGCCTCAAAGCGGTGGACGAAACGCTCGCGCTTGGTGGCTGATCCGATCAGCCCGAGATAGCGGAAGTCACTGCGGCGAAGGACCGCTTCGCAGATGCGCAGGTCGAGGTCGTGGCTGTGCGTGAGGACGAGGTAGCAAGACGCGGCCGGTGCGTGAGGCACCTCGGCATCGATCTCGTCGACGCACAGCTTGCGGATGTGATCGGGCCATTCGCCGCCGCCCAGCGAGCGCGGAAACTCCGCGTCGCGTTCGTCGATCCAGTCCACGCTCACGTCCAGGGTCGCGAGCACGCGGGCGATCGCGCGGCCGACGTGGCCGGCGCCGTAGAGCTGCAAGTGAAAGCGCGGTGTCGTCACAGGCCAATCCGCGAGCACGCTTACATCGAGCGCCGAGAAGACCAGCTCCAGCGCGCCCCCGCAACACTGCCCGAGAGACGGGCCGAGCGCGAATCGCTGCGCGTGCCGCTGCAGCTCGCCCGAGCGCAGCATCTCGCGTGCGATGCCGATGGCCTGCAGCTCCAGGTGCCCGCCGCCGATCGTGCCGATGCATTCACCGTCGCCCACCAGCATGCGGGTGCCACGTTCACGCGGCACGGACCCCTTCACCTCGCTCACCGCCACGACGACGCCGCGCCGTCCCTGCGCAACCCATCGTTCAGCGGCAATGCGAACGGCGCGATCCATGCTCACCCGCTCCTGACCGCATTCACCGCCGCCAGAACGGCCTCCGCCGTCGCCGGCGCGCGCAGCGGCGGGTCGGCGCGATGCCCGCCCGCCGCCGACACCGCGTCGCGGATCGCGAAGAACACCGAGAAGGCCAGCAGCAGCGGCGGCTCGCCGACGGCCTTGCTGCGGTGGATGCTGTCGTGCACGTTGGCGTTGTCGTAGAGCCGCACGTTGAACACCGGCGGGCAGTCGTTGGCCGTCGGGATCTTGTAGGTGCTGGGCGCATGCGTCCACAAGAGGCCCGACTGCGGATGCCACACCAGCTCCTCGGTCGTGAGCCAGCCCATGCCCTGGATGAAGGCGCCTTCGACCTGCCCGATGTCCACGGCGGGGTTCAGCGAGCGGCCGACGTCGTGCAGGATGTCCGCGCGCAAGACCTTCGATTCGCCGGTGAGCGTGTCGATCTCGACCTCGCTCACCGCGGCGCCATACGCGAAGTAGTAGAACGGCCGCCCCTGCAGCGTGTCGCGGTCCCAGCTGAGGCCGGGTGTCGCGTAGAAGCCATCGGACCACAGCTGCACGCGCGCCTCGTAGGCCCGGTGCACGAGTTCATGGAAGGGCAGGCTGCGCTCGCCGGCATGCACCGCATCGCCGTCAAAGCGAACGGCCGATGCATCCACGCCGAAGACGCCCGCCGCCACGCCCGCCAGCCGTTCGCGAACCTGCCGCGCCGCGTCCTGTGCCGCCTTGCCGTTCAGGTCGCTGCCCGAAGACGCCGCCGTGGCCGAGGTGTTGACGACCTTGTGCGTGTCGGTCGCGCTCACGCGGACACGCGCCAGGTTCACACCGAGCTCATGCGCCACCACCTGCGCCACCTTGGTGTGCAACCCCTGGCCCATCTCGGTCCCGCCATGGTTCACGAGGATGGAGCCATCGGTGTACACATGCACCAGCGCGCCGGCCTGGTTGAGGTGCTTGACGTTGAAGGAGATGCCGAACTTCACCGGCGTGAGCGCGATGCCGCGCTTCTTCACCTCGTTCTCGGCATTGAAGGCGGCGATGCTTTCGCGCCGCGCACGGTAGCCGCTCGTGCGCTCCAGCTCGGCCACGAGCGGCTCGATGATGTTGTCGTCCACCACCTGCCCGTACGGCGTCACGTTCTTCCCGGCCGTGGCGTAGAAATTGGCCCGCCGCACGTCCAGCGCATCGCGCCCCAGCGTGCGGGCGATGCTGTCCAGGATGTTCTCGGTGACGATCGCGCCCTGCGGACCGCCGAAGCCTCGGAAGGCGGTGTTGCTCTGCGTGTTCGTGCGCGCCGAGTAGCCGTGCATGGACACCTCGGGCAGCCAGTAGGCGTTGTCGACGTGGCACAGCGCGCGCGTCATCACCGGCCCCGACAAGTCGGCCGAGTGGCCGGCGCGCGAGATCAGCGTGACCTCTGCCCCAAGCACGCGGCCGTCGTCGTCGAAGCCCACCTCGTAGTCGTACTCGAAGCAATGCCGCCGGCCGGTGATGAGGAAGTCGTCGTCGCGGTCCGCGCGCAGCTTCACCGGCTTGTTCAGGCGCCGCGCCGCGACGGCCGCGATGCAGGCGAACTGCGCCGATTGCGATTCCTTGCCGCCGAAGCCGCCGCCCATGCGCCGGCATTCCACGCGCACGTCGGCCGAACGCAGGCCGAGCGCCGTCGCCACGTGGTGCTGCATCTCGCTCGGGTGCTGCGTGGAGCAGTGCACCAGCATGCCGCCGTCTTCCAGCGGCACCGCGTGGCTGATCTGGCCTTCGAGGTAGAACTGCTCCTGCCCGCCCACGCTCAAGCTGCCCGAAAGGCGATGCGGCGCGGCATCGATGGCCGCATGCGCACCCTGGCGGCCCACGCTGCGTTCGAGGTGCATCGGCGGCACGGCATAAGACGCTTGGGCATGCGCCTCGCGCGGCGTGAGCACGGCGGGCAGGGCATCGAATGCGATGACCTCCTTTGCCAGTGCCGCCGCGCGCCGTGCCTCGAGCCGCGAGCGGGCGATCACGGCGAACACCGGTTGGCCGAGGTAGCGCAGCTCGGCGTCGGCGAGGATGGGGTCGTCGTGCACGATCGCACCGCAGTCGTTGACGCCGGGGATGTCGCGTGCGACGAGCACGTCCACCACGCCGGGCATGGCACGCAGGCGCTGGACGTCGATGCCGGTGATGCGGCCATGCGCCACCGGTGACAGGCCCAGCGCGCAATGCAGGGTGCCGACAAGTTCCGGCAGGTCGTCCACATAGCGTGCTTCGCCGGCCACGTGCAGATGCGCCGATTCGTGTGCGCGGCCGGTGCCCACTTCGCCTTCGGGCGTGCGCACGTCCATCGCGCGTCGCTGAGGCGCGGGCGTAACAGGCGACGGGGATGCAGACGGCGTGGTCGTGGGCGCCGAGGCACCGCCGGCAGGCCCGGTCTCCACCCAGAAGCGCTCCAGCAGATTGCCGGCCGCCTGCCGGCGGTAGGCGGCGCTGGCGCGCATGTCGCTCAACGGCGTGAAGTCGGATTCGAGGGCACGTTGCGCCGCGCGAATGCTCTCCATCGTCCACGGCTGCCCCACGAGCGCGGCCTCGGCCTTCGCTGCGCGCTGCACTACCGCCGCCATGCCGCCGAAAGCCAGGCGCACCGTGCGCACCACGCCGCCATCGAGCTCGACGCTGAAGGCCGCGCACACGGCGGAGATGTCGCTGTCGAAGCGCTTGCTGAGCTTGTAGGCGCGCACCGTGCGGCTGAATGCATCCAGCGGCACGGCGATGGCCTGCAGGAACTCGCCCGGCTCCAGCCGGTTCTTCATGTAGCCGGTGTAGAACTCGTCCAGCCGAAGCCGCCGCACCCGTTTGCCGCGCCGCAGCTCCGCCGAGGCATCCAGCGCCATCAGCACCGGCGCCGAATCGCCGATGGGCGAGCCGTTGGCGACGTTGCCGCCCATGGTGCCGGCATGGCGGATGGGCGGCGATGCAAAGCGCACCCACATCTCGCGCAGTGACGGCACGCGTTTGGTCAAGGCCGACCACGCGGCTTCCAGCGAGGTGCCCGCGCCGATGCGCAGCTCGCGGCCGTTCACGCCATCGCGCTCGTCGATGCCCTGCAAGGCCGCGACCTTGCCGAGGTAGATCACCTCGCCGAGATCGCGGAACTGCTTGTTCACCCACACGCCGATGTCCGTGCCGCCTGCGAGCAGCCTCGCGGCCGGGTGCTGCTCGAACAAGGCCGCCAGCTCATCCAGCGAGGTCGGCGCATGGAAGCCGCCCGTCGGCAGCGGTGCCGATGCCAGGCCGCGCAACGCGGCCACTACTGCCGCTTCATCCAGACGGACGGCCGGCAACTCGAACATCCGCTGCCCGGCATCCAGGATCGGCCGGTAACCCGTGCAGCGGCAGAGGTTGCCGGCCAGCTCATCCGCCAGCGCCGCGCGGTCGGGCCGGGTGCCGTCACCCAGGTGTCGCTCGTAGGCCGCCCACAGCGACATCACGAAGCCCGGGGTGCAGAAACCGCACTGCGAACCATGGCACTCGACCATCGCCTGCTGCACCGGATGCAGCGCGCCGCCGGCCAGCGGCTTCAGGTCTTCCACCGTGAACAAGGCCTTGCCGTGCAGCGTGGGCACGAAGCGCATGCAGGCGTTGACGGTTTCCAGCTGGAGAGGTCCGGCGCCGTCCTGGGGCAAATCACCGACGACCACGGTGCATGCACCACAATCGCCCTCGTTGCAGCCTTCCTTGGTCCCCGTGCAATGGGCGTCTTCACGCAGCCAGTCGAGCACAGTGCGGGTGGCGGGCACGTCGTCGAGGCTGACGGAGCGTCCGCGGTGGTAGAAACGTATGGCTTGCGACGTTGTCATTGGAGTCGTGTCATTGGCGCCAAGGTTGCAAGAAGTGATCCGACACCCGTTCGATGCATATTAACCATCCGTCCCATCGTCGGATGCCAGCGAGGTGGCCATGAGCCTGGAAGCCGAGTTGCCGTCTGCGATCACCCAGGTGCTGGCCGAAGAAGCGGTGGCGCTGGCGGCCGCGTCGCCGCTGCAGCGCATCGCCCTGCGCGGCGACCTGTTGGACTTCATCACGCAGCCCGAATGGGGCGTGGTCGAGTCGCCTGCCGTCCGCTTTCGGGAAGACCACTGGCTCCTGATCGAGGACGGCCGCATCGTCGGCGTGCAGCCCGGCAGCGAGGCTCCGGACGCCAGCTGGACGCGGCGCGACCACCGCGGCCGGCTCATCCTGCCGGGCTTCATCGACACGCACGTGCACAGCCCGCAGCTGGACGTCATCGCGAGCCACGGCACCGAGCTGCTGGACTGGCTCAACACCTACACCTTCCCGGCCGAACGGCGCTATGCGGACGTGATCGAGTCGCAGTCAGGCGCGGCGCGCTTTCTCGACGCGCTGCTCGCCCACGGCACGACCAGCGCGGTGGTCTTCCCGACGGTGCACAAGGTGAGCACCGACGCGCTCTTCGCCGGCGCCCAGGAGCGCGGCATGCGGCTCATCGCCGGCAAGGTGCTGATGGACCGCAACGCACCCGACGGACTGCGCGACGAGGCGCCCGACTTCGGCGCGCGCGACTGCGTGGACCTGATCGACCGCTGGCACGGCGTGGACCGCCTTGCCTATGCCGTGACGGTGCGCTTCGCGCCCACCAGCACGCCCGGCCAGCTCGCCATGGCCGGCCAACTGTGCACCGCCTACCCGGGCCTATACATGCAGACCCACCTGGCCGAGAACCGCGCCGAGGTGAAGTGGGTGCACGAGCTCTTTCCGGATGCGCGCAGCTACCTCGAGGTGTACGAACGCGCCGGCCTCTTGAACGCGCGCGGCGTCTTCGCCCATGGCATCTGGCTCGACGACGATGACCGCGCGCTGCTGCGCGACAACCGCGCGCAGATCGCGCACAGCCCGTCGTCCAACCTCTTCCTGGGCAGTGGACTGTTCGATTGGCGCGCAGCCGACGATGCCGGCGTGGCGGTGAGCGTGGCCACCGACGTGGGCGGCGGCACCAGCCTGTCATTGCAGCGCACGCTGGCCGACGCCTACAAGGTCCAGGCCTTGCAAGGGGAACGGCTGACAGCCTGGCGGGCCCTGCATGCGGCGACACTCGGGGCCGCGGCGGCGCTCGGCCTGAACGATGAGATCGGCTCGCTCAGCACCGGCTGCGCGGCCGATGTGTGCGTGTGGGACTGGGCGACGGGGCCGGTGGCGAGCCGCCGCCACGAGCTGGCGCAGAACCTGCACGAGCGGGTCTTCGCATGGTTGACCTTGTCGGATGAAAGAAACCTGGTGACTGCTTTCGTGAAGGGGACCGCTCGGTATGAGCGATGAGTCGTCGGTGCCGCGCCTGGAGCTGCGCGGCATCAGCAAGCAATACCCGTCGGTCAAGGCGAACGACCGCGTGAGCCTGCGCGTGAAGCCGGGCGAGATCCACGCGGTGCTCGGCGAGAACGGCGCGGGCAAGTCCACGCTGATGAAGATCATCTACGGCGCGGTGCGGCCGGATGAAGGCGAGATGCTGTGGAACGGGCAGGCCGTCAGCATCCGCAACCCGCACGAAGCGCGGCGGCTGGGCATCAGCATGGTGTTCCAGCACTTCAGCCTGTTCGACACGCTGACCGCCGCGCAGAACGTGTGGCTGGGGCTTGAGAAGGGGCCGACGCTTGGCGAAGTGACGCAGCGCATCGTGCAGGTGGCCGGCATCTACGGCCTGGATGTGGACCCGCTGCGGCCGGTGCACACGCTGTCGGTGGGCGAGCGGCAGCGGGTGGAGATCGTGCGGGCGCTGCTGACGAAGCCGCAACTGCTCATCCTCGACGAGCCGACCTCGGTGCTCACGCCGCAGGCGGTGGACAAGCTCTTTGTCACGCTGCGGCAGTTGGCGAGCGAGGGCTGCAGCATCCTCTACATCAGCCACAAGCTCGACGAGATCCGCGCGCTGTGCCATCACTGCACCGTGCTGGGCGCGGGCCGTGTGACGGGCGAGGTGGACCCGACGCAGGAGACGAATGCCAGCCTGTCGCGATTGATGATCGGCGCCGAACCGCCGACCTTGACGCACGCCAAGGCGCATGCCGGCGACGCGGTGCTTCGCGTGCGCGACCTGAGCCTGCCCAAACGCGACCACTTCGGCATGACGCTCGACCGCGTCGGCTTCGACGTGCGGTCCGGCGAGATCGTGGGCATCGCGGGCGTGTCGGGCAACGGGCAGCAGGAGCTGATGGCCGCGCTGTCGGGCGAGGATGCTCGCGCGCTGCCCGATGCCATCCGCCTCTTCGATCGGCCCATCGGGCGCCTCTCGCCCGCGGTGCGGCGGCAGCGTGGGCTGCACTTCGTGCCGGAGGAGCGGCTGGGCCGCGGTGCGGTGCCGAATCTGTCGCTGGCGCAGAACAGTCTGCTCACGCGCAAGGAAGCGGTGAAGGCGGGCGGCTGGATTTCAACCGGCGAGGTGCAGGCGCTGACGCGCAAGCTGATCGCCCGCTTCAAGGTGAAAGCCGGCGGCGCGGACGCGGCGGCCAAGAGCCTGTCGGGCGGCAACCTGCAGAAGTTCATCGTCGGCCGCGAGATCGATG
>Ga0157377_10000046_pt1 | contig 96700 bp, 75 predicted proteins | sample M55metaG_FD_121116 | JGI IMG/M metagenome (GOLD analysis project Ga0157377, IMG submission 121116) | Miscanthus rhizosphere microbial communities from Kellogg Biological Station, Michigan, USA - M5-5 metaG | ecosystem: Host-associated > Plants > Roots > Rhizosphere > Soil | place: USA: Michigan... | reverse complement strand
TCGTTCCTCGCCCTGGCCGCCGCGCGCGAGGCGCTCGGCCTCGACATCCGCGGCCTCGGCATGACCGGCCGCGACCTCCCGCCGCTGCGCGTCTATTGTTCGGAGCACGCGCACTCGTCGATCGACAAAGCCGCGCTGGCGCTGGGGTTCGGCGCCAGCGGCATCGTGCACGTCGAGAGCGACGCGCAGTTCCGCATGCGTCCCGACGCGCTGGAGGCGGCCATCGCGCGCGACCGTGCCGCCGGCGCGCTGCCGTGCTTCGTCACCGCCACGACGGGGACGACGTCGACCGGCGCGGTCGATCCGGTGCGCGCCGTCGGCGAGATCGCGGCGCGCGAGAAGATCTGGCTGCACGTCGACTCCGCCTACGCCGGCTCCGCCACCGTCTGCCCGGAGTTTCGCTGGATCTGGGACGGCGTCGAGTACGCCGACTCCATCGTGGTCAATCCGCACAAGTGGTTCTTCACCCCGGTCGACTGCAGCGTGCTCTACACGCGCAAGCCCGACATGCTGCGCAAGACCTTCTCGCTCGTCGCCGAGTACCTCAAGACCAGCGACAGCGCCGAGATCAATTACATGGATTACGGCCTGCAGCTCGGCCGCCGCTTCCGCGCGCTGAAGCTCTGGTTTGTCATGGAGCACTACGGCCTGGAGCGGCTGCGCTGCGTGATCCGCGACCACGTCCGCTACGCCGAGCGCCTGGCCGGGGAGCTGCGCGCCCGTCCGGAGGTGGAGGTGATCACGCAGTCGTTCAGCGTGGTGGTCTTCCGGCTCGCTGCGGGCGACGACGCCACCATGGCGCTGATGGAGCGGATGAACGCCTCGGGGCGCCTCTTCGTCTCGCACACCAGACTGCGCGACCGCTACGGCATCCGCGTGGCCATCGGCAACGGCGCCACGGAATGGGAGCACGTGGCGCGGGTGCTGGAGCTCCTTTGACGAGGTTGCGGGGTTTCGGGGTTGCGAAGTTGCGGGGTGGGCGGGCCCCCGCAACCTCGCAACTCCGCAACATCGCAACCGCGCTTCTGGACGACGCGCGCGACTGGTGCCGCGGCCGCATGTGGATCCCGCGCGCGCTGCTGCTGCTCGTCCTCGTCTACATCGAGATCATCAAGCTCCGCGACCCGACGCGCTGGACGATCTTCTACGGCATCACCCTCGGCTTTCACGAGATGGGACACCTCCTCTTCGCCTGGGCGCCGCAGTTCATCGGCGTGCTGATGGGGAGCGTCTTCCAGATCGCCGTGCCGGTGGCGGTGATCGTCGTCTTCCTCCGCCAGCCCGACTACTTCGGCATGTCGGTGGGCGGCTTCTGGCTCTCGTACGCGATGTTCGAGCTCTCCGCGTACGTCGGCGACGCCCGCTCGCGCGACCTACCGCTGGTTGGCTTCGCCGCGCAGGAAGACCTCGAGCACGACTGGCACTACATCCTCGACACCCTGCGCATGCTCCCCGCCGACCACGTCTTCGCCTTCCTGCTGCAGGTGCTGGCCTTCGCTGCCGGCGCAGCGTCGCTGGCGTTCGCGGTGTGGCTGCTCATGCAGATGCGGCGACCCGCCTGACACTTTTTATCAACGCTGAGATCAACGTTGATGACGTTGTGATCGATGTCGACGAAGTTGAGGTTGATGTCGACGACGTTGAGGTCGATGTCGACGACGTTGAAGTCGATGTCGACGACGTTGAAGTTGATGTCGACTAAGTTGAAGTTGATGTCGACGACGTTGAAGTTGATGTCGACTAAGTTGAGGTTGACGTCGACGACGTTGTGATCGAGGACGACAACGTTGTGATTGGCGACGACGACGTTGAGGTCGACGTCGACGACGTTGTGATCGAGGACGACAACGTTGTGATTGGCGACGACGACGTTGAGGTCGACGTCGACGACGTTGTGATCAATGACCACAACGTTGTGATCAACGTCGACACCTGTGTCATCCCGAGCGTAGCGAGGGACCGGTGTGGGTGGGCGGCGCGAGGTCCTCCCAGTGAGGATTCCCCCGCTGAATCAAAGCAACCTTCTTCGACCTCCGCCATCCCTTCAACTGCTTCTCCCGCGCAATGGCCTGATCCACCTCGGTGAACTCCTCGAAGTAGACGAGCCGGGTAACTGCGTATCGCGTTGTGAAGGCGTTGGGATTGACCATTTCCCGGTGATAGACAAGGCGCTTCCCGAGGTCGCCTGTGATGCCGATGTAGAGGACTCTTCGGAAGCTGGCGAGAATGTAGACGTGGTAGAGCTTCATGGATCAAAACGCTACCTCGGTCTACGAGGGGTAGCGCGCCACCCGCCCACACCGGTCCCTCCCCTTCGCTTCGCTTCGCTCAGGGTCGGGATGACACGAGGTCCAGGACTGCCCGCCCGAACGCCTCCAGCTTCGCGTCGCCGATGCCGTAGATGCCGCGCAGCGCGCCGAGGGATTCGGGGCGCGCGCGGGCGACCTCGCGGAGGGTGCGGTCGCTGAAGATGACGTAGGGCGGCACGCCGCGCTCCTCGGCCTCGGCGCGGCGCCAGGTGCGGAGGGTCTCGAACAGGTCGCGGTCGACGGGCTCCACGGCCTCGGGCGCGCGGCGGTCGCGCTGCTTGCGCGACGGCGCGATCGGCTGACGCAGCCGGACGTGCGCCGCGCCTTTCAGCAGCGGGCGCGCGGCCTCGGTCAGGCGCAGCACGGGGTACTCGTCGGGCGTCTGCTGCAGGTAGCCCTGGCCGACCAGCTGCCAGATCCAGTCGCGGATCTCGTTGCGCCCGAACTCCTTCAGCAGCCCGAAGGTGCTCAGCTCGTTGTGGCGCCGCTGCATCACGCGGTCGTTGTCCTCGCCGCGCAGCACCGCCACCACGTGCCCCACGCCGAACGACTGCCCGACGCGCACCACGCAGGAGAGGATCTTCTGCGCCACCACCATCGCGTCGGGGACGTCCTCGGTCTCGCCGAGGCAGATGTCGCAGGCGGCGCAGGCCTCGCGCGTGTACGACTGGCCGAAGTACTCGACCAGCGCGCGGTGCCGGCAGACCACGCCGGAGCAGTAACGGTCGATGTCGTTGAGATGCCGGATCGCGGTCGCCACGTACTGCGGATCGGGAGCGACATCGTCCATCGGCCGCTCCACCATCGACTTCCACCCGATCGCGTCCGCCGCGGAGTAGAGCAGCGCGCACTCCGCTTCGAGCCCGTCGCGGCCGGCTCGTCCCGTCTCCTGCTGGTAATGCTCGATCGACTTCGGCATCGCGGTGTGGAGGATGAAGCGGACGTTCGAGCGGTCGATGCCCATCCCGAATGCGACGGTGGCGACGACGAGATCGGTCTTCTCGGTGGCGAACGCATCCTGCGCAGCGCGCCGCTCATCCTGCGAGAGGCCGGCGTGGTAGGCGACCGCGTCGTAGCCGGCGCGGCGCAATTTCGTGCTGATCGAGTCGACGTCCTTGCGACGCATGCAGTAGATGATTCCCGCCTCGTTCTTGTGGCGGTCGATCACCTCGATGATCTGCTTCCACTCGTCGCGGCGCGGCAGGATGCGATAGGTGAGGTTCGGGCGGTCGAAGTCGCCGACCAGGACGACCGGGTCGCGCAGCGCCAGCTGCTGGGCGATGTCCCGCCGCACCTGTTCCGTTGCCGTCGCGGTGTAGGCGTGAAACGCGGCGTCGGCGAACTCGTCGCGCAGCGTGCGCAGCTGCCGGTACTCCGGGCGGAAGTCGTGGCCCCAGTGGCTGATGCAGTGGGCCTCGTCGATGGCGAACGTCTTCGCGCCGGCGCGCTGGAGCAGCTCGCGGAACGACGGGATGGCCAGCCGTTCCGGCGAAACGAACAGCAGCTTCAGCTCCCCTCGGAAAAGCGCCCGCTCCACCGCGCGTATCTCGTCCGATGCCTGCGAGCTGTTCATCTGCGCCGCCGCCACGCCGCACTCGCGCAGCCCGTCCACCTGGTCCTTCATCAGCGAGATGAGCGGCGAGACGACGACCGTGATGTGGTCCTTGAGCAGCGCCGGGGCCTGATAGCAGAGCGACTTGCCGCCCCCGGTAGGCATGACCACCAGGGAGTCGCGGCCGGCGAGCGAAGCGTCCATCGCCTCCTGCTGCAGAGGCCGGAAGGAGTCGTAGCCCCAGTGGCGGGAGATGAGGTCGAGAAGCACGAGACATTCTACAATCCGCGCCGTGTTGACCATCCGGGCCGCGACGCGGCACGCCGCGGCCATCGCCGCGGCCGACGATCTCCTCGGCAAGCAACGGATCGAGCGCCTGTTCGTTGGTGCCGTCGCGCGCGCCGCCTGGCTGGGCGGCGACGTCGACGCCGGCGCCATCGACGTCCTCGGCCTGATGCAGCCGCAGCAGAAGAACAACGTGGCGATGATGGCCGCCAACCGCGGCTTCGGCGTCGACCGCGACGAGATCGAGCGCACCGCGGAGCTCGACCTCGTCCCGCTGACCTTCGACGGCGTGCGCGTGCACGTCCTGGTGGCGTCGAACGCGCTCTACGCGCGGATGTTCGCGAACGCCTGTGCTGCCCAATGCAACGACCGCGAGGTGCGCGTCCCGGCGGCCGAGGATCTGGCGCTGTTGCTGGCCATGAGCGACGACGATGACGCCGTCCGCCGCCTGGCGATGAGCGCCGGGTTCGACCGCGCGCTGTACAACGAGAAGCTCGTCTCCATCGGGCTGGCCGCGAGCGTGCTCGCATGATGTTCATCGACCAACAGCAGCCGCTCGACCAGGCGATGGAGCGCGTCGCCGCGCAGCCGGTCGTCGCCGTCGACACCGAGGCCGACTCGCTCCATTCGTACTTCGACAAGGTCTGCCTGATCCAGATGTCGATCCCCGGCGAGGACCTCATCGTCGACCCGCTGGCGAAGATCGACCTGGCGAAATTCGGCGCGGTGCTCGGCGATCGCAGCGTGCTCAAGGTCCTGCACGGCGCCGACTACGACCTCCGCATCCTCAACCGCGACTTCGGCTACACCATCGGCAACCTGATCGACACCAGCGTCGCCGCGCAGCTCCTCGGATACGAGGCCATCGGGCTGGCCGCGCTGCTCGAGCGGCACTTCGGCATCAAGCTGGACAAGTCCCACCAGCGCGCCGACTGGGCCATGCGCCCGCTGCCCCGCAACATGCTCGAATACGCTGCCACCGACACGCGGCACCTCATCGCGCTCGCGGAGAAGATGCGCGCGGAGCTCGAGGCGCTCGGCCGCTGGGATTGGGCGATGGAGGAGTTCGCGCGGCTGGAGGCCATCCGCTTCGAGAAGGAAGAGCCGGAGGAGCCGTTCCGGCGATTAAAGGGACTGGCGGTGCTCGACCGGCGCGCGCTGGCCGTCGTGCAACGCCTCTACGACTTCCGCGACGCGCTGGCGCGCAAGGCCGACCGCCCGCCGTTCAAGATCTTCAACAACGACATCATCCTGGAGACGGCGCGCGTCAAGCCGCAGAACGCGCAGGATCTGGAGACGGTGAAGGTGCTGCCGTCGTCGCAGCGCGCGCGCTATGGGCGCGATTTTCTCCGCCTGGTTCGCGAGGCGATGGCGCTGGACGACGAGGCGCTGCCGCAGAAGGCCGAGGCACGCCCGTGGATCCGCGACAAGGCGCTCGAGGCGCGCGTCAACCGCCTGAAGACCGCGCGCGACAAGGTAGCCAAGGAGCTGAAGATCGATCCGGCGGTGCTCGCCGCGCGCCACATCCTCACCGGTGTCGCCGAGGCGGGAAACCTCGACGTGCCGGCCATGCGCGAGTGGCAGAAGCGGGTGGTGGGTGACGCACTGCTGCGCGCGCTGTCTTGATGCGAGGTTGCTACCCCGCAACCTCGGAGCATGACGCACCTCTATAATGATGCCCCTCGACAAAGGAGGGAGATCATCCATGAGACGCACCCTTGCAGTCCTCGTCGTCATCGCCTGCGCATCGCTCTTCCCGAAACCGACCGAGGCGCTTCCGTGCGGGCGCGAAGTCGACCGGGTCTTCTACTACAACTGCGGACCGGGAACGCACGCCGTGGTCGGCGAGATCTTCACCGACTGCGACGGCAACGTCAGCTCGTGGGGCGTGACCAGCGACTTCGAGGAGCGCACCATCACCGGCTGCTGCACCGGCACCGTGCGCACCACGTACTGGGAGTGCGGGATCCAGGTCACCTCGCTCAACACGTGCATCTGCTGACGCGCCGGCCTCGTGGCGGCGCGCGATAGAATGCGCGCCGCCATGGAACGGATCACCACGCACCGCGTGATCGTCGTCGGCTCCGGCCCCGCCGGATGCACCGCGGCGATCTATCTCTCCCGCGCCAATCTCGCTCCGCTCGTCCTGGAAGGACTGCAGCCCGGCGGCCAGCTGACCATCACCACCGACGTCGAGAATTACCCCGGCTTCCCCGAGGGGATTCTCGGCCCGAAGCTGATGGATCTGATGCGCCAGCAGGCGGAACGCTTCGGCGCCGTCTTCAAGATGGAGCAGATCGAGAGCGTCAACCTCCGCACGCATCCCTTCGTCCTCACCACCGACCAGCGCGAGTACGAATGCGACGCGCTGATCATCGCTGCCGGCGCCTCCGCCATGCAGCTCGGCCTCGACTCGGAGAAGTCGCTGCAGGGCTTCGGCGTCTCCTACTGCGCGACGTGCGACGGCTTCTTCTTCAAGGGGAAGGAGATCGTGGTGGTCGGCGGCGGCGACTCGGCGATGGAGGAGGCGACCTTCCTGACGAAGTTCGCCTCGAAGGTGACGGTGGTGCACCGCCGCACCGAGCTGCGCGCCTCGAAGATCATGCAGGAGCGCGCGCTGTCGAACTCCAAGATCGAGTTCGTCTACGACACCGCCGTCGAGGAAGTGATCGGCACCAAGGAGGGCGGCGTCACCTCGCTGAAGGTGCGCAACCTGAAGACCAACGCGGCGTCGGAGATGAAGGCGCAGGGGCTGTTCGTCGCCATCGGCCACACGCCGAACACGAAGGTGTACGAAGGGCAGCTGGAGCTCGACGAGCGCGGCTACATCGTCCTGCCGCATCGCAACTCGACGCAGACCAACATCCACGGCGTCTTCGCCTGCGGCGACGCGGTCGACCACGTCTACCGCCAGGCGGTCACCGCCGCCGGCACCGGCTGCATGGCGGCGCTCGACACCGAGCGCTGGCTGACGCACGAGCGAATCACCGAACGGTGGGATCTGCCGAAGGGCGAAGAGGAACGAGTTGGCTAGCCGCGCCGCCAACACCGTCCTCATCCTCGGCGGCGCGGGGATGGTCGGTGTGCAGGCGGCGCGCGAAGTGGCCCGCGAGATCAATCCCCGCACCATCGTCATCGCCTCGCTGCGCGAAGACGAGGTGTCCGAGGCCATCACCTTCCTGAAAGAAGAGATCAGCGGTCCGCGGCTGGTCGGCGAGTGGGGGAACATCTTCGTCCCCGACGCGCTGCGCCTCACCGCGCGCGACGAGCTGTTCTCCAACAGCGGCAACTACGACCTGCTGTTCGACGCCGTCTTCCGCCGCGAGTCGAACTATCGCGAGAGCGCGCTCTTCAAGCTGGTCGAAAAGTACCAGCCGGAGATCATCGTCGACTGCATCAACACCGCCACCGGCATCAGCTACCAGAACGAGTTCGACGTCGCCATCAAGACCAAGGAGATGCTCGACGCGCTGGCGAAGCACGACGGCGCCGTGCCGCGCGAGGAGCTCGAGCCGTTCCTGGCCTCGGTGCGGCAGCTGCTGATCGCGCAGGGCATCCCGCAGATCGCGCGGCACATTCTTGTGCTGCACCAGACGCTCGAGGATTCGGCGGTGCAGATCTACGTGAAGGTCGGCACCACCGGCACCGGCGGCATGGGGTTGAACATCCCGTACACGCACAGCGAGGACAAGCCGTCGCTGCCGCTGCTGGCGAAGTCGGCCATCGGCTTCGCGCACACCGGGCTGTTGTTCCTCCTGGCGCGCACGCCGGCGTCCGAGGACACGCACAGCCGGATCATCAAAGAGGTGAAGCCGGGGGCGATGATCGGCTTCCGGCGGCTGGAGAAGAAGCACGTCAGGGTGCGCGGCGAGGAAGGGCAGGCGTATCTCTTCGCGCCGCGCGAGGAGCCGGTCGGCGGACGCCTCGAACTGCAGCAGGATGTGGCGGGGTATGAAAAGTTCGAGGCGCGCGACGTGCCGCTGGAGATCATCGGCGCCGACACCGGCGAGAACGGCTTCTTCTCCGTCGGCGAGTTCCTGGCCATCACCTATCCGCGGCAGATGGAGTACGTCACGCCGGAAGAGGTGGCGCGTACCGCCATCCTGGAGATCCTCGGCGCGTCGACCGGCCGCGACGTGCTCGCCGCCATTGACGGCGCCATCACCGAGCCGAGCTACCGCGCCGGCGTCATGCGCGAGCACGCTGTGCGCGAGATGGCGCGACTCGAATCCGAGAAGCGCGGCGAGGTCCCGTCGATCGCCCTCGGCCACCTCGGGCCGCCCAAGCTGTCGAAATTGCTCGCCGAGGCGCATCTCATTCGCGAGGCGGCGGGGACGAACGACATCAGCGCCATCCGCGCCATCGCGCCGGCCGAGCTGCGGCGGCGCGTGGAGGACTTTCTCGACGACAATCCGATCGTGGCCAGCACCATCGTCCGCATCGGGACGCCGATCCTTCGCGAGAGGAACGGCAAGCTGACGTTGACGCGCGGGCCGCGCATCACCATCCCACCCATCACCGCCGGGCACAAGGTGGTCGACCTCACGCCGGAGAATGTCGAGCGCTACGCGAAAGCGGGGTGGGTCGACCTGCGGCTGGAGAATTTCGAGGCGTGGCAGCGGCGCCTGGCCCGCATCAAGCAGCGCGACGTGGAGCGTTACGGCTCAGCGGCGCTCGACGTGCGCGGCTACCCCGGCGCGGAGTTCGTCCCCGGCGACATCGTCGGCTGGATCTTCACCAACGAAGAGGACGAGCAGGGGATGATCGGGCGAAGGCTGCTGTAACAACGGCCAACCGTCGACTAAAACGCGTTGAGGATATACTCGAGCGGATTCACCGCGTTGTTGTTCAGCCGGACCTCGTAGTGGAGGTGCGGGCCGGTGGAGCGGCCGGTGGAGCCGACGTAGCCGATGATGTCGCCGCGCTTCACGCGCGCGCCCGGGCGGACGGCGAAGGTCGACAGATGACCGTAGCGGGTCGAGAAGCCGTAGCCGTGCGAGAGGTAGATCACGTTGCCGTAGCCGTTGGCCCACTCCGACTTGACCACGATGCCGTCGGCGGGGGCGCGCACCGCTTGCCCGATTGCCGAGCTGATGTCGATGGCATTGTGCGTTCCCGGCTCGCCGGTGAACGGATCGGAGCGGCCGCCGAAGCCGTCGGTCAGGATGCCGTGCACCGGCGCGATCGACGGGGTGGAGGAGAGCTCGCGCGACTGCGCCACGAACTTCTGCTCCAGCACGGAGAGGTCGCTGTTGATCTGCCGCGAGCGGAGCGACATCTTGTCGAGGTCGTCGCGGTACGGGTTCTCGCCCAGCTCCGCCGGACGGACACCGCCGACGCCGCCACCCTGACTTCCCTCGTCGAGGCTGCTGATGCCGGCGACGATGGCGAGCTTGTGGGTGCGGTCTTCGACCGTGACCAGCTGCGTGCGCAGCGACTCGACCGACTTGCTGAACTGTTCGTTGGCGGTCTGCAGCTCGCGGTTCTCGCGGCGCAGCTTGGAGAGCTCGTGGGTCTGGGAAAGTGAGGTGAAGTACTGAACCGAGAAGAAGGTGGAGAGACAGAGGGAGGAGGTGACGACCGAAAGGAGGGAGAAGAGAAGGCGGTGCGACACTTTCAACTTCCGGAATTTGGCCCGCGCATGCGGGACAAAGATGATTGTTGAATAGCGCTTATCCATTCCTTCTCCTACCGAACTTCTTGGACGTTCCAGGGCCGTTGGTGAACGCGTATTCTATGAATCGAGGGGTGGGAGTCAACGCTTAAATCGAAGGGATGAAAGCACTTGCAATGGGATTTTATGCGGTTACGTCATAAACAGGCGAATTGGTAGGAGTTTATCGTCGCGCACGCTAATAACTTTATTTTAGAGACGTTTTATGCGGCGTGGGTCAAGGGTGAGCCGGTGGTGGAAAGCCGTTGACCCAGGGTTGCGAGGTAGCGAGGTCTCGGGGTCTCGCAGCGCCAAAGGCTGGTGCGACGGCTCCGCGATACCCGCCAAAACCCCGAGACCCCGAGACCTCGCTACCCCGCAACCTCGTTCATGCTATCCTCCGCGCCGCCCTCCCGGGCCACCTTTCCATGAACGTCAAAAAACGCCTGCTCGACAGCGCCCGCATGGTCCGCGCGATCCGGCGCATGGCCATCGAAATCCTCGAAAAGAACCGCGGCACCGAAGACCTGATGATCGTCGGCATTCGCAGCCGCGGCGTCCCCATCGCCGAGCGGATCGCCCGCGAGATCGAGCAGATGGAAGGGCATCCGGTGCCCTTCGGCATCATCGATATCACCCTCTACCGCGACGACCTCACCACCATCGCGCCGCAGCCGGTGGTCAAGCCGACCAAGCTCCCCGAGCCGATCGACGACAAGATCGTGGTGCTGGTCGACGACGTGCTCTACACCGGCCGCACGGTGCGCGCCGCGCTCGACGCGCTGATCGACTTCGGCCGCCCGAAGGCGGTGATGCTCGCCGTGCTGGTCGACCGCGGCCACCGCGAGCTGCCGATCCACGCCGACGTCATCGGCAAGACCGTGCCGACCGACGCCAACGAGGTGATCAAGGTCAAGATGGCGGAGACCGACGGCGAGGATGAAGTCCTGATCATGGAGAAGTAGTTGCGCACGGCAACCTCCGCCCTCCGCTCGAAAGACCTCCTCGGCATCGAGCACCTTTCCCCCGAAGAAATCACTCTCATCCTCGACACGGCCGAAGGCTTCAAGGAAGTCAGCGAGCGGCCGGTGAAGAAAGTGCCCGCGCTGCGCGGGCAGCTGGTCATCAATCTCTTCATGGAGCCGTCCACACGCACCCGCGTCTCGTTCGAGATCGCCGAGAAGCGCCTCTCCGCCGACACCCTCAACTTCGCCGCCTCGGGATCCGCGGTGGAGAAGGGCGAGACGCTCATCGACACGGCGCAGAACCTGATGGCCATGGCCCCCGACATGATCGTCATCCGCCACAAGCATCCCGGCGCGCCGAAGATGCTCGCCGAGCGGCTGCCGGCCTCGATCATCAACGCCGGCGACGGCGCGCACGAGCACCCCACTCAGGCGCTGCTCGACGCCTTCACCATCCGCGAGCGGCTCGGCCGGCTGGAAGGGGTCAACGTCTCGGTGGTCGGCGACATCGCCCACTCGCGTGTGGTCCGCTCGAACATCCATCTGCTGACGAAGATGGGTGCGAAGGTGACGCTCGCCGCCCCGCCGTCGCTGATGCCGGCCGAGGTCGAGCGGATGGGCGTGCGGGTGGTCAGCTCGCTCGACGCCGCCATCGACGGCGCCGACGTGATCATGATGCTGCGCATCCAGCTCGAGCGGCAGGGCAAGCTCTCGTTCCCCTCGCTGCGCGAGTACTACAACACCTTCGGCCTCACCCCCGACCGCCTCCGCCGCGCGAAGGAAGGGGTGATCGTCATGCACCCCGGGCCGATGAACCGCGGGGTGGAGATTGCCTCCGATGTTGCCGATGGGCCTTGGTCGGTGATTCTGGAGCAGGTGACGAATGGGGTGGCGGTTCGGATGGCGGTGTTGTATTTGCTGGGCGGAGCGCATTCGGCGGAGTAGGAGACGGGGAATGTTGAAGGTTGAATGTTTAATGTTGAATGTCGCCGTCGCGAGGCCATTCAACATTCAACATTCAACATTCAACATTCCCCGTATCCCCTCATGAACTTGCTCATCACCAACGGCCGCCTCCTCGACCCGAGCCAGCACCTCGACGAAACGATGGACCTCCTCATCCAGGACGGTCTCGTCGCGCGCGTCGACAGGAAGATCAAGGCGAAGGCCGACATCATCGACGCGACGGGCATGGTGGTCGTTCCCGGCCTGATCGACCTTCACACGCACCTGCGCGAGCCGGGGCACGAGCACAAGGAGACCATCGCTACCGGGACGCGCGCGGCGGTGGCGGGCGGCTACACCGCGGTCTGCGCCATGGCCAACACCGCGCCGCCGAACGACGAGCGCGCGGTGACGGAGATGATCATCGCCGAGTCGGCGCGCAACGGGTCGTGCCGCGTCTATCCGATCGGCGCGGTGAGCAAGGGACTGAAAGGCGAGGCGCTGGCGGAACTGGCCGACCTGCGCGCTGCCGGGTGCGTCGGCGTCAGCGACGACGGCAAGCCGGTCTACAACGCGCAGCTGATGCGCCGCGCGCTGGAGTACTGCCGCATGCTCGGCATCCCGGTCATCGCGCACGAGGAAGACGCCAACCTCAACGAGGGCGGCGTGATGCACGAGGGCTTCTACTCCACGCTCCTCGGCATGGGCGGCATCCCGGCGGCGTCGGAGGAGACGATGGTGGCGCGCGACGTCATCCTGGCGCGGGTCACCGGCGCGCACCTCCACATCGCGCATCTCTCCACCGCCGGCGCGGTCGACGCCGTGCGCGCCGCGCGTGCCTCCGGCGTCCGCGTCACCTGCGAGGTCACGCCGCACCACATCGCCCTCGGCGACGAGGCGGTGCAGTCGTTCTCCACCAACCTGAAGATGAACCCGCCGCTGCGCTCGGCGCAGCACCGCGAGGCGATCGTGGCCGGCATCGCCGACGGCACCATCGACGCCATCGCCACCGACCACGCCCCGCATCATTTTGATGAAAAAAACGTCGAGTTCGACCTCGCGCCGTTCGGGGTGATCGGCCTGGAGACGGCCTTCGGCGTCTGCCACGAACATCTGGTGCGCAGCGGCGCCATCGACCTGGCGCGCCTCATCGACCTGATGTCGTGCGGCCCGGCGCGCATCTTCCGCCTGCCGGGAGGCACGCTGGCCGCTGGATCGCCGGGCGACGTGGCGCTCTTCGACCTCGACGCGCCGTTCGACGTCGCCGCGCCGTTCCACTCCAAGGCGTCGAACTCGCCGTTCGTTGGGCAGACCCTGCACGGCCGCGCCATGGCCACCATCGTCGGCGGCGTGGTGAAGTACTCCAGGCAGCAATGAAACGCATCGTCATCGTCGACGACTCGCCCGCCTACTGCGATCTCTGGGCGAACTTCATCAATGAGCGCTACGCGAACGACGTCAACGTCGAGACGTACGGCCACCCGTACGACGCCCTGCCGAAGATCGACGCCTCCATCGACCTCCTCATCGTCGACCTGGAGATGCCGGGGATGGACGGCAAGAAGTTCGTCGACTACGCGCGGCAGAAGGGCCTTTCGCCACGCCGCATCGTGGTCACCTCCTCGCATTCCGCCGACGAGCTGCACCAGCGCTTCCGCATCGGCGAGACCATCGCCGTCATCCAGAAGACCGAGGCGAAGCAGCAGGAGGCGTTTTTGATGATTTTGGATAGTGTGATGAGGAGAACGTGAGTCCTGTGTCCTGCGTGCTGGGTCCTGCGTGGTAGGAAGGGACGCAGGACACAGGACGCAGCACTCAGGACCCGTATAATCCGCCAGTCGTGACCGCAGCCCCCCAACAACAAGCCATCGCGCTGAACGACCTGCTGATCTACATGGCCAAGCAGGAGGCGTCGGACCTTCATCTGAAGCCGATGCGCCCGCCGCTGATCCGTGTGCGCGGGAAGCTGGTGCCGGTGAAGACCGAGCCGCTCAAGCCGACCGACCTGGAGCGGATGCTGCTGCCGGTGCTCAACCGCGCCCAGAAGGAGAAGTTCGACAGCCTGCAGTCGGTCGACTTCGGCTACGGCGTGCCAGGCGTGGCGCGCTTCCGCGCCAACCTCTACATGCAGCGCGGCACGGTCGGCGCGGTCTTCCGCCGCATCCCCATCCAGGTGCAGACGCTCGACCAGCTGGAGTTGCCGATCGCCATCCGCGAGCTGACGCAGGTCCCCGACGGCCTGGTGCTGGTTACCGGCCCCACCGGCTCGGGCAAGTCGACCACCCTGGCGGCGATGATCTCCGACATCGCGGAGCACGAGCCGCTGCACATCGTCACCATCGAGGACCCCATCGAGTTCCTCTTCATCGACAAGACCGCGGCCATCTCGCAGCGCGAGGTCGGCACCGACACGCCGAACTTCAAGGAAGCGCTGCGCAACGCCATGCGCCAGGACCCCGACGTCATCATGGTCGGCGAGATGCGCGACGTGGAAACGATGCAGACCGTGCTCACCGCGGCGGAGACGGGGCACCTGGTCTTCTCCACCCTCCACACCAACAACGCGGCGCAGACCATCGACCGCATCATCGACAGCTTCCCGGTCGAGCAGCACAAGCAGATCCGCGCGCAGCTGGCGCTCGTCCTGCGCGGCATCGCCTCGCTGAAGCTCGTCAAGACCACCGAGGGGCGGCTCACCGCGGCGGTGGAGATCATGAAGAACACGCCGCAGATCGCCAAGATGATCGAGGACGGCACCACCAAGGACATCCTCGAGGCGATGGAGAGCTCGGTGGGGCTCTACCGGATGCAGTCGATGAACCAGTCGCTGGTCGCGCTGCTGGTGCACCAGAAGATCACGTATCGCGACGCGATGGCGCTGTCGAGCGACCCGGACGACCTGTCGCTCAAGCTGCGCAAGCTGTTCCCGCAGATCGAGGAGCGGGTACGCGAAGGGGGAGACATGGCTCCGAGCTATTCGGACTTCTCGCAGATCACCGAGCTGATGGACATCAAGCGGCTCTACGAAGAACAGGAAGTGCAGTGGCGGACGCGCATCGCCGACAAGGACGAGGAGATCGAGAACCTCCGCCACGACGTCGACTTGATCCGTCAGCAGATGCAGCAGCAGCAGGCCTCCCGCGGGCAGTTCGACGAGGAGATCGCCCGCATGCGCAACGAGAACGACCGCCTCCGCGCCGACGCGCAGGCCAAGATCGCCCAGCTGCAGGAGCGCATCAAGGAGCTGAATCAGAAGCTGATGGCGGCGGGCGGGGCTGTCAAGCGATAGGTTGCGGGGTTGCGAGGTCTCGGGGTCTCGCAGCGCCAAAGGCCGGTGCAACCGCTCCGCGAAACCATGACCACAACGCCCTCCAAAACACTCGAGACCTTCCCGAATCCGAATCCGGAACGGGACTACGAGATCGCGTTCGAGGCGCCCGAGTTCACCTGCCTCTGCCCGATGACGGCGCAGCCCGACTTCGCCACTATCCGCATCCGCTACGTGCCGGACCGGAAGTGCGTGGAGCTGAAGTCGCTCAAGCTCTACCTCTGGTCGTTCCGCGACGAGGGGACGTTCCACGAGGCGGTGACCAACCGCATCGCCGACGACCTGATCGCCTCGCTGGCGCCGCGCTATCTGATGGTGGAGGGCGACTTCTACGTCCGCGGCGGGATCAAGACCGTCGTGCGCGTGGAACACGGCCAGCGGCGGTAGGATGGCGGCCATGCCGCCCCTGACGCCCGTCATCTTCATCCCCGGATTTCCCGCCAGCGAGTTGCGCGACGGCAAGACCACCGTCTTTCCGCCGACGCCCGGCACGCTGCTCGACGACGTCCGCAAGCAGGCGTTCTTCGACGCCATGCTCGACATCCCCGGCCGGCTCACCGCCGGTCCGCCGATCCGGTCGGTGCTGGGGATCGCCAAGCAGGCGCAGTCGCTCTACGACATCCTGCAGCGGATCGGTTACACCATCGCCGCCAATGGGCCGAGCAAAGACTTCCTTCCCTTCGGCTGGGACTGGCGCCTCGGCGTCGACGCCGAGGTGACCATGGACGCGTTGGCCGACGCCGTGCGCCGCTTCGCGCCGAAGCGCGTCGTCCCCATCCTCCACTCCACCGGCGTGCTGGTTTTCCGCGCCTTCCTCGCCGCGCATCCCGAGCTGCGCGACTCGATCGATCATGTGCTCGCCTTCGGCGGCGCCTGGTGCGGCACGCTCGAGGCCCTCTTCGCCGTCCACGTCGGGCACTCCGAATCGATCCTGGGGCTGAAGCTCATCACCGCCGACGAAGGGGCGAATCTCATCGGTCACATGCAGGCGGCGTACGACCTTTTCCCTCCCGACCCCGCGCGCACCGACATGGATGAGGTGCCGCTCGTGCACGGACTCGACGGCCGTCCCGCCGGCGCGGCAGTCGACACGTCGTGGATCAAGACCGGACGCGAGGCCTACGCGCAGCCGCTCGCCGACGCCGCGAACGCGCGCCTCGGCGCCCGCTCCTCTGACTTCGGGTCGCTGCCGCTGACCAACATCGTCGGTTGGGGCGGCCCCACCTGGCCCGCCGCGGTGCTGGCCCCGAACGACGTTCATTTCCTCCCTCCGGACAAGGACTTCGGCGACGGCACGGTGCCGTTCGTCTCGGCGTCGTGGATCCGCGGCGCGAACGTCCGAACCATCGTCATTCCCATCGGCGCTTTCGTCGCCGATCCGATCGCCGACCTCCACGCGCACATGTGGGAGTCGGTGGCCGTGCAGCAGGTGATCCGCGAAGTGCTGCAGGGAGCGGCGCCGGACGCGCTCATCGCCGCGGCGGCCGACGCCGACGAGGCGCTCGACATCGAGTCGCCCGCGGTGACCATTCGCATGACCGCGCAGGCTTCCGACGGCTCGCCGCTGCCGAACTGCATCGCCGTGGCCAAGATCAACGGCAGCCGGATTCCGATTTCGTTCAGGGGAGAGCGGCGCGCCATCCTGCGGCTGTCGCGCGCGGGGCTTCACCACAATGCCTCGAGCGACGTCTATCGCTTCACGATCGATTTCCGGTGGGATGGCGGCTCGCGCTCGAACATCGCGGTGGCCATCAAAGCGCCCTAGAGAACCAGCGAGCGGCGAGCGGCGAGCGGCGAGCGGGAAGCCCGCCGCTGAATCTGCTCGCTACAGCTCCGGCTCCTGCCCGGTCAGCACTCGAAACGCTTCCACGTACTTTTCGCGCGTCTTGTCGACGACGGAAGAGGGCAACTCCGGCGCGGGCGGGTTCTTGTCCCAGCCGGTGGTCTCCAGCCAGTCGCGGACGAACTGCTTGTCGTACGAGGGCGGGTTGCTGCCGACCGCGTACTGGTCGGCGGGCCAGAAGCGGGAGGAGTCGGGGGTGAGCGTCTCGTCGATCCAGACCACCTTGCCGTCGCGGATGCCGAACTCGAACTTGGTGTCGGCGATGATGATGCCGCGCGACGCGGCGTACTCCGCGGCCTCGGAATAGAGGCGCAGCGTCAGGTCCCGCAGCTCGCTCGCTAAATCGCCGCCGACGATCTCGCTCATTCGCTCGAAGGAGATGTTGATGTCGTGGCCGGACTCCTCCTTCGTCGCCGGCGTGAAGATCGGCTCGCGCAGCTTGCTGGCGGTGGTCAGCCCCGGCTCGAGCTCGATGCCGCAGACCGTGCCGCTTTCGCGGTACTCCTTCAGTCCCGAGCCGACCAGGTAGCCGCGCGCCACGCACTCCACCGGCACCACGCGGCACTTCTTCACCAGCACGCTGCGTCCTCGCAGTTCCGCATGCGCGCGCACCTCGGCCGGGAACTTCTCGAAGTCGGTCTCCAGCAGATGATTCTCGACGTCGGCGAAGCGCCGGAACCAGAAGATGGAGATCTGGTTGAGGATCTTCCCCTTGTCGGGGATGCCCGGCGACAACACGACGTCGAACGCCGAGATGCGGTCGGTGGCGACAAAAAGAAAAGACTCGCCGAGGTCGTAGACGTCACGAACCTTTCCTCGGCGAGCCAGAGGGAGCGGGAGGGCGGTTTCGGTCAGCGCGCTGCTCATGCGGCGCGCATTGTACTTATTGCGCCGCCTCCAACTCGACATGCCCGAGCGACGTCACCGAGTCGCGGATGGCGCGTGCTTCCTGCAGCGTCAGTTTTCGCGGGGTCGCCGGCTGCACGGCCCACTTGCCGAAGAGCGTCTTGGCCGTGGCCAGCAGCGTCGGCGACTGGTACATCGGGTCGCTGGTGTAGCGGTCGAGCGTGGAGGTGTAGGGGAAGACCACCGCCTGCTTCGACGGGTCGTCGACGAAGAACTCGATGGAGCCCTGGTCCACTTCGATCGGCAGCGACCACTGCATGTGCGCCTGGCCGGGGATGTTGTAGAGGCGGTCCTTGACCAGCGTGGCGCCGCTGCGGCTGTAGATGCGGACGCGCAGGTTGACCGGCGTGCCGCCGAGGTTCACCGCGCCGAAGTTCGTGCGCCATCCGAAGGCGGAGAGCTGGCGGATGCCGTGCGAGATCGCGCTGATGCCGTCGGTCTGGTAGTCCTGCAGCCCGGCCCAGATGCCGGGGATGGTCTGCCCCATCGTGCCGCCGTCCGCCTGCTTGTTGAACGTGTTGCTGTTCACCAGGAACGACCGCGACAGCGCGTCGTTCGGCACGCCCGGGTTGTCCTCGGGGAAGGTGGCGATGATGAACGCGCCGGTGCCGGAGCGGTGGAAGATCTCGGACAGCGCGTTGTCGGTGAAGGCGACGCCGTTCGCCGGGACGTCGATCAGCGCCTCCAGCCCGTTGCCGCCGCCGGAGGGGAGGTACGAGACGCTGACGGTGAGCTTGTAGTCGAGCTGCGGATTGAAGATCGACAGCTGCGTCATCCACTGCGTGCCGAAGTTGCCCGCGGAGTTGGCCACCGCCGGGATGACGTACGTGTCGTTGACCTGCGCGGAGAGAGGAAGGGCGAGGGAGATAAGGAGAAGCGAGACTTTGATGTATCCGGAAGCTTTCACGACGAAACCTTTCCGGGTACCGGCAACGGGCGAAACGGACGCGCGGTGGGCGGCATTCCCGCGAGGTTGCGAGGTATCGAGGTTGCGGGGTCTCGCGGTGCTCCGCCGGTCTGGCCTTTGGCGCTGCGAGACCTCGAGACCTCGATACTCCGCTACCCCCGCGTTACGGGTCTCGCGGTGCTCCGCCGGTCTGGCCTTTGGCGCTGCGAGACCTCGAGACCTCGATACTCCGCTACCCCCGCGTTATGGGTTTCGCGGTGCTCCGCCGGTCTGGCCTTTGGCGCTGCGAAACCTCGCAACTTCGAAACCCCGCAACCCCACTGCGAGACCTCGATACCTCGCTACCTTTTCTCGATTTCCACGAAGTCCCGCTTCCTCGCCCCCGTAAAGATCTGCCGCGGGCGGGAGATCTTCTGGTCCGGGTCCTCCAGCATTTCCTGCCACTGGGCGAGCCAGCCGGAGACGCGGGGGATGGCGAACATCACGGTGAACATCTCCATCGGGATGTCGAGCGCCTGGTAGATGAGGCCGGAGTAGAAGTCGACGTTGGGGTAGAGCTTGCGCTTGACGAAGTACTCGTCCTCGAGCGCGATCTTCTCCAGCTCCAGGGCGATGTCGAGCAGCGGGTTCCTGCCGGTCACCGCGAAGACGTCGTCCGCCGCCTTCTTGATGATGGTGGCACGGGGGTCGTAGTTCTTGTAGACGCGGTGGCCGAAGCCCATCAGCCGCCCTTCGCCCGCCTTGACCTTCTCGATGAACGCCGGGACGTTCTTGATGGAGCCGATCTCGTTGAGCATGTGGATGACCGCCTCGTTCGCCCCGCCGTGCAGCGGGCCGTAGAGCGCGGCGGCGGCGCCGGCCACGGCGGAGTAGGGATCGGCCTGCGAGCTGCCGATGACGCGCATGGTGCTGGTGGAGCAGTTCTGTTCGTGATCGGCGTGGAGGATGAAGAGGATGTCGAGCGCGCGCTCCAGCGCCGGGTCGGGCTCGTACCGCGGCTCGGTCATCTTGAACATCATGTTCAGGAAGTTGCCGGGGTAGGTGAGGTCGTTGTCCGGGTAGGCGTACGGCATCCCGACGTGGTGCCGGTAGTTGAACGCGGCGATGGTGATCACCTTGGCCACGATGCGGACGATCTGCTTCTGCCGGCACGGCGCGTCGAACACGTTCTTGGCCTCGGGATAGAACGTGCCGAGGGCGCTCATGGTGGAGATGAACCGCCCCATGGGATGCGCGTCGTAGCGGAACGCATCGAGGAGCGACTTCATGTTCTCGTTGAGGATGGTGTGGTGGGTGACGTCGTGCTGCCAGTCCTTCAGCTGCTGCGCGTTCGGCAGCTCGCCGTTGAGGAGGAGGTACGCCACCTCGAGGTAGGTGCTCTTCTGCGCCAGCTGCTCGATCGGGTAGCCGCGATATTCGAGGATGCCCTTGTCGCCGTCGATGAAGGTGATGGCGCTGCGGCAGGCGGCGGTGTTCATGAACGCCGGGTCGTAGGTCATCAGGCCGAAATCGTCGTCGTCGGCTTTGATCTTGCGCAGGTCGATGGCGCGGATGGTTCCGTCGCTGATCGGGAGCTCGTAGCTTTTTCCGGTGCGGTTGTCGGTAATGGTGAGGGTGTCGCTGGCCATCGGGCGCGCAAGACTATCAAAAGCCGGCACTTCGCGCAGCGATGATCGCGCAGGCCACGATCGCCGCCGTCTCCGCGCGCAGGCGGCGGGGGCCGAGCTGCTCGAAACGGCAGGCTTCGGCGCGCGCCGCGCGGAGCTCGTCGTCGCTCCAGCCGCCTTCCGGACCGATGAGCAGCGTGATTGGGATGTTGGGATGTTGGGCGGTTGGCGGGGAGGGTGGCGTGTCGGCGTCGAAGAGGATGCGGATGCCGTCGCGGGTGACGACGTCGGCGAAGTCGGTCGGCTCGGCCAGCTCCGGGATGCGCGCGCGGCCGGACTGCTTCACCGCCTCGAAGACGATCTTGCGCCAGCGCTCCTGCTTGCCGCGGTAGCGCTCGGGCCGCAGCTCCACGCGCTCGGTGACCATCGGGATGACCGAGCGGACGCCGAGCTCGGTGGCCTTCTGCAGGACGAGCTCGAATTTCTCGAGGTTGATGATGGCCATGGCCAGGTGGATGTCCACGGGCGACTCGCGATCCGGCGCCGGCGTGGTCAGGCTGACGGTGCCGTCGTCGTAGACGCCGAAGAAGCCGGCGCCGCGGCCGTCGAAGACTTCCACCTCCTCGCCGTCGCGCACGCGGACCACGCGCGCGTGGTGGCGCTCGTCGCTGGTGAGCGTCACCAGCGCGCCGGCGGCGAGGTCAGTGGCGCTGAAAAACCGATGTCTCATCTCTCGTCATCCCGAGCGTCAGCGAGGGACCTGGGGGGAGGGGCGGCGCTCTCGCTCAGGATGACACCGCGCACCAGCGGCAGCAGCAGCAGCGCCGGAAGGCCGAAGAAGACCGTGGACCAGAAGAAAGTGGCGTATCCGAGGTTCTGCGCGATCCAGCCGCTGACGGGGCCGATCAGCGCGCGCGTCAGGCCGAAGATCGCCGTCAGCATGGCGTACTCCGTCGCGGCGCGCTCGCGGTCGCAGAGGGCCATCAGGAACGAGAGGAACGCGGCGGTACCGAGTCCGAAGCCGAAGTTCTCGAGCACCGCGGCGGCGTAGATCGCCCAGCGCCCGGCCTCGATGCTGGCCACGACCGCGTATCCGAGGTTCGACATCGTCTGCGCGATGCCGAGCCAGAGCAGCGCGCGCCAGAGGCCGAGGCGCGCCACGATGATGCCGCCCACCAGCGCGCCGGCCACGCTGACGATCACGCCGATCACGGTGGTCACCGTGCCGATCTCCGCCAAGGAGTAGCCGCGGTCGGCCCAGAACGGCTTGATCATCGTCACGATGGCCAGTTCCCCGAGGCGGTAGAGGAAGACGATGGCCAGCAGCACGCCGGCGCGCGGGCGCTTGATCCAGTGCGCCAGGTCCTGCAGGAGGTTCTGCTTCACGGCGCGCTCGCCGCGGTCGTCGGGGAGCCAGAGGGTCATGAAGAGAATTCCGGCGAAGACCGCCGCGCCGGTGCCGAACGCCTCGTGCCATCCGGCGCGCCCGGCCAGCGCCGCCAGCCCGCCGCCGCCGATGATCAGCGCGCCGCGGTAGGCCATGACCCGGATGGAGTTGACCGGGCCGAGCATCTCCTTCGGCGTGATGCGGATGGCGAAAGCGTCGATGGCGATGTCCTGCGTCGCCGAGGCGATGACGAAGACGGTGATCAGCAGCCAGAAGGCGCGCCCGACGCTCTCCGGTATCATGGCGAAGGCGACGAGGACGGCCAGCATGATGGACACCGCGCCGGCGATCCAGCGGCGGTAGGTGCCGAAGGAGTCGATCAGCGGCGACCAGAGGACCTTGAGCGTCCACACCAGGCCGACGGTGCTCAGCGAGCCGATCGCCGTCAGCGCCACGCCGTGCACGCGCATGTACAGCGGCATCAGCTCGGTGACGATGCCGAAGGGCAGGCCCTCGGAGAGGTAGAGCGCGGCGGCGACGGAGCCGACGAACCAGGTCGTGCGTTTAGTCGAGATGGCGGCGCTAGGCTACCGCGAGTACACCGTCACCGGGAACCGCATCTCGCCCAGCGGCGTGTTGTAGTACGCGTTGCCGCGGATCTGGTACGTGGCCCGGTTGCCGGCGATGAGGTCCGTCACCTGGCTCCAGATGTTGCGGATGTTCTGGTAGCCGATGCGGGTCTTCAGGTGCACGTTGCCGAGGCCGCGGGCCGGGATGTGGATGGCCTGCGGCGTCGAGACCTGCGTCAGCAGCGGGTTGTCGTTGACCAGGACGTCGAAGTCGAGGCGCTGCAGGTTCAGGCCGACCGAGTTCGGATTGTCCACTCCAACGTCAAAATCGAGATCGATCGAGGACGCCGAGAGCGGCAGGGCGATGGCCACGTGCGGCCGGATGTCGCGGATGGAGTAGCTCGGATTGACGATGTTCAGCGCCTTGCCGACCGTGCTGCAGCCGGAGAGGACGAACGTGACCGCGGAAAGCGCCAGGCATAGACCGGTGAGGAGGCTGGCGTAGACGAGAGTCTTCTTCATAGCAGGGGGGGCTAGTGCAAAAGAAGTGCTGAGTGCTGAGTGCTGAGTCCGCCCCCCCTGCTTACTCAGCACTCAGCACTCAGCACTTGGTACATGTTATGGTCCACCCGTTGCAACCCTTCCCCGCCGGAACCGAATAACGCACTGAGGAGCATGCTTGGGGACTTCGGCCATCGTCGCCGCCTACAACGAAGAAAAGACCCTCGCTGAGGTCCTCGGCGCCCTGACCCGGAGTCCGCTGATCGACGAGATCATCGTGGTCAGCGACGGGTCGACCGACGGCACCGTGGAGATCGCCCGCGGCTTCGAAGGCGTCACCACCATCGCCCTGCGGGAGAACTGCGGGAAGGGGTACGCCATGCGCGTCGGCGTCGACTACGCCCGCGGCGACGTCCTCTTCTTCGTCGACGGCGACATGTTCAACGTCACCGACGAGCACATCGAGGCGCTGGTCCTGCCGGTCAAGCGCGGCGAGTGCGACATGAACATCGGCATCCGCAACCGCGGCCCCATCAAGAACTTCTTCCACCTGCAGATGAAGGTCGGCCCGGTGCTCTCCGGCATCCGGGTGATGCGGCGCCAGGTGTGGGAGACGGTGCCGCTGCGCTACCAGGAGCGCTTCAAGATCGAGGCGGCGCTCAACTTCTTCTGTTCACGCGCCGGCTTCCGCCAGCGCCAGACCATCATCTACAACCTCGGGCACCTGATCAAAGAAGAGAAGCGCGGCCTGCTTCGCGGCCTCTCCGGCCGCTGGGACATGATCCGGGAGGTGCTGCTGCTGCACGGCGATCTCTACATGTTCGAAACGTGGCGCTCCGACGGGACGGAGCACGAGCCGCTCCCCGCGGTCGATTACGATCTGTTCGAGTGACGCGGCGCCTCCTGCTGCTCGCCTTCATCCTCTGCACCGCGTGCGCGCGCGAGCCGGCCTTTCTCGAGCGCAGCGTCAACAACCACCGGTACCACGTCTGGCTGCCGCCGCGATACACGAAGGTGCATCACTGGCCGGTCGTCCTCTACCTGCACGGCAGTGGCGGAGCGCCGCTCGAAAGCGGCCTGCCGCTCGCGCTCCAGAAGAACGGAGCGCCGTACAAGTGCGTGGTGGTCATCCCGGAATGCGAGGCGGGACATGAGTGGTACGGCGACATGGAGCAACTCGCGCTCGGCGCGCTCGAGCAGTCGATCCGCGAGTTCCACGGCGACCGCCGCCGCGTGGTGCTGACCGGCATCTCGATGGGCGGCGCCGGCACCTGGTACATGGCGCGGCACCGCCGGCGCTTCGCCGCGGTCGTCCCCATCTCCGGCGCCATCGTCCGCAAGCAGCCGTTCCCCACCGACCCGCCGCCGGACGTGGCGCGCATCGCCTACGCCTTCGATCCCTACGCCGCGCTGGCCGAGGAGATCGGGCCGCGCCTGCCGGTGTGGGCCTTCCACGGCGCGAAGGACGACGTCATCCCCGCCAGCGAGACCCGCAACATGGTCGCCGCCCTCCAGCGCCTCGGCAGCAACGTGCGGTATACGGAGGTTCCGGACGCGGGGGACGGCGCGTATGCGGACGTTGGGCTGGTGCGTTGGATGCTCGCGCAGAAAGCGCGGTAGCGGTTGCGGAGTTGCGAGGTTGCGGAGTTGCGAGGTTGCGGGGGCACGGAGCCGTTGCATCAGCCTTTGGCGCTGCGATACCCCGCAACCTCGATACCTCGCTACCTCGGTCTGGCCTTTTGGCGCTGCGATACCCCGCAACCTCGATACCCCGCTACCTCATCTGCCCCAGCTCCCGCACGAACACCTGATTCACGTACCCGCTCGGCGACTGAAAGTACGCCACGCCGCGGACGGTCACCGGCTCGGTGTCGCGCATGCTGCGGCCGTAGGCGTACGCGCGCACCCAGAACTCCACCGCGTCCGTGGAGCGCGCGGGGATCACGCGGTTGAAGTAGTAGTCGTGCGGCGAGGTCAGCGAGTACGCGCCGCCCTCGGGGTTGAGGGTGTTGACGGTGATGCGCTTCAACGTCAGCGGCACGTCGGCGCGGTTGGCGATCTCGAAGCGGTACTTCACCTCGAACGCGCCGTACGGATAGTTCGCCTCGGACGGACCGTACGTCTGCTCGATCGAGAACTCCGGCTGCGGCACGTTCGCCTTCGGCCCGGCGTCCTGCGGCGTGGTCGTGGAACAGGCGGCAAAGAGGAGGGCGAAGGCGAGGAGAGGTCGCATAGAGCACTAATCTTGCTTTGTTTCGCCAGCGTATGTCGATCATGCATCAGGACTGGCACCACCTCCTCTTCCTCCACTGGGAGGTTCCCGTGCGCGAGCTGCAGGAGCTGGTGCCGCCGGAGCTGACCATCGACACGTTCGACGGCAAGGCCTACGTCGGGCTGATTCCGTTCACGATGAGCAACGTCCGGCCGGTGATGACGCCGCCCATCCCGTTCCTCTCCAGCTTCCACGAGATCAACGTGCGCACGTACGTCCATCTCGACGGCCGGGAGCCCGGCGTCTGGTTCTTCAGCCTCGACGCCTCCAGCGCGCTCGCCGTCGAGGCCGCGCGCGCCTTCTACAAGCTGCCGTACTTTCACTCCCTCATCGAGTGGAGCGATTCGGAGAAGCCGCTGCCGGAGCTCGGCTTCGTCTCGCGCCGCGACGATCCGGCCGGCGTGCAGCCGGCGAACGCGCGCATCCGCTATCGCCCCGCGGACGGCGTCGTCTCGCACGCCGTGCCCGGCACCATCGACCACTTCCTGGTCGAGCGTTACGTCCTCTACGCGATGTCGAAGGATCGCGAGCTCTATCGCGCGCGCGTCCACCACGAGCCGTACCCGATCGAGCGCGCCGAGGTGCTGGAGCTGGAGGAGACGCTGGTCTGGGCGGCGGGGGTGAAGCGCGGCGAGAACGTTCCGCTGCGCCACTACTCGCGCGGCGTGAGCGTTTCGATCGACGCACCGGAGAAGTGCTGAGGGTGGAGGGTACATTTCGTCCTCCCGTCATCCTGTCATCCTGTCCTGTTATATTGACGTCACTTGTCCGAGTCCAACGTTGTCCGCCGGCGATCCGATCCGGGCGTCGATGCTCTCCTCCGTGAGGCGGACGCCCGCGCGCGGCGCCAGAACCAGCTGCTGATCGAGCTGGCCAGGCGGCCGGCCATCCACGCCGGCGTCCTCGACGACGCCCTGCGCGAGATCACCGAGGCGGCGGCGCGGACGCTCGAGGCGGCGCGCGTCGGCGTCTGGCTCTACACGCCGGACCGCCGCGCCATCCGCTGCTCCGACCTCTTCGACCGCCGCACCGCGCAGCACAGCACCGGCGCCGAATTGTTCGACTCCACCTATCCGCTCTACTTCCGGTCGCTGGAGAGCGAGCGGGTGATCGTGGCGCACGACGCCAACATCGACCCGCGCACCGCCGGCTTCGCCGACTACCACCTCTCGGCCGGCATCACCTCGCTGATCGACGCGCCGATCCGCCATCGCGGGCAGATCGCCGGCGTGGTCTGCCACGAGCACGTCGGCGCGCCGCGCACCTGGTCCATCGAGGACGAGACCTTCGCCTGCGCCATCGCCGACCTGGTGGCCATGGCCCTCGACGCGCGCGAGCGCCGTGACGCGCAGGAGTCGCTCGCCCACCGGCTGCAGTTCGAGACGCTGATCTCCGGCATCTCCACCAACTTCATCAACGTCGAGCCGGCGGAGCTCGACGACGAGATCCGCAAGGCGCTCGGCCGCGTGGCCACCTTCCTCGGCGCCGAGCGCGCCTACCTCTACACCTTCGAAGACACCGACACCGCGCAGCTGACGCACGAGTGGAACGCCGATCCCGCGGTGCCGAAAAGCGACGTGCGGACCTTTCCCGTCGCCGCCTTTCCCTGGACCGTCGAGCGGCTGACGCAGTCGCCCTACCTGCACGTCCGCAGCGCCGACGTGCCGGCCGCCGAGCGCGCCATGTACGAGCGCTCCGGCAACCGTTCCGTCCTCGCCGTGCCGCTGCTCTACAACCGCGTGCCGGTCGGCGTCCTCGGCATCGGCTCGCAGCACGAGAAACATTGGGGCGACGAGGCCGGCGCGCTGCTGCGCATCACCGGCGAGATCTTCGTCGGCGCCATCGGACGGCACCGCGTCGAGGCCGCGCTGCGCAGCAGCGAGCTGCGGCACCGGCTGCTGTTCGAGCGCAACCTCGCCGGCGTCTACCGCAACAACGTCGAGGGCTGCATCCTCGAGTGCAACGACGCCCTGGCCACCATCCTCGGATACGACTCCCGAGAGGAGCTGATGCAGCACGCGGCGACCGATCTCTACGTCGACTCCGCCGACCGCGAGGTCTTCATCAAGCGCCTTCGCGAACAGCGCAACCTGGTGGGCGAGGAGATCAGCCTGCGGCGCAAGGACGGCTCCTCGGTGCACGTCATCGAGAGCGTCCACCTCCTCGACGACGACAACTTCGAGGGCACCGTCATCGACATCAGCGACCGCAAGGCGACCGAGAACGCGCTGCGCGACAGCGAGCGGCGCTACCGCCTGCTGGTGGAGCGGATGCGCGAAGGGCTGGCCCAGGTCTGCAACGACGGCATCGTGCAGTTCTGCAACAACCGCTTCTGCGAGATGCTCGGCTACGCGCGCGAGGAGATCGTCGGCCAGCAGGTCGAACAGTTCCTGGCCTATCCGGAAGACGTGGCCAAGATCCGGGAGAAGACCCGGCTGCGGCTGCGCGGCATCTCCGACCAATACGAGATCCGCATCCGGCGCAAGGACGGCTCGGTGATCTGGGTGGAGATCGGCGGCGCGCCGGTCACCGACGCCGACGGCAAGGTGGTCGGCTCCATCGGCGTGCACAACGACGTCACCGAGCGCCGCATGGCGGAACAGGCGCTGCGCGACAGCGAGGCGCGCTATCGCCTGATGGCCGAGAACTCCACCGACCTCATCACGCGCACCTCCATGGCCGGCGTCTTCCTCTACCTCTCCGACGCCTCGCGGCGGCTGCTGGGACACGATCCGGCGGATCTGGTCGGACGTTCCGCGTACGACATCATCTTCGAGGAGGACCGCGACGAGGTGCGGCATCTGTCGAAGCTGATCAACGACGTCGGGCCGACGACCTTCAGCTATCGCGTGCGCCGCAAGGACGGCTCGCTGATCTGGTTCGAGACCACCAGCCGCTCGATGCGCAACCCGCTGACCGGCGACATCGACGAGATCGTCTGCGTCTCGCGCGACATCAGCGAGCGCAAGCACGCCGAGGAGCAGATCGAGTATCAGGCCTACCACGACGCGCTGACCGGGCTGCCCAACCGCCGCCTCTTCCGCGACCGCCTGACCGTGGCGCTGGCGCACGCGCGGCGGCTGCAGTCGACGCTCGCCGTGATGTTCCTCGACCTGGACCGCTTCAAGTACGTCAACGACACGCTCGGACATTCGTTCGGCGACGAGATGCTGAAGACGGTCGCCGCGCGGCTGCAGACGGCGCTGCGCGAGGAGGACTCCATCGCCCGCATGGGCGGCGACGAGTTCACCGTGCTGCTGCCGGAGCTGAACAACCCGGAAGACGCCGCGATGGTGGCGCAGAAGCTGATCGACGCGGTGGCGCATCCGATGCGCATCGAGGGGACGGAGCTCTTCATCACCACCAGCATCGGCATCGCCCTCTATCCGGCGGACGGCGACACCGCCGAGTCGCTGCTCAAGAACGCCGACCACGCCATGTACCGCGCCAAGGACGCCGGGCGCAATTCGTATCAGCTCTTCACCGAGACGATGAACAGCCGCGCGCTGGAGCGGCTGTCGCTGGAGAACAACCTCCGCCACGCCATCGAGCGCGGCGAGCTGGTGCTGCACTACCAGCCGCAGTTCAACCTGGCCACCGACACCATCACCGGCATGGAGGCGCTGCTGCGCTGGAAGGGGATCGGTCCCACCGAGTTCATCCCCATCGCCGAGGAGACGCGGCTGATCGTGCCGATCGGCGAGTGGGTGCTGCGCACCGCGTGCAAGCAGGCCAGGGTGTGGCAGGACGAAGGGCATCCGACGCTGCGCATGGCGGTCAACCTCTCGCCGCGGCAGTTCCAGCATTCCGACCTCCCGCAGCTCATCGCCGCCGCGCTGGATGAGTCGGGGCTCGACCCGGCGCACCTGGAGCTGGAGATCACCGAGAGCACGGCCATGCAGAACACCGAGCGCACCATCGCCACGCTGCGCCGCCTGCGCGAGATGGGGGTGCGCATCGCCATCGACGACTTCGGCACCGGCCATTCATCGCTGAATTACCTGCGCAGCTTCCCCATCGACACGGTGAAGATCGACCAGGAGTTCGTGCAGGAGATCGAGTCCAGCACCGCCGACCGCGCCATCGTCTCCGCCGTGATCGGCATGGCCCGCGGCCTCAACCTCCGCGTGGTGGCCGAGGGCGTGGAGACCGAGCCGCAACTGGCCTTCCTCCGCGAGCAGGGCTGCGACGAGGTGCAGGGCTTCCTCCTCGGCGTGCCGGCCGACCCGGCATCAGCGTCGCTCTCCCCCCTCAGCGGGAAAGGGTGGCCGAAGGCCGCGCCGTAGCGTCACCTTTAGCGGACACCGTGCGCATCCGCCCTGGCCGCGCTGCACTGCAGCGCGCTCGCGCTGCACTGCACCGTGCCCGCGCTGCACTGCCACACGCCCGCGCTGCACGTGCACCGCGCCCGCGCTGCACCGCAGCGCGCCCGCGCTGCACTGCACCGCGCCCGCGCTGCACTGCGCCGCGCCCGCGCTGCGCTGCACCGCGCCCGCGCTGCACTGCACCGCGTCCGCGCTGCACTGCACCGCGCCCGCGCTGCACGTGCACCGCGTCCGCGCTGCACTGCACCGCGCCCGCGCTGCACGTGCACCGCGCCTGCGCTGCACTGCACCGTGCCCGCGCTGCACCGCACCGCGCCCGCGCTGCGCATGTCAATCGCCGCGCTTCGCGGCGACGCGGCCCATGAACTTCTCCTTATCCACCACCGCGCGCACGTGTGTTCCTTCACCGATCAACTCCGCCCCGTCGTGGGCTTTGACCGTGAATGAGACCAGGCGGCCGTTGACGGCGGTGACGGTGGCCGTCGCGGTCACGGTCATGCCGACCGGGGTGGCGGCGAGGTGCCTCACGTTCACCTCCGTGCCCACCGAGACGGAGCCGGGCGGGAGGAAGGGTGCGACGGCGCGCGCGGAGGCGAACTCCATCAGGTAGATCATCAATGGCGTGCCATACACCTCGGGCATGTTGGCGGCGAAGTGCGCAACGGTCAATTCGCGCGTAACCACAACGCTTTCAGAGGCTTGGGCGCCGATCGGGATATCCATCACTTGACGGCCGGGCAAAGCGGACCTACGTTCATCATATGGCCACTGTCCAACTGGTCAAACGTCCCCGCCTCCACCGCATGCACCAGCGCATGTGGGCGCGTGTCGCCACCTCCTGACGCCGCCCGAGCGCTGCTTCTTCAAACATCCGATCTGCCAAACCGGAGGCAGCTCCCGGGCGGTGCATTGCCGCCGCCGCGGAGGGAGGGTTCATGCTTGTCCTGGTTGTTGTTGCCGTCATCGCATTCTTTGCGTTCGTCTACTTCCTCAGCTCCACCCACCGGATCGGTCCCGACGAGATCGGCCTGGTGACGAAGCGCGCCTCGTCGCGGCGCCTGTCCAACGATGACCCCATCGCGTTCGGCGGAGAGGCCGGCTACCAGGCCGACCTGCTGATGCCCGGCCTGCGCTGGAAGTCGGCGCTGCTCTACCACGTCGAGAAGTTCCCCTGGGTGCAGGTGCCGGCCGGCGAGATCGGCGTGGTCATCGCCCAGGTCGGCCATCCGCTGCCGATCGGCGCGAAGTCGGCGGTCTACCGCCAGGACTTCGGCGACTTCAGCGACATCCGCTCCTTCGTCTCGCACGGCGGCCAGAAAGGCGTGCAGCGCCCGGTGCTGCCCCCGGGAACGCTGCTGCCCATCCACCCCATCGGGTTCCTGATCATCACCAAGAACCGCGTCTTCGGCCGTCCGATCTCCAGCGAGCTGCAGTCGGTGAAGACGCTCTCCCCGCGGACCTTCGGCCTGGAGCCGCACGACCTCGACGTGGTCCGCATCGAGCCGCAGCGCACCGAGGAGGGGGAGATCATCGACATGATCGGGATGATCACCGCGTATGAGGGCGACCCGCTGCCGGCGGGCGATATCGCCAACCGCATCGGCGGCTTCGCCGACGTCGAGGCGCTGGAGCTGGCGGCGTCGACCGACGCGCGCCTCATCGAGTCGGTCCTCGGATCGAAGAACGACTGCCACAACAATTACCAGGACTTCCAGCGCTTCCTCGACGCCGGCGGCCGCATCGGCCTGCAGCACGACCCGCTGCTCTACGGCGGCTACACGCTCAACCCGTTCCTGGTCAGCGTGGAGAAGGTGCCGATGCTGGTGGTGCAGCAGGGGCAGGTGGCGGTCATCAAGTCGTTCGTCGGCCTGCCGACCAAGGACACCTCGGGCAGCGAGTTCACCCACGGCAGCCTGGTGCGGCCGGGGCATCGCGGCATCTGGCAGGAGGCGCTGCGCACCGGCAAGTACGCCATCAACCCGCGCTGCTATCAGGCGGAGATCGTCCCCACCTCGATCCTGACGCTGAACTGGGCGAACCAGGTCTCGCAGGCGCACAAGCTCGACGAGCGGCTGCAGCAGATCGAGGCCAAGAGCCGCGAGGGCTTCGTCTTCAAGATCGACCTGCAGGTGCAGATCCACGTGCCGGACACCGAGGCGCCGTACGTGATCTCCATCGTCGGCACGATGAAGAACCTGGTCAATGAAGTGCTGCAGGCGGCGGTGGGCAACCACTTCCGCGACAAGCTGCAGTCGATGCCGGCCATCACCTTCATCGAGACGCGCCAGGAGGTGCAGCAGCAGGCGATGGCGCACATCCGCCAGCAGCTGGCGCAGTACCGCGTGGCGACCAAGGGCGTCTACATCCAGGACGTGGTCCTGCCGGCGGACCTGGTGGCGGTGCTGACGCAGCGCGAGATCGCCAGCCAGGAGATCGAGACCTTCCAGCGGCAGCAGGAAGCGCAGCGCGTGCGCATCGAGATGGAGAAGGCGAAGGGCACCGCCGACATGCAGGCGCGCCTGGCGCAGTCGCAGGTCGGCGTCGACATCAAGAGCAACGAGTCGCTGGCTCGCAAGGCGGAGGCCGACGGCGAGGCGACCTTCATCCGCGAGACCGGACGCGCCCGCAGCGCGGAGATCGAGGCGACCGGCCTTGCCCGCGCCGCGGCGTTCGAGGCGCAGCAGACCGCGCTCGGCCGCGAGGCCACCGCGCTGGTCAACGCCATCGAGGCCCTGGGCCGGATGAACGGGCGCCTGGTGCCGGAGGTGCTGTCGATCAGCACCAACGGCAACGGCGGCGGCGTGCTGGAAGGGGTGGCGACGGCGCTGATGTCGTACCTGCGGACGACGGCGGAGCACCGCATCGAGCCGCACGCGTGATGCAACGGGGCGGCGGGCGTGAGCCCGCCGCTCCTTTAACAGCGCTTCTCTATTCCGCGACGATTTTCACCATCTCGCGGTGGACGGTTTGCACGGCGTCCGCGTCGTGCTCGTAGAAGCGATCCCAAAACCCCTCCTGGGCCCAAGACGGACTGGTCAATTCGAAAACGCCATGGCGGTTCCATGTAGCGATCCATGACGCGGGCACTTTCGGATCCAAGATTTCGAATTGACGAAGTGGGAAAAGGCCGATTGTCTCGGCATCCGTCCACAGACGCACCAGCCATGTCCCGTTCGCGTCGAAAATCAGTGATAAGACGTGATAGTCCTTGGCGAGAGTGAGCCACGGCGAAGTTTCTCGTGCACCACCAAGAGCGTCCAGGAGCTGAATGCATCGCACCTTCACCGCGTGGCCTCCGAAGTCGACGGGCTTGGTGCTCTGTCAGTGAGGCACATTAAAGACGACCTTGTAGTCGAGTAAGTAGTGAATTGCGCCCGTCGTCGGATTCATATAGTAATGCACCTGAAATGGCCCCGACGGGCTCTGAAATGTTTGCGTAGTAAACTTACCAAACCCGGTCGGAATGGCGGGGTTGCCAAGTGTTCCGGGCGCATGTGTCATGCTCGAGCCGTTGATTGCGCCTTCACTGAGCTCACCACTGCTTGAAAACGCCGAATTTGCTGATTCAAGCCTCAACTCCTGTGCGAGCCTGACCCCATTGGCAACACTCTCGGCGGTCGGCGATCCGAACATGTTACTGTCGGCGAGGAGATTCGCCGAGGCCCCTGCCGCCGGCGTGAGTGCAGAGGCCGCCGCGTTTGGTCCGACCAGCAGCACTTGCTGACCAACACCCTTTGCTATCTGTCTGAGACTATTGTTGTAGATGCCGGCCATTACATTACCGACGCCGGACACCTCAAACAGCGTTTCGAACGAGCCGTCGATCGTGTCGAAGGCGATGTCCATCGCCTCTTCAGCTTCCGAAGGCGCGTTCGCCGTCACCTCGTCGCAAACAGGGCTATCGTCGTTGTAGGGTGTACCGTTTGACAGGGTGAACGTGCAGCGTCCATCCGGGTCGGTATTGCCAACAGGATTGTTCAAGCCATAGGTGAAGCGATTCCATGACTGAGGACGGCTTCGGTCGCCGGATGCCGGGTCGACCGACAAGAACCGCCCCGCCACCGGCCCGTAGTAGCGCGCGTGCATGTAGTCGAGGTCGCGCTCGGAATCGAAGCCGAAGTCGCGCTCGTGGCCGGTGAACTTCATCGCCTCGCTGTCGACGTCCGAGGCCGGCGCTTCCTGGCCGAAAGGCCAGTACGTGTGCAGCGAGAGCTTGTAGCCGCGGTCGTCGGTGATCAGGCGCGGCGTGCCGAGGTGGTCGGGGTGGAAGTGCTCGCGCTTTCCCGCGGTCGTTCCGTCGGCGATCACCGAGGCGAGCAGCTTGTCGGCGCGGTAGACGTAGTCCTCGCGCCAGCTCCAGGTGGCGCTGGCGCCGGTGCCCGAGACGCGGACCGTGCGCAGCACCTGCGGCGTGAGTCCGCGCAGGCTGAAATCGGTGATGGTCGGCGTGGAGCCGGTAGGCGGCAGAGAGAGGATGGCCACCCGCTCGCCGTTCGCGTCGTAGAGGTACCGTTGGCGCATACCGCCGACGCCGCGGCGCTCGATGACGGCATGGAGCGGATCGAGATCGTACTCGTCGCCGTTGATCGAACCGCGCATGTTTCCGGCGGCGTCGTAGCCTCGGGAGCCGGCCGTCACGCAGGTCGGCGTGCCGATGGTGTTGCAGGGCGCGGCGTTGGTGAGGCGGTTGGTGTGCGCGTCGACGCCCATGATGGTTACGCCGTACGAGGTCGGCGCGCTGCCGATCTTGATGCTGGTATCGACTTCGAGCAGGTTGCCGAACGCGTCATACGAGAAGGTCTGCGCGTTGGCATGGCCGGCGGTGTTGGCCGTGGCCTGCGCCAGCCGTCCCACGGCGTCGTACAGGTAGGTGTCGGACATCCCGTCGATCGAGACGATGTTGCCGCTGCCGTCGTAGCTGTACGTCCCGACCTGCCAGGTGATCGGCGTCGACGTCGGCGTGGGCCTCAGCGTCGTGCCCATGGCCGAGGCGGCGAATGCGATGGTGATCAGAGTGCGAACGATGATTTGAGTCATGTGGTGGTCCTCACGGTCACGGAGCGGTGATCGCCGCGCTGTCGGTGTAGCAGCCGCTGCCGTCGCCGGCGGTGATGCGGCACCAATATGTCGTGGCGGTCGAGGGGCAGACGAAGATTTGGTTCGAGTTGCCGGCCGGCGTGGTGGTCACGCCGCGCACCCCCTGGTACCACTGGTAGGTGGCGCTCGGATCGTCGCTGCCGACGGAGAGACTGCGGCAGCTGCCGCTGGTCTGCTTGATCGGTCCCCAGGTGACGTGGACCGAATCGCAGATCGTGGCCGAGGTGCCGGCGCTGGCCTGCGCGGTCCCGCTGGTGACGTACACCACCACCCATGCGTCGGCGTTGATCTGCGTGGCAAACGTCGGCGAGTCGGTATTCGGTACCTGGACGCTGTTCACCCACCACGAGTAGTGGTTCGACGTGCCGCTGGCGCTCACGGTGAACTTGGCGTACGAGCCGGCGGTCAGGTTCAGGTTGCCGGCGAGATCGTAGATGGTCGGTTTCACGCTGATCAGCGCGCTGTTGCTGTTGGCCGAGCCGCAGGCGTTGCTCGCGCGCACCCAGACGTAGGTCGTATCCGTGAATCCGACGTTGGTGACCGACGCGGTGGAGACGACGTTGGTGATCGGATGGGACGTGTCGCCCGGCTGCCCGGCGAACCACTGATACGACGTGGCTCCGGACGCTCCGACGGCGAGGGTGGTCGAGAACGTCGGACCGTTGAGGGTCTGGTTGACCGGATGCGAGGTGATCGACGGCAGGTTGCAGACGGTGACCGTGGCCGTATTGCTGTTGACCGAGCAGAACGAGCCGCCGGTGCCGTTCGTGATCTTGACCCAGTAGCTGGTGGTCGACGCCGGGGCGACGGTGAGCGAGCTGGAGGTCGCGCCGTTGATCGGGCTGGTGGTGGTGCCGCTGGTACCGAGGTACCACTGATAGGTCAGGGTGGGATTCCCGGTGGCGGCGACGGTGAGCGTCGCGTTGTTCGGCGCGACGACGCCGGTGCTGGCCGGCTGCTGCGTGATCTTGGGCGTGCAGATGGACACGGTCACCGTGGCGCTGTTCGCGTAGCAGGTCGCGCTCGTCGCCCGGACCCAGTAATTGGTGTCCTGTGCCGGCGTGACGCCGCAGGCCGGGGAGGTGCCGGTGTCCGCGACGAGATTGGTCGTGTCGCCGGAGTTGCCGCGGTACCACTTGTAGGTATCGGTGCCGTTCGGATTGACGATGGAGAGGGTGACCAGCGCGCTGCTGATCGCGCCGCCGCCTTGCGAGACGCTGACCGAGGGAGCCGGGCAGATGTTGGCGGTGGCGGCGGTGCTCGGCGCGGAGGCGATGCCGCTCTTGACCGCCACCCAGTAGGTCGCGTTGGCGGTGAGCGCCGGCGTGGTGTACGATGCATTCGTAGCGCCGCTGACCGGATTGGAGACGTCGCCCGAGGCGCCGCGGTACCACTGATAGCTGAGCTGCGCGCCGCTGGCGGTGACGGAGAACGTCGCCGCCGTGCCGCTGGTGATCGAGACGCTGGCGGGCTGCACGCTGATGATCGGGGTCACGCTCACCTTGACCGACGGGCTGTTGACCACGCCGCAGGAGCTGGTCACTTTGACCCAGTAGTCGGTGGTCTGCTGCGGGCCGACGGACTGCGTCGCCGCGTTGGTGCCGAACGGCGAGGTGGTCGTCCCCGACGTGCCGACGTACCACTGGTAGGTCGGGTTGACGCCGCTGGCCGTGACGCTGAGCTGAGAGCTCTGTCCCGCGTTCGGCGTGAGCAACTGCGGGCTGGCGGTGACCGCCGGTGCGTTGCAGATGGTGATCGTCGCCGCGTTGCTGTTGGCGTAACAGCCGCCGGCGCCGTTCGTGACGCGGCACCAATACGTCGTCGTCGACGACGGCGTGACGGTCAGCGAGGCCGAGGTGGCGCCGGAGACGGGTGAGGTGGTCGTGCCGCTTGCGCCGGTGTACCACTGGTAGGTGAGGGTGGGCGTACCGGTGGCGGCCACGGTGAGCGTGACCGGCGTGCCGGACGCGACGCTCGACGGCGCCGGATGCGTGGTGATGGCCGGGGTGCAGATGGAGACGCTGCCGGTGTTGCTGTCGGCGTAGCACGTCGCGCTCGTCGCACGCATCCAGTAGCTCGTCGTCTGCGTCGGATGAACGATGATCGAAACGCCGCTTCCGAGAAGAGTGCTCGTGTTGCTGGCGCTTCCCTGGTACCAGGTGTAGGTGCTGTTCGGGTCCGGACTGACGGCGGCGAGCGTCACCGCGCCGCCGCTCGGCTGGCCGGCGACCTGCGAGGAAATGGTCCAGCCGGAGTTGAGACAGATGGTGGCGGTTGCCGCGGCGCTGTCCGCGGAGGCGTTGCCGCTGTAAACGCGCACCCAGTAGGTGGTGTCGGCGGTGAGCGCCGGCGTGGTGTACGACGCGGACGTGGCGCCGCTGAGCAGGTTGGTGGTGTCGCTGGCGACGCCGCGGTACCACTGGTAGGCGAGCTGGGTTCCGGAGGCGGCCACGCTGAAGGTGGCGGTGGTGCCGAGGGTGATGCTGCGCGAGGCGGGCTGCGCGGTGATGGCCGGAGAGACACTGACTTTCGCCGCCGCGCTATTTGCGGCCGATCCGCACTGTCCGGTCACGCGGACCCAGTAATCCGTCGTCACGATCGGCGCGACGGTGAGGTTGGCGCTGTTCGTTCCGACCGGGGTGGTGGTGACGCCGGCCGCGCCCTGATACCACTGGTAATTGAGGTTCGTGCCGGCGGCGCCGACGCTGAGCGTCGTCTGCGTGCCGGAGTTGATGGTGCGCGGTCCCGGGCTGGTGGTGATGGACGCCGGCGTGCAGACGGTCACGGTGGCGGCGTTGCTGTCTTTGGACTGCGAGCACGAGCCGGTGACGCGCACCCAGTACTTCGTGGTGGCAGCGGGAGAGACGTGCAGTGTCGCCGACTGGCCGCCCGTAGTGACCGGCTGGGTCGTGTCGCCCTCGAGGCCGACGTACCACTGGTAGGTGAGCGTGCCGCCGTTCGCCGCCACGGTGAGATCGGTCGAGGTGTTCGGATCGATCAACACGTCGGCGGGTTGCGTGGTGATGGTCGGGATACAGATGGTGATGGTCAACGGCGCGGAGTCGGCGTAGCAGACCCCGTTCGTGGCGCGGGCCCAGTAGGTGGCCGTGGCGTCGCTGGTGATGCCGATCGCGGCGTTGATGGTCGGGCCGCCGATCACGGTCGAGTGCGCGACGTCGCCGGCCGGTCCCTTGTAGTAGGTGACCTGTGTATCGACGATCGGCAGGTACGTCACCGGCACCTGCTGGTAGTACCCCTGCGTCACCTGCGTCGCAGCGCCGCCCCACATCACGGAGACGTTGTTGCAGACGTCGACGGTCACGTCGCCGGACTGCACGGTGCAGGCACCGCTGGTCACGGCGCACCAGTACGTCCTCGGCGAAGAGAGGTTGCCGGTGTTGATCGAGGATCCGTCGTTCGCGTTGCTCGAGAACGGATGCGACATGTCGCCGCTCTCACCGATGTACCACTTGTAGCTGAGATACGTTCCGGTGGCGCTGACGGAGACCGTGGTCGACGTTCCGGGCATGATCAGCGGCCTGGCCGCGACCGGGGTCTCGGCTGATGGGCAGACCGTGATGGTGAAGGTTGCCGTGGCCGTGGCGTTCGGCACGCCGTGGCAGGCGCTGGTGACGTTGAGCCAGTATTTGGTGGTCACGAACGGCACGACGGAGGTGATCCATCCCTCGCCGGACGGCGCGCTGGTGTCGCCGACCTCGCCGGCGTACCAGCGGTAGGTGACGTCGTCGCCGGTCGCTTCGGCGGCCGGCCAGGTGATCTGGCCGGCGGAGACCTGTTGGTTCAGCGGCGGCTTGATGATGACCGGGACGCGGCAGACCCACACCGTGGTGGTGCGGCTGTCCACGGCGCACGCCGATCCGGATGTCACGCGCACCCAGTAGCTCGTGGTCTGCGGCGGCGAGACGCTGAGGGTCGGGCCGGTGGCGCCGCCGATGGACTGGCTGGTGTCGCCGCTGGAACCGACGTACCACTGATAGGTCAGCTGCGACCCGGCCGAGGCGGCGATGGCCAGGGTGGCCGGCGGAGCGCCGGCGTTGATCGAGGCATCCTGCGGCTGCGCGCTGATCGTGACGCCGGCGCAGGAGGTCACGTGGACGGTGGCGATGCGGCTGCGGGTGTAGCCGCACGTATTCATCGCCGTGACGCGATAGCTGGTGGTGACCTTCGGCCAGACGGTGAGCGACTTGCCGGATCCGGCCGCCTGCTGGTTCGTCATGTCGGTCCACTCGTACAGATAGGGAGCCTCCCTCGAAGCGGCGTCGACGGTGAGCGTCTGCGGAGCGCCGGCCGTGCTGTTGGCGACGTCGGCGGGCTGTTGAATGATGTGGATCGGTCCGCAACTCGCCGTGCCGTTGTAGACGTTGAGCGTCGGGCTGTCCTGATACGCGCCGCAGTTCGTGCTGACGCGGACCCAGTACTGTCCGACCAGCGGCTGCACGGTGAACTGGCGCGTGTGCGCGGCGGGGAGGTCGATCGGATCGTGCGTATCGCCGCTCTCGCCGCGGTACCACTGCCAGGAGAGCTGCACCCAGTCGCAGGAGGCGGTGAAGGTGAGGTTGGGGTTGGCCGCGGTGAAGTCCACTTCCGTTTGATCCACGGTCAGCGGCGGCAGACCGCAGCTGGTGGCGTTGCGGATGTGCGAGTGCGTGCTGGTCACCGAGCCGCAGCCGTTGGTGACTTTGACCCAGATGAGGTCCCAGCTGCTCGGCGCCGAGGCGCCGAGGTCAGGACGATCGACGCCGGGGATGACGCCGTTGCGGTTGTGCCACTCGTAGTGGGCTCCCTCCTCGGGCGTGACGTGCACGATCATCATTGCCGACTGACCCGGAGCGAGGACCGGCGCCGAGGGGAGATCGAGATCGAAGGTCAGGCATTGGCCGGCGTCGACGGTGAAGGTGACCTCGGCCGACGACGCGCATTTGCCGGTCTCGCTGACCACGACTTTGAAGGTCGAGAGTGCCGAGATGGTCGTGGTGTAGGTCGGACCGGTGGCGCCCGGGATGGGAGACGCCCCGTCGAGCCACTGATAATGAATGTTCGTCCCGGTGGCGGTGACGAAAAGAGTGAATGGTTGGCTGCCGGCGACGCGCTGCGTCAGCGGCGAGTGGTCGATGACGGCGATCTCCTGACAGACGATCACCGTGGCGGTGCTGCTGTTGGTGGCGCAGCCGCCGGTCGTGTCGGAGACTTTGACCCAGTAGTTCGTCGTCGCCGTCGGCGAGACGGTGAGCGTGCTCGTGCCGCCGGACGGCGTGAGCGGAGCCGTCTCGTCGCCCGAGATTCCCCGGAACCACTCGTACTTCAGCCCCGTGCTGTTGGCGCCGGTGCCGACGGTGAGGAGGAACGATTCGCCGCCCTTGATGTCGCCGCCCAGCGGCGGCGCGGTGATGGTCGAGCAATCGGCGGCGCCGCCGAAGGCGATCGACTTCGGACGCGGAAGTCCGGCGTCGTCCGCCTCGATCATTTCCAGCGTCGAGGCCGTGCCGCCGGCGGAGACGTGCTGCACGGTGTGCACGAGCGCGCTGGGGTGATAGGTGATCGACGAGGCGAAGCCGCCCACGGCGGTGAGGAATCCGTTGTTGTAGGTCAGCGCGACGTTGCGGGCCGGCACCGTCAGTGCGGCGGCTCCGGTGCAACCGCTGCTGCACGTCGGATAGTGAATCTCTTTCTGGAGGTTGAGGTCGTTGTACGGGAAGTCCTGCGTGAAGGACTGCGAGCCGGCCGGGCTGAGGATGTCCGTGGTCTTCGTGCTGGGGCGGCCGGCGCCGTCGTACGTCATCCTGTCGGTGACGGTGTAGTCGGCGCCGTCGGGGAAGCGATTGTGCCGCGTCGACTGCAGGAGACGGCCGCAGTCGGTCGTGCAGGAGGTGTTGCCGGCCAGCGAGTCGTAGATGAACGTCTCCAGCGCGTTGTTCGCGCCGTCGTTGACGAAGCGCAGACGTTCCGCGGAGTCGTATTCGAACTTGAGCGTGATCGCGCTCGTGCCGCTGCCGGTGGTCTTCGTCGCGGCATGTCCCTGCGAGTCGTACCCGTCGTAGGTGATCCCCTCGGTGGCGCTGGGACTCGCCGGGACGCCCGCGGCGGTCAGCTCCGGATGCTCTTCACGCAGGAGAAAGCCCGCGGCGTCGTACGTGAAGCGGCGGATCTGCGTCACGTTGTGGTCATCGGTGGTGGAGACGGAGGCCAGGCGGTTGCCGACGTCGTAGCCGTACGTCGTCGTGACCTGATTGCAGTTGCCGCCGCTGCATGCGGAGCGCTCGGTCAGCGTGGTCAGGCGTCCGAACGGATCGTTCTGCGCCACGACGTCGGTCGCCGTTCCCTTCGCGCCGCCCAGCATGTCGTTCGCGGTGCGGTGGATCCGCGACGTCGTGGTGATGGTTCCGGTGCCCGCGTACGACGTATCGACGACGCTGCCGTCCGGTGCGGTCACCTTGATGACGCGCCCGAGCTGGTCGTACGTGAACTGCGTTTTCCCACTGTGCGGCGCGCCGAGACCCGCTTCGGACACGGTGTTCTGCTGTCCCCAGGCCGTGTATGTCGTGTCACGGACGCTGAGTCCCGCGGGCATCTTCGTGACTTGGCGAGCCACGCGGCCGAACGAGTCGAATTCGGTCCGGCCGTAGGCGAGCTCCGCGCCGTTGCGGTCGCGTTGGAACGTCTCGACTTTCGCCGGGTTGGCCAGCGATGACCAGTAGGAGTAGACGAACTCGCTCTGTCCGGCGAGGAAGGGGCCGCTGTTGAGGCTGCCGCGCCTCTCGAAGCGGAGGCGCCCGAGGACGTCGTAAGAGAGCTTGGTCTCCACGCCCGCCGGGTCCTTGCCGGAGACCACCAGGCCGGTGTTCGGCTCGATCGTCAGGTCGGCGGCCTTGAAGGGAGGAATGTCGCCCTTCGTGTTCGCGTACGTCGAACTGACGCGGACGCCGTGGTCGTAACCGTAGGTCACGCGGTATTGATCGGTGATGGTCGTGCCGCAGGCGGTCGCGCCGGCCGGGCCGGTCGCCAGGCCGGAGTGCTCGGTGACGAGATTGCCGTTCGCGTCCTTTTCGAAGAGCCTGACCACGTCGCCGGCGGCCGAGACGCCGTCGGTCCTGCGCACCACGCGGGACGCGGAGACGAAGCCGTCGTTGCCCATGCAGAGAAGGGTGACGCTCTTCTTTCCGTTCTCCTCGACAGTCGTCGAGTCGTAATGCGGGAGGAACCAGGTCGTCGGGCTCACGACCGGCGAGTACGCGGTGGTGCTCTTCCGCGTCGGTTTCAGTCCGTTCGCGTTTCCGGTGGTGGTCTCGGTCCGATAGTGGCCCTTCGAGTCGTAATCGCCGCGGACGACCTGGGATCCGTCGTTCACGTCATAGTCGGAAGCGGCGTTCGCCGTGACGTCGTGATTGACGAAGATGACGGTGCGCTGCGCCTGGACGCGCGCATTGCTCGTGTACGCCCCACCCGTTCCGCCGCCGGTGCCGTCGCCTTCATACCGTAGGTACGTGGCCTGCTCGGGCACGCAGGTGCCGGTCTCGCAATGGGTGTAGGTGACGCTGGAGAGGAAGGCCTCGGCGCCGTCGAGCATGACCGGGTTCTTCGGCTCGGCGAACGTGATGTCGACCTCGTTGATGCGTCGCGTGTAGGTATGGCCTGCGGTGATGGGCCGCTTGGTGTAGGGCAGGCCGTTCTCGGAGCCGTCGATCAGCCGCCCGTCGATGACGCAGCTGCCGTTGGAAGCCAACGTGTTGTGGTACTGCACGGTGTGCTGTCCTTCCGGCGAGATCACGTCGACGCTCGCCTCGGGACGCGGTGTGATGTAGAGGTAGAACTTCGGCTGGGGGCTGCACTCGCCGTTGATGTCGCGGTTGTCGTGGTAGAACGGATCGGGGTTCTGGCAGCCGTCGCAGACGAAGTCGCGGTTCAGGCGATCGTGGTAGGTCCACGTGCCGGCCGTGTTTCCGGCGGCGTCGATCAGGCTGCGCGTGACGACGCCCGGAGATGAACTGGCGTAGTACCCCGAGCAGTTCGCGGTGGCGCGGACGTACGAACCGTACCCCCATTGCACCTTGCCGCCGGTCGGAAACGACATCGACGTCAGTCGTCCCGTGGCGACGGGAGTGGGTGTCGTCGAATCGATCTCGTTGGCGAAGCTGTAGACGGCCCGCGTGCCGCCGGCGTCGACGCTCGGCGTTTCGAGCGCGGTCAGCAAAAGGACGTTTGGCGGCGGCGTGCCGGGCGGCACAAAACTCTCCTGCCGTAGCGGACGCACGTCGTACCGGAAGTTGTAAACGACGCGCTGGGCGGCGCCGGTCTCGTCGACGGCATCGGTGGTGATGGATTTCACCACCCGGGTGTAACCCTCGGCGACGGTCACCCCTGGGGCGTAGTCGGTGGCGGGGGCAAAGTCGATGACGGTCGTCCGGCCGAAGCCGTCCGTGATCGTCATCTGCGTGTACTTGGTGAACGGCTCGCTGTCGGAAAAGTCGCTGGCGTACGAGACGAGAAGCGTGTTGCCGAAGGCGTCCTTCGTCCGCACCAGGCGCCAGTCGCCTCGTCTACTGAAGCGCGCGAACTTCTGGCTCGATCCATCGGGAAACTCGATGGTGAAGTAGCTGTACGCCGGCAGAACCGGCTCGTTTCCCTCCGGTCCCGAGTAGCTGGAGCGAAGCCACGAACCGTCTTCGGTCAGACCGGTACCGGTGACCTGATTGAAGTTGAGGTCGTGCTCTCCGCCGTCTGCCGCTTCGTAGATCCAGCCCGCCTCGTTCGAGCAGAGGTCCTTGACCTTCTCGTTGGGGAAATGCGAATCGCATCCCTGCCAGCTCCAGATCTGACTGGTGTCGAGGATGTACTGATCGTTGACCGGGTTATCGATGGAGACCAGCCGGCCGAGGGAGACGTTCCATCCGACGCCGGCGTTGGAGTGCCGTGTCGGCACGGAGTACTGGTACTCGAAGGCCGGATTGGTGCAGGTGGCATTGCCGCTCCATTTTTCGGCTCGGTAGTCGAGGTTCTTGGCGTTGTAGACGAGCGACAGCCCCCAGGTCATGTTGCCGTTGTTGGCGCGCGCCATGCCGAGGGGGAGCTTGATCAGCAGATTGCCGTTGTAGGTGTTGACGGTGTCCAGACCGAGGACGTCGTACACCTTGTTCGGCTGAATGCCGCGATCGATGCCGGGATGATGGACCTCGGCGTACAGGGCTTGCGCGACGATGAGGAGCGCAAACGCAAAAAGGACTCGCTTCAGGGATGAATGCATATTCTCGCCTCCGAGGTTCGGGACCGGACTTGTTGGGGGGAGACGGGGAGAGGCGAGCGATATGAGTACGACGAAAAATTTCTTTTCGAGCTACCGCGGCGGTTGCGGGGAGCCGACCAGAACGAACGCGGACCAGTAGAAAGGATGCCGCCACCGGGAATGACGCAGTAGCGCGAGCTTGGCCGCACGCAGCGAGTCGCTCGTCGACCGCGGCGCTCCCTTCGCGGCGAGCAGATGGCGGTGGAACTCCACCATCAGGCGGTGCGTGCTCGCCGAGTCCACCTTCCACTGGCTGACTACCGACGACGGACATCCGCCCACGAAGAGAGCCCAGGTGAATCCGATGATCCCTTCGCCGGCCGCGACGCGGCCGCGCGCGGTCTCGCATGAGGAGAGGACCGCGAGATCGGCGCGAAGGTCGAGCTCCATGATCTCGGAGGCGTCGAGCAGGCCGTCTTCGTCCGGATCGCCGCTCTGCGCGAACACCACCTGCGAGTAGAGAGGATTCTGCTCGTCGAGGATGCTGTGTGTGGCGAAGTGAAGGACGCGGTACTTCTCCATCGCGCTCTTCACCCGTCCCTCGGTCGCCTCGGCGCCGACGAGAAGGCGGCTATGCCGCGCTCCGTAGAGCGATCGCAGGTCTCGAACCTCTTCCTCCGCCTCGCGCAGGGGACCGAAGTCGGCCGAACGATAGACGCGCCGGATCTTCATCTCGGTCGCGGCGCCGACCGTGGGGTTGCCGACGGCGAGAAGCGTCTCCGGCGCAGGCGCGCGATGTCGCGGCTTCGTCGCCTCGGCCAGCACGCTGAGCGACGGGGCGTAGAACGTGGAGCGCGTTTCGACCACGAAGCGTCCCCGGCGGTCGATCAGCGCCTCGAACGGCAGGCGCCAAAGCATGCCGTCGGGAATGATGCAGAGCGTCTTGCGGCCGCCCAGCGCCGCCTCGAGCGGCTGCAGCAGCGACGCGTAAAGCGCTCGCGCTCCCTCCACGTAGTCCAACGATCGCTGCGCCAGCGAATCGGCAAACGACGTCACGCGTCGGTCGAGATCTTCCGCGCCGATCGGCAGGCTGACCGTTTCCGTATGCGCGTGCAGGCCGTCGGCGGTGATGACGAATGCACGCGTGTGATCCTGCCCGACCAGGTACTCGATCACGGCCGTCTTCGAGCCGAGCACGGGCGCCAGTGCGTCGATCTCGGCCAGTGGCGTCGCGCCTTGCCGCGCCATTCGCCGCGGATGCACGGCGTCGAGCTCCGCCTGGAGGGCGTCGACCTCGCCGCGTGCGGCGGTGAGCGCGGCGGACAGCTTGGCCACCACCGCGGGATCGGGCGACGGCTTGGACTTTTCGGCGCGAAGCTGGCGATTCAGCGCCGTCAACCGCGCCGACGATTCATCCTCCCTTTTCTGCTCCGCGGCGGTGAGGGGCTGCGCGGGATGATCCGTGCGGAGCGCGTCGAGGAGGATGCGCGCCTTGTACCGCTCGGCCAGCACGAGCGAGCCCCGCACGTCTCCCTGCTCCGCCAGAAAGTCCGCCGCGCCGCTGTACGGCACTCTGGCGCGCTCCAGGAAGTTGGCGCGCTGTCCCGGACTGCCGAGGATCGCGCCGCGAATGTCGTCGATGATCGAAATGGCATCGCTGAAGGCGGCGAATGCGGCATCCCGGTGGCCGAGAATCCGATGCGACTTGCCGGCGAGGATGCGGCATCCGAAGTAGATGACGTCCATGCTCTGCCGCTGCGCCGTGGCGGCGCACTGGTCGGCGGCCGCCAGCGCGCCGCTCGCGTCGCGAGCTTCGAACTTGGTGACCGCCAGCTCGCTGAAGATGGTCGCCACGAGAGTGCCGCGTTTGGCGGCCTGCGCGATGGCCAGCCCTCGTTCCAGCTCGGCGATGGCGGCCGGATAGTCGCCCGCCTGCAGGTAGACGTCTCCCAACGTGACGCGGGCCTGAGCCTGAAGAAGCGAGGACTGGCTTTCGTCCGCGATCGCCAAGGCCTTCTTCAGTGCGTCCTTGGCGTCGTCCAGCTGTTTTAGATGCGATTGGCTGACGCCGATGTTGATGAGCACCTGCGCCAGGACGTAGCGGTTCCCGGGATGGGCGACGCCGAGGTCGTAGGCGCGCCGCAGATGGACGAGGGAGAGCTCGTAATCATTCTGCCGTTGAAGAAGCGATGCGATGGACGATTCGCTGCTCACCAGGGACGCGAAGTCGTCGATCTCCTCGGCGATCCGGGCGGCGCGGAGGTACGAGCTCATGGCGGCGGCGTGATCGTTTTGCCGGACTTTGGCGGTCCCGATGCCGCCGAGCGCCTCGGTGATGGTCTTTCGATCCTCCGTCCTGTCCTCGAGCGCGAGCGCTCGTTCGTAATCCGAGAGCGATTGCGCGGGATCGAGGCCGGCCAACGCGACCAGCGCCCGCGCCTGACCGTCGGCGTCGCCGTCCATCTCGGCCGATGCGAGTGCGCGCTGCCCCAGCTCCTTCTGGCTCGCGACGTTGCCGCCCGACTCGGCCATGCGCATCCCGAGCAGAATGGCGCGAGTGCGCGAGTAGCGGTCGTCCACCAGTTCCGCGACGCGCGCCGCCAGCAGCGCCGCGGTTTCGAGCTGCGCCGGCCGCGCCGCGTTGATGCTGTTCATTCCGGCCGTGTACATCGACTCCGCGAGATCATCCGTCACCAACTCCGCCTGCCGGTTCAGGACGGTCTCCCGCGCTTCCGGATGCGCCATCAGCTCGTCGGCGAGCCGCGCCTCCTGGAGCGAAAGGCCCATCAGACGCCATTCGTCGCCTCGCGCGCCGAATGTCATCAGAAGATGCTTCGCAACGATCCGCCGCGGCCCGTTCGCGACGCGCGGCCATTCGGCGCGCAGCACGGTGGCGCGCACCGCGACATCGCCGGGGCCGCCGGAGACGGAGTCGATTGTCGCGCCGGCGAGCTCGACGCAGCGCACGCGGAGCGTCTGAGCGAAGGCGATCTCGAATCGGCGCCGGGCCGCATCCGCGGCGCTGCTCCAGAGCGAATGAAGCGTTGCGGCGTCGCCGGAGCCGTAAGCGTCCACGACCTGTCTGGCCGCGGCTCGCACCTCTGTCGAGGGCGCGGCAATGCCGCATACCGGGAAAAGCAAAATGGCGGCAGAGAGGGCGACGCGGACCGCCTTTACTTTGCGTCCGTACTCTGTTATCACCGGAAGCCAATCCGGCAATCCGCGCGTATTGATGTTGATCACGGCCTCCGAGTACCCGCCTGAGCTGATCTCGGCTCTCGATTCTCCCCCCGCCAGCGAAAGCGACTCGACGATCGAGCGGCTTCTCGGTCAGAGGGCTGAAGAAGTGATTTCCCGCGTTATAGCACAGCGGTTTCGCGCGGGAAGGATCGGCCAGCTGCGCGCCGAGGAACGCGAAGACCTTCGCGCCAACGCCTTGCTTCGCGTTCTGCAGCGGCTTCGCGGCGGCAATGAGCGGCCAGGTCGGTCCATTCAGGATTTCGACAACTACGTGGCCGTGGTGGCCTTCCACGTCTGCGACGATCTGGTCCGCGAGCGGTTGCCCCGCCGCACGTCGGCGAAGAATCGCCTTCGCTACCTTCTCCGTCACGATCGTCGTTTCGCGCTGTGGAACGCCGGCGAGGAGAGCGTCTGCGGATTCGAGGAATGGCGCGGCGCGCAAGTCTTCGCCGCCGCCGTCGCCGCCGACCAGGTGCAACACACGCTCGGCGATCGCGACGTTCCGCGCACGCTGTCGGCCATCCTCGCCGCGGCCGGTCAGCCGGTGGAGATCGAGGCGCTGGTGACGTGCGCCGCCGAGCTGTGGCAGATGGTCGACGTTCCGGCGGTGACGATCGACGACCAGGACCACGCCGGCGCGTCCGAGCCGGCGCGCGACGTCGAGAACCGCGAGTTCCTGGTCAAGCTGTGGGAGGAGATCAGGCAGCTCAATCGCCCGCAACGCGTGGCGTTGCTGCTCAACCTGCGCGACGAGGGCGGTCCGGCCACCGATCTCTTTCCGCTCCTCGGCGTGGCCACCGTCGAAGCGATTGCGGAGACGCTCGAACTGACCCCTGACCAGTTCGCGCCGCTGTGGCGTGAGCTGCCGATCGAGGATCGTGATATCGCCTCGCTGCTCGGCGTCAGCCGGCAACAGGTCATCAACCTGCGCAAGGCCGCGCGCGAGCGGCTCGCCCGCAGAATGCGATACTGATTTCCATTGGACAGCCATCTCACCGATGATGCGCTTCGGCGGTTCGCACAACGACAGTCGGCGGATTCGGAGCTGTGGTCGGCAGACGATCACTTGCGCCAGTGCGCGGAGTGCCGCGCGCGTCTTCGAGCGCTCTTGCCCCCCGAGGGACGTGTCGAGGCGCTACGGTGGGATCTCACCGAGTCGCCGCATCTCGATTTCGATGCGCAGCTCGTCCCGTACGTCGATGGACGGTTGCGGGGCGATGCCCGGCGCGACGTCGAGTCGCATCTCGCCGGATGCAACATCTGCCGCCGCGAAGTGGCGGAACTGCGGCCGCTCGCGGTCGCGCGGCGCGGCGTCGCGGTACGCAGGCGGATCACGGCCGGACTGGCGGCCGCGGCGGTGCTCGTCCTCGTCGCCGCCGCCGTCCTCTACATCGTGCAGCAGCAACAGACGGCGCCGCCCGGCGTCCGCACGCCGGCGGCCGGCTTGCGCAAAAGCCCCCCTGCGAGAGCACTGCGCGATGGAAGCCGTGTCATCGCGGTCGACGCAGCGGGCACGCTGTCGGGAGTGTCGCTCGACGCGATGACGGCGGCGAGGATCGCCGCGGTGCTCGAGCATCCCGAGCTCGTCCCGCCGGCCGTACTTTCCTCGCTGAGCTTCCCGAAGGCCGGTCTCCGCGGGGAGACGGCCGGACGCGACCTGGCGGTCCTCGCGCCGCTCGGAACCGTCATGCTCGACGCTCGCCCGCGCTTTGCGTGGCGCGGCACGCCGGGCCAGCGCTATTCCGTCTCCGTCGTCGACGAGTCGCAGCACCGTTCGAGGGGGGAGACGACAGAGACGGAGTGGACGCCGCCCGCCGACCTTCCGCGCGGCTACACCTACACGTGGCAGGTGTCGACGACGATTGCCGGCCGCACGATCGTCGCCCCCGCACCGCCCGACCCCGAGGCGCAGTTTCGCATCGTCGACGAGCGGACGGCCACGGCCATCGAGGCGGCTCGGCGAGAGAAGGGACACCTAGTCGCCGGCGTCCTCGCCTACGACGCCGGCGCGATCGCCGAGGCGCGGCTGGAGTTCGGGCGCGTCGCCGCCGACAACCCCGCCTCGACGATCCCGCGCCAATTGATCGAGAGCTGCGACCGGGCGCTGCGGCGGTGATTGGACAGGGATGACTGCTGCGTGCCGGCCGCAAATGCGCCATATCTTCGCCACACTCCGCAATTAAACTGCGCGGCATGAAGCGTTTCGCGTCCATCGCGCTCCTCCTCGCCGCCGCCACCGCCGCCTTCGGGCAAGAGAAAAAGCTCACCGTGCTCCGGGCCGGGCCGGTCGGCGAGCTCAACGAGCTGGCGGAGGCGAACGAGGTCCGCGTCGTCTTCAGCGAGCCGATGGTGGTGGTCGGCAAGATCCCGAAGAACCTGACCATCCCGTGGTTCCACATCACCCCGGTGGTCAAGGGCACCTTCCGCTGGTCCGGCACCACCACGCTGATTTTCACGCCCGATCAGCCGCTGCCGTACGCCACGAAGTTCGACGTCAGCGTCGAGGCGCCGAAGCTCGACCGCCCGTACACCTTCTCCTTCACCACGCCGGTCATCCAGCTGACGCAGACCTACTGGTACCGCAAGGGCGACAAGGCGGACGCGCCGGTGATCATCGGCCTCTACTTCAACCAGCCGGTGGAGAAGGAGACGCTCGCGCCCCACGTGCAGCTGCGCACCGCGAAGCACGAGTTCAAGCCGCCGGCGATGCCGGGAACCGACGCCGCGTACGCCGCCAAGCTGGCCAAGGCGCAGGCGGCGGCGAACAGCGACGGCGTCCCGGTGATGTCGTTCTTCACCACCGACTTCGACCCGAAGAAGATGCCGTCGCAGTACGCCTCGTCTCAGTTTTTGGTGATGGAGACCAAGCCGGGCGTGCCGCCCGACACCAACCTGCAGGTCTACATCGACGATCAGCTGGCCAAGTCGGGGTCGAACGTCCGCACCGGGCGCGCGCAGACCTACACCATCGAGCTCGAGCCGACCTTCTTCGTCGAGAAGATCGAGTGCCTCGAGAAGTGCAACCCCGAGACGTACAACCCGATCGAGCTCCGCGCCAAGGGCGGCGTCAACTTCAACAACGTCAAGAAGGCGGTCACCGTCGTCGACATCACCGATCCCGCGAAGGAAGTGCCGGTGCAGCCGACGGTGAGCCGCGAGCGTTCCGAGTGGGCCATGCACTACCGCTCGTACAGCCTCGACGAGCTCGGATACTCCGTGCTGCCGGCGCACACCTACCGCGTGCGCGTCGACCCGAGCCTGGAGTCGGAGGACGGCCAGAAGCTCGGCTACCCGTGGACGGCGACCGTCGAGTACTGGCACAAGGGCGCCTTCACCAGCTTCGGCGACGGCCATGGCGTCTGGGAGGCGAGCGGCGGGCCGCTGCTGCCGTTCCACGCGCGCAACTACCGCACCGTGCAGCAGTGGCTCAAGCCGCTCGGCCTCGACGAGGTGATGCCGACCATCCTCATGCTGCAGAAGGACGGCTTCAACAAGACGCCGCCGACGCAGCCGGCCGACCGCAAGCTCGCGCCCGCGCCGGACAAGATCCAGTCGTACGGCCTCAACCTCAAGTCAGCGCTCTCCGCGGCGAACACCGGCATCGTCTGGGCGGCGGTCAAGCCGGGCGAGCCGATCCCGCGCTCCAACAAGTACAGCGAAGAAGTCACCGGCACCATCGTGCAGGTGACGAACCTCGGCATCTCGGTCAAGGACAGCCCGCAGAACACGCTCGTCTTCGTCACGCGTCTCGATGACGCGAAGCCGGTCGCCGGCGCGAAGGTCTCCATCCGCACGCCCGACAACAAGGTCTTCTGGAGCGGCGTGACGGATGACAAGGGCATCACCGTGGCGCCCAACACCGACCTCCGCGTCGATCGGAAGAAGAAGGACGGCGAGAACGACTGCGAGGACTGCGACAGTTCCTGGCAGGCCCTGGACGGCATCCACTTCATCGTCACCGCGGAGAAGGACGGCGACGCCGCCTACGTCGTCAGCGACTGGCACGAGGGCGTCTCGCCGTGGGAGTTCAACGTCACCTTCGACCTCGACGAGGCGCTGCCGACGCTGCGCGGCACCATCTTCACCGACCGCGGCGTCTACAAGCCCGGCGAGGACGTGCACGCCAAGATCGTCCTCCGCTCCGACACGCCGGCCGGCATGCAGCTCCTGAAGGCCGGCACGGTCGTCGACCTCGTCACCACCGACTCGCAGTCGAAGGAAGTCGACAAGCGCACCGTCACCCTCAACGACTGGAGCAGCGCCGAGTGGGTCTGGCGCGTGCCCGCCGAATCGAGCCTCGGCAACTACAGCATCAACGCCAAGGTGAAGGACGTGCGCCTGGAGGCGTTCGGCGAATTCCTCGTCGCCGCCTACCGCCGTCCGGAGTTCCGCGTCGACGTCACGCTCACGGCGCCGGCTCCCATCGCCGGCGCGAAGCTCGACGGCACCATCCTCGGGCGGTATCTGTTCGGCGCGCCGATGTCGTCGCGGCCGGTGAAGTGGACCTATTCGAAGTCGCCGGTCTACGACGTCCCGCGCAAGATCGCCGAGCGTTTCCCGGAAGATCAGTGGCACTTCCTCGGCGAGCCGTACGACTCGTACCGCTCGAGAACCGTCATCGAAACAAAGGAGCAGAAGCTCAACGCGAAGGGCGAGCTGAAGCTGTCGCTCGCCACCGACCTCACCGCCGGCCTGCCGTGGGCATACACGCTGGAAGGCGACGTCACCGACGTCTCGCGCCAGCACATCGCCAACCGCACCTCGCTGCGCGTCGAAGCCGCGCCGTGGTACATCGGCCTGCGCCGCCTGCCGTATTTCGGCGAGGCGGGGAAGGGGATCGACACCACCGTCGTCGCCGCGGCGCTCGACGGCACGACCACCGCCGGCGTCAACGTCGAGGTCAACCTCGTCCGCGTGCAGTGGAACAGCGTGCGCAAGGCCGAGGGCCACGGCTTCTACGCCTGGGAAACCGAGCGCAAGGAGGTCCCGGCCGGCACGTGGACCGTCACCACGCAGGCGCAGCCCGCGCCGCTGCACATCCCGCTGGAGAACGGCGGCTTCTACAACCTGATCGCCACGGCGAAGGACGCCGAGGGGCGCTCGACCACGACGCGCACGTCGTTCTATGCCATCGGCGCGGGTTACACCGCGTGGGAGCGCTACGACCACAACCGCATCGACCTCGAGCCTGAGAAGAAGACGCTGCGGCCGGGCGAGACCGCGCGCATCATGATCAAGTCGCCGTGGGAGCGCGCCACCGCGCTGCTCACCACGGAGCGCGAAGGCGTGCGCACCTGGCGGCAGTTCGAGCTGACATCCACGCAGCAGACGATCACCGTCCCCATCACCGAGAAAGACATCCCGAACGTCTACGTCTCCGTGCTGCTGCTGAAGGGCCGCACCAAGGAAGGCGTGGAAGACGAGTCGGATCCGGGCAAGCCGGCCTTCCGCCTCGGATACACGGAACTGACCGTCGAGGACGCGACCAAGCGTCTCCAGGTCGACGTCAAGGCGAACAAGGAGGAATACCGCCCGGCGACGAAGGCGCGCATCGAAGTGAACTTGAAGGACGCGGCGGGCAAGCCGTCGCAGTCCGAGGTCACACTTTGGGCAGTCGACTACGGCGTGCTGTCGCTGACCGCGTACCAGACGCCGGACGTCCTGCAGTCGATCTACCTGCGCAAGGCGCTCCAGGTAGTGAACGAAGACTCGCGCGAGAAGATCGTCAGCCGCCGCGTGCTGACGCCGAAGGGCGCCGACGACGGTGGCGGCGGCGGCAAGGACGCCGGCCCGTCGATGGTGCGCAAGGACTTCCGCGTGCTGGCCTTCTGGGTCGGCTCGGTGGTGACCGATGCGAAGGGCCGCGCGCGGACGGAGATCACGCTCCCCGAGTCGCTGACCACGTATCGCATCATGGCCGTGGCGGGCGACAAGCAGTCGCGCTTCGGCTGGGGCCAGAACGAGATCCGCATCAACAAGCCGGTGCTGCTGACGCCGACCTGGCCGCGCTTCCTGGCCCTCGGCGACAAGGCGCTGATGGGCGGCGTGGTGCACAGCCAGCTGGCCAAGCCGGGCAAGGCGACGGTGACCATCAAGTCGCTCGACCCGGCGATCGTCGATTTCACTGGAGGACAGACAATCCTGTCTGTCCAACCCGGCGAGTCTCCCGAGGCCCGCTTCAACGCCGTGGCCAAGGCCGTCGGCACCGCGCGCATCCAGATGAGCGTCACCCTCAACGGCGAGAGCGACGCGTTCGAGGACGTGCTGCCGGTGCGCGTGCTCACGCCGGCGGAGACCGTCGCGGCGTACGGCGAAGCGAAGCCGACGTCGAAGCAGACGCTGGAGATTCCGAAGGACGTCGCGCCGACCGCGGGCGGGCTGCACATCGAGCTCGCCTCCACCGCGATGGTCGGCCTGGCCGGCGGCGCGCAGTACCTGGTCGAATACCCGTACGGATGCGCGGAGCAGCGCTCGTCCGCGGCGATGGCGCTCATGCTCGCCTCCGACCTCGGCGAGGCCTTCGATCTGCCGGGCATCGACGCGAAGAGCGGCAAGGCCACCGCGCAGCGCACCATCTACGAGCTGTACAAGTTCCAGTGCGGCAACGGCGGCTTCGCCTTCTGGCCGGGCGACTGCTGGAGCGTGTCGCCGTACCTCACCGCGAACGTGCTGCACGTGATGCAGCGCGGCAAGAAGCTCGGCTACGACGTCAATGCCGACATCATGAAGCGCGCGTACGACTACCTCGACGAGCAGATGAAGGAGAAGCGCCCGACCAACGAGGCCTTCTGGCCGGCCTACACCGCGTGGCAGGCCTTCGCCGTGAAGGTGCTGACCGAGGGCGGCCGCAACGAGGACAGTCACATCAACCGGCTTTACTCGTACGCCGACCGGATGCCGATCTTCGGCCTGGCCTACCTGCTCGACGCCATGACGGCGAAGGGCGAGAAGGGCCAGCGCGCCGACGACCTGCTGCGCCGCATCAACAACGCCATCCAGCCCGAGGGCGGCAGCGCGCACGTCGCGGAGCTCACCGATCCGTACCTGCTCTACCTCTGGAGCTCCACCGTCCGCACCACCGCCATCGCCCTCGGATCGCTGGTGCGCGACACCGACGACGAGCAGATCGCCAAGCAGATCGTCCGCTGGCTGATGCAAGTGCGCAAGGGCGGGCGCTGGGGCAACACGCAGGAGAACGTCTGGGCCATGGAGTCGCTCGTCGACTACTACCGCAAGTACGAGAAGGAGACGCCCGACTTCAACGCGGTGGTGACGCTCGGCAGCGAGGCGCTGGCGCGCGACGAATTCCGCGGCCGCAGCACCGACGCCAAGAGCCACGACATCCCCATGCAGACGCTGATGGCCAAGCCGGGCGGCGAGGTGACGTTCGAGCGCCAGGGCACCGGCACGCTCTTCTACCTGATGCGGCTGCGCTACGTGCCGCTCGGGATGCTCGACGCGCTCAACCAGGGCTTCGCCGTGACGCGGACGTATTCGCAGAAGACGTTCAAGGCGGGAGATCTGATCAAGGTGACGCTGAAGATTCGCAACACGAAGGAGCGGCGCTTCGTGGCGGTGACCGATCCGATCCCGGCCGGCACCGAGCCGGTCGAGTCGTGGTTCGCCACCACGGCGAGCGACCTCGCCGAAGCGCAGGCCAAGGCGGACAGCGGCAGCGACTGGATGTCGTGGTGGCGCCACGGCGGGTTCGACCACGTCGAGCGCCACGACGACCGCGTCAATCTCTTCGCCACGCGGCTCGGCGAAGGGACGCACGAGTTCACGTACATGGTGCGGGCCACCACCGCGGGGACGTTCGTCACCGCGCCGGCCAGCGCCGAGGAGATGTACGAGCCGGAGGTGTTCGGGCGGACGGGGACGGTGGTGGTGGAGGTGCAACCCTGAGGTTGCGGGGTATCGCGGTCTCGGGGTTGCTCGGCGTGGCCGGCTTGCTGTGGCTGCGCCTTGGACCGATTCCGCCCATCCCGCGGGACACCTCGCCGATCGTCACCGATCGCCGCGGCGTGGTGCTGTACGAGCCGCTGGCGGCGAACGGGACGCGCAGCGAGTGGCTGTCCGAGGTGCCGGAGAACGTGGCGCGGGCGACGATCGCGGCGGAGGACCGGCGCTTCGAGCGGCACGCCGGCGTCGATCCGATCGCGGTGGCGCGCGCGGTGGTGCACGACGTCCGCGCGCTGCGCGTGGTGGAAGGCGGCTCGACCATCACGCAGCAGGTAGCGAAGATGATGCTCGCCAATCGCCCGCGCACGTTCGGCCAGAAGGTGCGCGAGGCCATCGTCGCGCTGCGGCTGGAGCATCGCTACTCGAAGCGCGAGATTCTCGCGCTGTACGTCAACCTCGCGCCGTACGGCGAGCAGACCACGGGGATCGTGCGCGCCAGCCGGCGCTACTTCGGCTGCGCGCCGGAGGAGCTGACGGTGGCGCAGGCGGCGTGGCTGGCGGCGCTGCCGCAGCGTCCGTCGTCGCCGCGCCGCGCCTTCGCGCGGCAACAGACCATCCTGGCGCGCATGGACGCGCCGGCCGAAGCGCGCCGCGAGCGGCTGCGCTTCTCGCGCACCGCGCCACCGATGCTCGCGCCGCACTACGTGCAGCGCGTGCTGGCGGGACGGCCGCCGGGCGGGCGCATCGTCACCTCGCTCGACGCGCGCCTGCAGGCCGAGGTGCAGGGCATCATCGCCGCCCAGCGCGCCAACCTGCTCGCGCACGGCGCGCACAGCGTCGCCGTCGCGGTGCTCGATAACCGCACCGGGCAGTGGCTGGCGTATGAGGGGAGTGGGGACTACTTCGGGTTGCGGGGTTTCGAGGTTGCGGAGTCTCGCGGTCCCTCCCACCCCGAAACCCCGCAACCTCGCAACCCCGCAACCTCATCCTTCGGCGGCGCGATCGACGGCGTCACCACCCTCCGCCAGCCCGGATCCGCACTCAAGCCGTTCACCTACGCGCTGGCGTTCGAGCAGGGATTCACGCCGGCGACGGTGCTGGCGGACGTGGCGCAGCACTTCCCGACCGCCGAGCACGGGGTGGTCTACACGCCGCGCAATTACGACGGGACGTATCGCGGCCCGCTGCGCGCGCGGATGGCGCTCGCCGGCTCGGAGAACGTCCCCGCGGTGGCGCTATTGGCGAAGCTCGGACCGCCGTCGCTGCTGCGGCTGCTCCGCGGCGCCGGTTTCGCCGACCTCAAACGCACCGCCGACTACTACGGCCTCGGACTGACGCTCGGCGACGCCGAGGTGACGCTCGAGCAGCTGGTGAAGGCATACGCCATCTTCGCGCGCGGCGGCGATGGCGTCGTCTCGAAACGCACCGCCTTCTGGATCACCGACATCCTCAGCGACTCCGCGGCGCGCGAGTACATCTTCGGCAGCGGCGGCAGCCTCGACTTCGATTTCCCGGTGGCGGTGAAGACCGGGACGTCGCAGGCCTACCGCGACAACTGGACCGTCGGCTACACGCGCGCGGTGACCGTCGGCGTCTGGGTCGGCAACTTCGACCGCAGCGAGCTGCGCAACTCCAGCGGCGTCACCGGCGCCGGGCCGATCTTCCACGCGGTGATGGTGGCCGCCAACCGCGTGCACGAGACGTCGATCGTCGAGCGCCCGGACGACGTCGAGCGCCAGCCGGTCTGCGCGCTTTCCGGCGCGCGCCCGTCGCTCTGGTGCCCGAACATTGAGAACGAATGGCTGCCGCGCGACGGAGCCGTGCAGTTCTGCGAGTGGCACCGCAAGGACTACGTGAACTGGCCCGCCGAATACCACGAGTGGAGCGGCGGCCTTCAGGCCGCCGGCGGGCTGAAGCCCGCCGCTCCACGGCACGTCGAGTCGCTGCAGATCACCAATCCCGCGAACGACTCCACCTACCTGATCGATCCCACGCTCCGTCGCGACTACCAGTCGCTCCGCCTGCGTGCCAACGGCGACGCGAAGTGGACGGTCGACGGCAAGCCGGCCGGACGCGAATGGCCGCTGATCCCGGGCCGGCACGTCATCGTGGCCGAGGGAAGTGCAGGCCGCGACGAGGTGCGGATCACGGTGCGCTGAAGGCCTGCTCGCGCCGCGCGGCGATGGCGAAGGGGATCATGGCGAAGGCCGTCACGAAGACGCTGATCAGCAGTCCGGAAGTGAGGCCGCGCGCGTCGCCGATCATTCCGGTGATCAGCGGGCCGGGGCCGACGCCCAGCAGGTTGAGCACCAAGAGCGCGAAAGCCACCATCGTCGAGCGCGCATGCAGCGGCGCGAGCTCCTGGTAAGCCGAGAAGAGCGGGCCGAACCAGGCCGTGGTCCCGGCGCTGGTGAAGAACCAGCAGACGTAAAAGAGCGGCGTGCCGGGCGTGACCGAGTAGAAGATCCACGCCGGGATGGTGAAGAACGCCGTCATGATCACCAGGCTCCAGAGCCGGCCGCCGCGGAAGCGCCGGGCGCAGAAGTCGCCGAACGCGCCGCCCGCCAGATTGCCGAGAAAGCCGGCAAAGACCGCGACGATTCCGGCACGCAACGCGGCCTCGGAGTACTTCAGCCCGCGCTCTTCCACCAGCCAGGTCACGCAGTGCAGCGCGGCGCCGGAGCCGTAGCAGAGGAGCGATCCTCCGGCCAGCGCGAGCGCCAGCGCCGGACGCTCGACCAGCGCGCGCATCAGGTCGCGCAGCAGCTGCCGCATCTTCGGGCGCGGCGTCGCCGCGGTCGCCGCCGCCGCGCGGCGCTGCGGCTCGCGCAGGAGCGCCAGGCAGCCGGTGGCGACGAGGCCGAGGATGCCGAGGGCGAAGAAAGAGAAGCGCCAGCCGAAGCGGGGAGCGATGAAGCTCGAGGAGATGAGCGCCATGGCCAGCCCGAGCGGGATGCCGGCGTAGTAGACGCCGACGGCCAGGCCGAGGCGCTGCGGCGGGAAGGCGTCGCCGAGCATCGACAGCGCGGCGGGGGTCAGCGTCGCCTCGCCGATGCCGACGAAGACGCGCGGGATGGCCAGCTGCACGAAGCTGCGCGCCCAGCCGGAGACCGCCGTCATCGCGCTCCAGAGGGTCAGCCCGACGCCGATGAGCGGCAGGCGCTTGAAGCGGTCGGCGGCCATGCCGAGAAAGAGTCCGACCAGCGTGTAGAAGAAGACGAAGCCGAAGCCGGTCAGTATGCCGATCTGCGCGCGAGTCAGGCCGAGCTGCTTGATGAGCAGCGGCGCCAGACTGGCGATCAGCATCCGGTCGACGAAGTTGAGGATGTTGAGCGCGGTGAGGAAGAAGAGCAGGCCCCACGCCGCGCGCGGGACCTGCTGCGTCTCAGCCATCAAAAGAAACGGTATTCGACAGTCGCCAGCACCGTGCGCGGCGCGCCGTAGGAGCCGGTGAGCACGCCGAGCGCCGGGATGTTGTAGCCGTTGGTCAGGTACGCCTTGTCGCTGAGGTTCTTGGCGTTGAGGCCGAAGCGCCACTTGGCGTCGGGCGAGAGCCAGCTGACCCACGCGTCGAACAGCGTGTACCCCTTCTGCGAGATCGGCAGCAGCGGCCGCCCCGGCACGCCGGGATAGGGGCCGCCCTCGTTGGTCAGCATGGCGTTGCCGCGGTAGGCGCCGCCGACGCTGGCGGTCAGCAGGCCGCGGTAGAGCGGGAAGTCGAAGTTGAGGTGCATGCCGCCGGTGAACTTCGGCGCGTTGGTGATGACCTGCGTGTCGACGAAGCCGTCGTGGTTCACGTCGAGGAACTCGTCCGGCGTCGCCTCGAGGTAGCTGAGGAATCCGTTCACCGACAGCCAGTCGATCGATTGGCTGGAGGCGTCGAACTCCACCTCGGCGCCCTTCAGCGTGGCGTTGCCGGCGTTGACGAAGTTGCCGAAGAAGGCGTCTTCCACGCCGTCGTTGTTCGAGTCGTACGCGGTGAAGGTCGAGACCTGGATGTCCTTGTACTTGCCGTAGAACACCGCGGTGTTGAGCACCACCCGTCCGTCCGCCAGGCGCGACTTCAGGCCGACTTCGCCGACGTCGAGGACCTCGTCCTTGAACGGCTCGGCCGACTGCGGGAAGACCGTCGCCTGCGCGCGGACGTTGAAGCCGCCGCTCTTGAAGCCGCGGCTGAGCGAAACGTAGCCCATCACGTCGTCGCTGAACTTGTGGTCGACGCCGAGCTTCGGCGCGATGGAGTTGAAGGTCTTCTTCTTGTCGTAGTTCGCCGTCACCGCGTTGACGGTGTGGAAGGTGTCGTCGGTGTAGCCGGCGTTGAAGGCGATGCCGTTCTTCGTCTCGCGCGTCACGCGCAGGCCGCCGTTGAGGGTGGTGGCGTTGGTCAGGCGGTAGCTGCCGTCGCCGAAGACCGCGATGGAGTCGGTGAGCGTCTTGCCGTCGGTGGTGCCGAAGATGCGGTTGAGGAAGATGTTCTTCACCAGGCCGCCGGCCTCGCCGTCTAAGTAGTAGGCGCCGAAGACGCCGGAGATCTTCTGGCCGTTGTCGTAGACGAACTGCAGCTCCTGCGAGAGCTGGTGATCGTAGTAGGTGGCGATGACGTCGACGATGCGCGCCGGCGTGGTGTCGAAGTCGATGTTGTTCTCGCTGTCCGACTCGCGGTAGGCGCTGATCGACTTGAAGTTCCAGAGGTCGTTGATCTTCGACGACACCACCACCGCGCCGCCCATCGCCTCGGTGCCGTTGAGCGGAGCGAGGCCGCTCTGCGTGTCCCAGCGGTCGTTGTTCGGGGCGCAGGTCACGCCGAACGCCGGGCAGAGCGGGTTGGCGGCCAGGCGCTGGTAGCCCTTTGGCTCGGCGTCGTCCTTGGTGTAGTCGCCGCTGAACTGCACCTTCGTTTTGTCGCTCACGATCCAGTCGAGGCCCGCGCGCGCGGCGAGGGTCTTGCGGTCGGAGACGTCGCGGCCGGTGAGGAGGTTCGTGCCGTAGCCGGAGTGCTGCAGCGAGGCGACGGCGATCTTGCCGCGCAGCTTGCCGGGGATGAGCGCGCCGCCGAGGCTGGCGCGGAGGTCGAGATTCGACTGCGTGCCGCCCGAGACCGAGATCGCGCCCGACGGCTTGTCGGTTAGCGGTCGGCTGACGTACTTGATCGCGCCGCCGATGGTGTTCTTGCCGTAGAGCGTGCCCTGCGGTCCGCGGAGCACCTCGATGCGCTCCACGTCGTAGACGTCGAGCAGCGCGCCCTGCGGGCGGGCGATGTAGACGTCGTCGATGTAGAGACCGACGCCGGGGTCGACGCCCCACAGCGGGTCGGCCTGGCCGATGCCGCGCAGGAAGGCGGTGAGCGTGGTCGACTGGTTGCGCCCCTGGTAGACGGCGAGGTTCGGCACCTGCGTCTGGAGCTCGGAGATGTCGGCCGTGGCCGATTCCTCGAGCTTGTCGGCGGTGACGACGCTGACCGCGACGGGAACCTCCTGCAGGTTCTCCTCGCGCTTGCGCGCCGTGACCACGATCTCTTCGCTGGCCGTCGGCTGCGGCGCCGTGTCAGCCGTGGCCGGCTTCTGCGGCGCCTTCTCGGCGGGCTTGTCCTGGGCGATCGCCGGGACGGCGGTGACGACCAGGCAGATCAACAGGAAACGGATGAGAGTACGGACGTAAGTGCTCATAGCGGTGGTCTCTTTCTTGACTTGCCGACTGGTCGGTTTGTTTTGAGTTTCGCGAACTCTAGGCTCGTTCAGAGTGCTTGTCAAGAGACGCCGCGCCGCAGCATCCCATCCCGGAGAATCCGCGAGATTTCCTGCACCACCTCGTCGGTCTCCTTGCCGAAGTGGTCTTTGACGCCGAAGAGGATCTCGATCGAAAAGTAGTTGTAGAAGATGCGCGTGGCCAGCATCACCGCGGAGGTTGGCGACAGCCCTTCCTGCAGTTTGGCGCGCAACTCCTCTTCCATCTCGTGGGTCTTGATGAAGTTCTCGAAGCGGCTGGCCATCTGCTCGTAAAACTTGCGCACGTGGGTACCATCGAACTCGACGACGTCGACATAGATGAGGGCGACGTACTCGCGATAGTCGTGCACCACGTCGCGCGCCGCGTGGCCGAGGTCCTCGAGGTTCTCGGGGAAGGTGCCGGTGGCGAGGGCGCGGTTGAAGGGGAAACTGGGCTCGGACATCGCCTGGAAGTAGCGGTCGAGCAGCGCGCGGAACATCGCCTCCTTGTCCGGGAAGTGATGGTAGACGTTGCCCTTGGAGAGGCCCGCCTCGTCGGCGATGTCGTTGACGCTGGTGGCGCCGTAGCCGCGGTGGGAGAAGAGCTTCAGCGCGGCGTCGAGGATCTGCTTGCGGCTGCGCTCGGAGCGCTCGAGCTGATTCATGACGCCGCCCCGGCCAGGTCGCGAAGCTTCGCTTTCTCCACTTTCCCATAGGGCGAGCGGGGGAGGTCGTCGACGAAGACGAAGCGCTTCGGCAGCTTGAACTTCGCGATGCGCTCCGCGAGGTAGCTGGTGAGGTCGTCCGCGGAGACGCCCGGCGCCACCACGAAGGCGATGCCCGCCTCGCCCCAGGTCTGGTCGGGGATCGGCACGACCGCGGCGTCGTTCACCGCCGGATGGAGCAGCAACTCGCTCTCGATCTCCGCGGGAAAGACGTTCACGCCGCCGCTGATGAACATCTCCTTGCGGCGGCCGGCGATGTAGAAGAATCCGTCGTCGTCGCGCCGGGCGAGGTCGCCGGTCCGGAACCAGCCGCCGTCGAGATACGCGGCGGCGGTCTCCTCGGCGTTCTGCCAGTAGCCGCTGCTGACGTGCGGGCCGCGGATGTACAGCTCTCCCGCTTCATCGATCTTCGTTTCCGTGAACATCATCGGCCGCCCGATCGAGCCGGGCTTCCTCGCCGCCTCGTCGTCGGTCATGGTGAAGCAATTCACGCCGACTTCGGTCAGGCCGTACCCCTGCCGCAGCGGGATGCCGCGCCGGCGATAGGCCTCGGCAATGAACGCGGGGAGCGGCGCGCCGCCGCTGATGAACCAGCGGACGCGATCGAGGTTGACGGTGGCGAACTCCGGCGCCTCCAGCAGCATCTTCCAGATGGTCGGCACGCCGAGAACGACGGTGCAGCGCTCGCGCTCGATGGTGCGCCACACTTCGCCCGCGTCGAACGCCTTGTGCAGCACGATCGTCCCGCCGGCGCAGAAGATCGGAATGGTGAAGGCGGCCAGACCGCCGGCGTGGTAGATCGGCGTGAAGACCGGCGAGACGTCGTCTTCGCGCAGCCCCCAGTTCATGACGGTGTTGTAGCCGTTCCAGAGGAGCTGGCGCCGCGGGATCATCACGCCCTTCGGCTTGCCGGTCGTTCCACTGGTGTAGAGCAGGCAGGCGATGGTCTCGGCGTCCCAGCGCTCGTGGAGAAATCTACGTCCCGTGGAGGGGTCTGACCCCAAGAAATGGGTCGCGATACCCGCCGCGCGCGCGATCGACTCGAAGCCCTCGCCGTACCAGAGCGCCGACATCGCGCAGTCGCGGGCGATGGCTTGGACCTCGTGCGCCGTGGCGCGGGTGGAGAGCGGCACGGCGATGGCGCCGCATTTCAACGCGCCGAAGAAGAGCGCGAGGTAGTCGATGGAGTTGTGGCCGAGGATGCCGATGCGCTCGCCGGCGGCGATGCCCGCGTCGACGATGGTGGCGGCGGCCTGCTCGGCGCGCGCGTTCAGTTGCGCGTAGGTCAGGCGCTCGCCCGTCTCGACCGACACCAGCGCGAGCCGGTCGGGCGTGACGCGCGCTCGCTCCGTCAGCAGGTCGCCTTCAAACATTGCACGAACTTTCCGGGCTGCTGCCGGTGGGGGATGTGCGCGGCGCCGTCGATGATCGACAGCGTCGAGCCGCCGATCCGCTCGTGCAGCGCCTTGGCGTACGGCAGCGAGAGGATGCCGTCGTCGCGTCCCCAGATCAGCGTCACCGGAACCTTCAGGTCCTTGAGGCGCGAATCGACCAAGTGCTCGACGATGTCGGGCAGCGCGAAGCGCGTCAGCGGCGCGTTCTTGCGGGCCAGGAAGGCGTCGAGCATCTCGTCCGGCGCTTTCATCTCCGGTCCGTGAACCGCGCGCATCATCGCCGCCGCCTCTTCGCGATTCTTCGGCACCAGCGGCACGCCGGTCAGGTCCCACGCCATGCCGCTGGCGTCTTCCAGCACCAGCCGCTCGACGCGGTCCGGATGGTCGAAGGCGTAGAGCATCGCCACCCAGCCGCCCATCGAGTTGCCGGCCAGGATCATCTTCTTGTCCGCGGCCTCGCGGTCGAGGATGGTGCCCAGGCGCTGCAGCGTCGTGGCGAAGGTGAGAGGGCCGCTCTTCGGCTCGCTCTCGCCGTGGCCGGCGAGGTCGGGGACGATCAGGCGATAGTCGCTCTTCAGCGCCGGCACCACCGCCGCCCAGGTGCCCGCCTGGTCGTTGACGCCGTGGAGGAGGACGAGCGTCTTGCCGCCCGCCGCGCCGCCGGTCCAGTAGACCGAACCGTCGTCGGTCACCTTGCGCGTCAAGCCCGCGGACTGCAGTTGTCCGCGGCTCCAGGCGACGTAGGCGTCGATCGGATCGAGTTTCGGATTCACGGCCGCGCCGAAGAACATCGCTGCTGCAAGCATCATGGCGTTCATTGTGGACCGAAAAGCCGCGGCTCGTTTTCCGGCATGCGCAGCGCGGCCGCGGCCTGGTTGTAGCCGACGCCGGAGCCGATCAGTACCACCAGATCGCCCGGCTTGATTTTCTTCTGCTGAAGCGCGTCGTCGAGAGCCATGGGGATGCAGGCGGAGCCGGTGTATCCCCACTTTTCCATCACGGTGTGTGTTCTGTCCATCGGGAGCTCCAGGTCGGCCATCACCAGCTCGATGGTCGGTTTTCGCACCTGCGTGAAGATGACGAAGTCGATGTCGCCGACGTCGAAGCCGCCGTTCTTCGCCACCTGCCGCACCAGTTTCGGCCAGCCGGTGTTGTTGATCTCGGGCGGGTAACGCTGCAGCATCTTCACCGCCGTGCGCCCTTCGCTCACCGCCTCGGCCGACGCCGGCTCGACGGTCCCTCCCGCCTGAATGAGCCAGTTGCGGTGATAGCTGCCGTCCGCGGCGAAGGCGGAGGAGACGAATCCCGGTTGGTCCGTCCGCTCCAGCACCGCGGCGCCGGCGCCGTCGCCGTAGAAGAAGACCGTCGGATCGTCGGCGCTCGCCAGTTTGTGCATCATGTAGACGCCGACCACGAGCACCACGCGCAGGCCGCTGTTGGAGGCCATCAGCCCCGCCGCGGAGGCCACCGCGGTGGGGAACGAGGCACAGGCGCAGCCGATGTCGAAGGTGCCGGCGTTCCGCGCGCCCAATTTGCTCTGCAGGACGACGGAGGTGGCAGGGGTGATGTAGTCGGGCGAGTCGGTGCCGAGGAGGATCAGATCGACTTCATCGGCGTTGCGGCCGGCGCGATCGAGCGCCTGCCGCGCGGCGCGCTCGGCGAGATCGGAGGTGGCCCAGTCGGACGGCGCATGCCAGCGCGTGAGGATGCCGCTGGCCGCCTCCATCTTGTCCACGAACTCGTTGGACTTGCCGGTGAACCGCTCGCGCAACGCGTCGTTGGTCACTTCGATCTCAGGGAGGTAGCTGCCGGTGGCGATGATGTTCGGATGCGGCATCAGGTTCCCATCACCAGGCCGCCGTCGACCGAGAGGACGGCGCCGTGAACGAACTTCGCCGCGTCCGAGGCCAGCCAGACGTAGGCGTTGGCGATGTCGGCGGGCTCGCCCATCGTTCCCAGCGGCGTCTTCGCCGCCATCGAGTCGAGCACCTTCTGCGGCATCGCCTTCACCATCTCCGTGGCGATGAACCCCGGCGCGACGCAGTTGACGCGAATGCCGTAGCGTCCGAGCTCGCGCGCCCAAGTCTTGGTGAAGCTGATCACGCCCGCCTTTGCCGCGGCGTAGTTGGTCTGCCCGAAGTTTCCGTACAGCCCGACAATGGAGGAGGCGTTGAGGATCACGCCGCTCCGCTGCCTGATCATGTGCGGCGCCACAGCGCGCGTGCAGACGAAGACGCCCTTGAGGTTGACGTTGATCACCGCGTCGAACGTGGCGTCATCCATCGCCGAGACCACCGCGCCGTCTTTCACTTTGGCCAGCTGTGCGTCTCGGACGATGCCGGCGTTGTTCACCAGCACGTCGACGCGTCCATGTTTCTCGATGACCTCGGCCAACGCCCGTTCCACCGACTCCGCGCTGCTGACGTCGACGCGCGGCTCCCCGCTGACGTCCCACACCATCACCCGCGCGCCCTCGGCCGCGAAACGCTCGGCGGTGGCTTGACCGATGCCGGCGGCGCCGCCCGTGACGATCACTATCTTGTTCTCTAAGTTGAAGTTCATTTTCGTACCGGCCAGTCGGTCGGTTTTGGGTTGCCAACTATAGAGAGCGTAGACGACGCAGTCAAGAATCCGGGACGGTCAGGGTTCAACGAACGGCTCGAGGTGCTTCTTTGCCTTGTCGAAAAGCATGTCGAAACTGCCGTTGACGTCGGCCTTCTCACCGCAGATCTGATCCACCGCGAACTGCCCGAGCGACCGGTAGCTCTCGAACTGCGACTCGCTGAAGAACTGGTCGGCGGTCGACTCGTGCGGGAACTTCAGGTTCTGCTGCGCGTAGTTGAAGACGTCCTTCGGCACCCCGCGGTGCTCCTCGTAGAAAGCGGGCTTGATGTAGAGCAGCCGTCCCTCCGTCGCGTCTGCGCCGTCGACCGCGGCGTATTTGATCCTGGCCAGGGCGGCGTAGCCGAACTTGTCGCGTTTGGCGTGGCGCGGAAAGAGCCCGAATGCGGTGATCTCGATGGGGATGGCGAGGTCGATGCGGATCTTGCGGATGGCGTTTCCGAGATCGCCGAGGTTGAACTCCTCGTCGGAGCCGGCGTCGCTGACCACGATGTCGTGACAGCGGCGCAGAACCATCTCGTAGAGCCCGAGATTGTCGAAATGACCGCCGTCCGAGAGGTAGACATATTCGTAGCGGTCGTTGGTGTTCGCCACCGCCTCGTTGACCAGCGGTCCGAGGGAGGACGCCGGATGCTTGCGGCGGTAGGTCGCATTGCCGGCCACGCCCGGATTGCCGAGCCACCAGCCCAGGCGGACATTGAAGAGCATCATCAGCAGCGCCAGCGCGGGGTTGGAGTGGTAGCCCATGTTCGGGCTGGCGGCGGCGCCGGAGATGGTGACGGCGGTGCCGAGCGACACCTCGCCGTAGTCCTTGGTCTCGCGGTAGCCGAGGCGAAGACTTCCCGACGCCGACGGAGTGAAGGTGAAGGTCTCCGCCTTCCGCTCCTGCCAGCCGAGGTTCTCGCCGCCGACGAGGTTGAGCGCGGCGTTGACCACGTGCATCGGGCGCGGTGGCGTGAGCGGCTCGACGATGCCCCTGAACAACCTGTCGAGCTGCAGACGGTTTTCGATGAACTTGTGCAGCGGCGCCCACGGCTCGCGTGTGAAGGGGCGGCGGTCGTCCTCGGTCGGGGGCTTGGCGTCAATCGGCAGAAGATCGGCGGGGCTCCCCTTGATCGACTCGTTGATCAACTCGATGGCGTTTGCCGTCGTCGCTTCCTTGTTGCGGGCGGCGAGAAACGGCTCCAGGCGCGCCAGCAATTCGGTCTCGTCGATGATGTCGTTCGCGCAGAGCAGCGGCATGGGGTAGGGAAAGATGTCGTCGGCGAACTTGTCGTCGAGGAAGCGCCGGTTGCGGACCGAGCGCAGTGGATTCGGTTTTTCCGAGAGCGTCATGCGACGGTCGCTGACGAAATCCTCCCAGTCGCCGTCGAGGTCGCGGATGTCGAGCAGCGCGTTGATGTTGGCGAAGAGCAGTTCGCGCACCTCGCGGCGGCGGCGGCCGTTGGCCTTGAACTGCGTGAGCGCGTTCTGCGTCGACGACTCCAGGAGCTTCCACAGGAACTCGTGCCGCGATTTCTGTTGCCCGTACGGCGGGACGAGCGTCTTCGCGAATTCGTCGAAGTTGATGAAACTGTACGTCCACAGCATCTCCGGCCGCAGCAGGTGCATGTCGAGGTTGTCCTGCGGATCGAAGCCGGTGAAGAGGTTCGGCGCGCGCCGCGCGCGCGATGCGCCGAGGTAGGCGCGGATCAGGCGGTTGCGATACATCGAATGCATGGAGAAGGCATTCACGCCGATGCAGAACGAGCAACCGAGGCCGATCAGCAGCGCCAATACGATGACCGCCATCGATTGCAGCAGGTCGGTCTGGTGCACCACGTTGAGGTGAACCAGCGAGCGGATTTCCGCCTCGTTGACGTACGGCTTCTCCCTCTCCGTGACCGTCACCTTCGTCTTTCCCTCCCGACGTTCCTCACTTTGCCGTTCGGTGCGCGCGGCGTTGGCCGCCGCCTTGCGGATCTCGACCGCCTCGATGCGGCGCGCATCGCTGACTTTCGCCAGCACTTCGGTGGTTCCCAGCGAGACCGCCGACAGGATGATCAGCAGGAAGAGCGGCACCGCCAGCGTCAGGGCGTGCTTGAAGAGGCGGTCGGTCAGTGACATTTCGCCGCCTTTGGCGGGTGTGGCGTCGCTGCGGCCGGCGATGAGGGCGAAGAGTCCGGCGATCCCGCCGACGGACGAGAACGTCTTCGGCATCAGGTAGAGCAGCACCGGCCCGAAGATCGCCACCAGCGAGAGCACGCTCCAGACGATGCCGGTCAGGAGCACCCACGCCGAGGCCCGCGCCCACCACTCGCGGTCGTAGTCTTCGTTGTGCTTGCTGGCGAAACCGACGAAGAGCGCGGCCTGCAGATAGAGGACGTAGAACACCAGCGGCACGCCGAAACAGACGAACCATTCGCTCACCGCGTTCAGCCCGATGTGCTGCTCGGACGGCCAGCGCATCAGCGGCTCGAGCGGCGCCAGCGGCGACACCGGATCGGGGAAGATCCATCGGGCACAGAGCCAGAAGAGCGCGCCGGCGGTGGTGCTGCTGACGACGGTCGCGAACAGCTCCCACGACATCCGCCGGGTCGTGTTCGCCGCATCGCGCAGGCTGCGCAGGTTGATCGTATTGCGCGTCCGCACCACGAAGACCACCCACGCCGTCAGGCCGGTGAGAAGGGTGAAGGCGATGAACCAGCCGATCGACGGGGTCGGGTTCGGCGGAAGATCCCTGTCCGAAAGCGGTGTGCGGAACCACGCCCAAGCGAAGTTCATCAGCGCCGCCGAGATCAGCAGCGGCACGATGCAGAGGCGAAGGAACTCGCCGTTGGTGTGGCGCGCGCTCTGGTCTTCCCGCTCGCTCACCGGGCGCGCCCGAAGCAGATAGATGTAGGCGAGGATCAGGGCGCCGAGGCCGACGGCGAAGGCCAGCAAGGATTTGAAGTCGAGATAGGCGGATCCTTGAATCTGGACGCCGAACCATTTGGCGAAGAGATCGCGGGCGCGGACGTGCGGCACCACGCGGGACCAGAGATCGTTGCTGTGCGCCTTGAGCAGATCGTGGTACGGGCCGCTGGTCAGCACCACGGCGGTCATCAGCCGCGGAATGGCCAGCACGCTCACCAGCAGCGGGATGAGCACCAGCCAGTTGAGCAGGACGTTGCGGATGTAGATGCAGACCAGCGTCCAGGTGTCGGCGGAGAGCGCGCCGAGCTTCGGCGTGAGGTAGTTGCTGTAATCGCGCAGGTGCCGGATCGGCTCCGGCTCGGCGTCGACGTGCGCGCCGGTGGTGGAATGAAGCTGCTTCTCCACGCCGCGCACGCCGAATCGATCCCGCCGGATCCACGACGAGAGCCAGCTTCCGATGTACCCGCCTCCCGAGACGGTGGAGAGGAAATCGAACTTTCCGAGCAGGCGCTGCTTCGCCAGCCCCTGGATCACGCCGAGGGCGAAGGTCGCGCTGCGGATCCCGCCGCCGGAGATGCAGAGCGCGGTGCGGCGGCGGGTCTTCGACTGCTCGTGCACGTTGCGGACGATGTCGCCGAAGCCGGTGTCGAACGCGCTCTTGATGCCGTCGCGGCAGACGATGTCCAGCATCTGCCGGTTCATGTTGTACACGTCGTCGTCGCGAAACTCCTCGGTCTCTTCGAGCTCGCTGTACTGCGGCAACTCCTGCAGGAAGGCCTCTTCGGCGCTCAGCCATTTCTTCTGCGCCAGCAGTGCGTCGAGCAGCGCGTTCACCGCGCCGGCGACGGTGGCCGGTCCGTACGGCAACGCCGGCGGCGTGAAGAGCATCGACGTGAGCACCGAGAGCCGGTCCACGACGGCGCGGGAGTCGGTGATGTCTGCCGGCGTGACCGTCCAGCGCGGCTGGAGCGTGGTCGCCGCGCCGCCGGACAGCCGGATGGTCTCGGTCTCGAGCACGCGCGGGAGAGGGATGGGTAATGATTCCGAGCTTCCGGTCGGCATGAACGCGTCGCTCCTTTTGGGAATCAGCTTCCTCTAGGAGACGGCCGCGCGGCCCTTTTCCCTACCCGTCAGGGCGCGGTGAGCGGCAGCGACGCCTGCCCGAACACGTACTTCCGGCCCTTCGCCGTCCGGATGTACGTGTCGCTGAACCACAGCTTCCGCTCGAACGGCTGGCCGTTCTGCGTCCCCTTGATCCAGAGCAGCGCGGTGATCACGGCGGTGTCGCCCCAGACGTGCACCGACTGGTTGGTGTCCTCCTGATGCTCGTACGTCACCTCGCCGCTGCGCTGGCGCCAAGAACACGCCTCGCCGCGCTCGCGTTCGTCAGCGGGTGGTGATCGCCGCGATGATGCTCATCTTCCCGTCCGGCGCGATCTTGCGTACGCGCGGGAACCACTCGCGCCGGTTGTCCGTCGCGGTGTGCAAATACTCGAGCACGTACAGATCGCCGCCGTGCACCGCGACGTCGGTCGGCGACCACGGTGCGGCGGTTCGCAGCAACGTCGTCACCGCCCCGCGCGGCGAGATCTTGAGCAGCGCGCCGCAGCCGGCCGCGGCGACATACAGGCTGCCGTCGCCGCCGCGCGCCACGCCGCGCAGGTACGGCATGGGCGGCGGCTCGTCGCTCGGGATGCGCGCGCAGTTCGACACCACCACATTCGAGACGATCGTGGAGACGGCGCCGCGCGGGTCGACCTTCATCACCGCGTTGTCGAGCGTGTAGTAGAGCGAGCCGTCCGGCCCGGATGTGATGCCGTTGACCCACTCCTTGGTGCCGGGGAGGTTGGCGTGTACGCGGCGCGTGCCGTCCGGCGCGAAGCGGATCATCCGCAACTGCCCGTTCGCGAATTCGGTGAAATACAGGCCGCCGTCGCTGCCGACGGTGAGCGGATAGTCGCTCGACAAAATCAGATTGCCGGCGGGGCGCAGCTCTTTGTCGAAGGTCGACGGCAACGGCGCGCTGGCGAACTTGCCGGTCGGATCGAGCGCCATCCAGTGAAAGCCGGGGCCGGGATGCTTGGTCAGCGTCCCGCCGGGCGGGATCATCCAGACGCCGCTGCCGGTGTCGACGAAATAGATGGTGCCGCGGCGGTCGACGGCGATCGCGGATCCGGGATGCGCGAAGGCTGCCGCGGCGCTGCCGGCGAGGAGGAGGGCGGCGCAGAGATTTCGCATGATTCCCGCATACTATCTCCCTCATGAGTAAGCCGCTGATCGGCATCGGTTCGGACGTCGCCCAAAAGCAGGGCGAGCGCGACCGTGCCTTCGTCTTCACCACCTACGTCGACGCGCTTCGGCGCGCCGGGGCCATCCCCGTCCTCGTCCCGCCGCAGCCGGAGAACGCGGCCGAGGTCATCGACGACCTCGACGGCCTCCTCCTCGCCGGCGGCGACGACTGCGACCCGGTCGCGTACGGCGAAGAGCCGCACCCCACCGTCGAGCCGATGGATCCGCGCCGGCAGACGAACGACCTCTCGCTGGCGCGCGCCGCGCGCGAGCGCCGCATCCCCACCCTTGGCATCTGCCTCGGCGTGCAGGTGATGAACGTCGCCGCCGGCGGCACGCTCATCCAAGACATCGCCTCCAGCGTCGACACCGAGATCGACCACGCCAGCGAGCCGTCCGACCGCCATCGCCACGAGGTGCTCATCGAGTCGAACACGCACCTCGCCGGCATCCTCGGCGCACGCGAGCTCAACGTGAACTCGTCGCACCACCAGGCCATCGGCAAGGTCGCCGACGGCCTGCGCGTCACCGCGCACGCGCCCGACGGCATCGTCGAAGGGCTCGAGGACCCGGCGCATCCCTTCTATCTGGGCGTGCAGTGGCACCCCGAGGACATGATGGAGGAGGACTCGGCGTCGACGCTGTTCGGTGCGTTCGTCGACGCGGCCCGCAAGTACTCGGAACAAAAGAAGAAAGCCTCCTCGGAAATGTCACCGCTCGCCGCAGGGCGATCGGAATAGCCTCTTTCCGGTGAAGGTTTCCGCCGACGTGATTCCCGCACGAAGATTTCTGCTTTTCGCCGCGGCCGCCGCGCTCGTCGCCGGCCAGGCGTTTGCCGGGCCGTGGCTGACCAGCATCGACGCCGCGCAGAAGAAAGCGAAGGCCGGCAAACAGCTGATCTTCGTCGACCTCTTCGCCGACTGGTGCACCTGGTGCCACCGCTTCGAGCAGGAAGTCGTTCCCTCGCAGGCCTTCCAGAACGCCACCGACGACATGGTCCTCCTCCGCCTCGACACCGAGGATGGGAAGGACGGCACGAAGCTGGCGCGCGAGTACGGCATCCGCTCGCTGCCGACGTTCGTGGTCCTCAACGAAGACCTGCTGATGGCGGGACAGATCCGCGGCTACGCGCCGGCGAACGACTTCGCCAAGCTGCTCGGGCAGACGCGCGAGGGCTACCAGGACTTCGTCAAGCGGGCGGGCAGCGAGTCGACCTTCACCAAGGACTACGCCAAGCGCCTGGCGCTGGCGCGCGAGTTCCGCGACCGCATGGGCCTCTCCCAGAGCGAGACGCGGCTGCAGAAGCTCCTCGGCGAGTCCGCCATCCCGGCGGCGGTGCGCGACGACGCCTTTTACGACCTGGCCTACACGCAGTTCGTGGCGAAGAAGTACGACATCGCGCTGGCCACGCTGAAGAAGTTCTCCGGCGTGCAGAACAAGGGTGACGCCTACGAGCGCTCGCGCCTCCTGGTCGGCGACATCTTCCTGACGCAGGGCAACCTCCTCGGCGCGGCCAACGAGTACCGCAACTTCAAGGCGACCTTCCCCAAGTCGCAGTACGTCAAGAACATCGACATGGTCCTGCCGCAGGTCGAGGCGCAGCTGAACCAGAAGAAATAGCGTGCGCAAGTTTCTGCCGATTCTTCTCCTCGCGTTCGCCCTGCCGCTGCCGGCGCAGATCACTGGCGCGCTCGGCGGCGGCGATCCCGGCATCCCGCAGCACGACCTGGTCAAGCTGACCGGCGCCATCGAGCAGCGCAGCGGCAGCGACGTCCGCGGCACCATCATCGCGACGATCGAGGACGGCTGGCACATCAACTCCAACAAGCCGCTCGACGACTTCGTCATCCCGACGGAGCTGAAGCTCGAGGGCGCGACGCTGACCGGCGTCGAGTTCCCGCCGCACGTCGAGCGCACCTTCACCTTCAGCGGCGCCAACAAGCTCGCCGTCTTCGAGGGGACGATCCGCATCCCCTTCACCGCGAAGCTGACCGGCGGCGAGTTGCGCGCGAAGCTGCACTATCAGTCGTGCAACGACAAGGTCTGCCTCCCGCCCCGCGACGCATCGGTTGTCATCCCGAGCGTGAGCGAGGGACCGGTGGGGGCGGGCGGCGCCGGTTTTACGCCCCTGTCCCAAGCCCCGAAAAACGCCCCGCCCGCCTCGAGTCTCGAAGCCGCGTACAACAAGCACGGCCTCCCGCTCACCCTGGCGATCATCTTCCTCGGCGGGCTGGCGCTCAATCTCACTCCCTGCGTCTTCCCGCTCATCCCCATCACCCTCGGCTTCTTCGCCATGCAGAGCGACGGCCGCCGTTCGCGCCGCTTCGCGCTCTCCGCCTCCTACGTCCTGGGTATCGTCATCACCTACTCCGTGCTCGGACTGGTCGCCGCGCTGAGCGGCAAGATGTTCGGCGCGTGGCTGCAGAGCCGCGTGGTGATCATCGGACTGGCGGGGCTGATGCTCGTTCTCGCCTCGTCGATGTTCGGCGCGTGGGAGTTCCGCGTGCCGCAGTTCATCGCCAACCGCTCCGGCGGGCGGGCGGGCGTGGCGGGCGCGCTGAGCATGGGACTGCTGGTGGGGATCGTGGCGGCGCCGTGCATCGGGCCGTTCGTCGTCGCCCTCTTCGCACTCGTGGCGGCGATCGCCAAGCCGGCCATCGGCCTGGCGATGTTCGCCACGCTCGCCTTCGGCCTCGGATTTCCGTACCTCGTCGCGCTCAACGCGCTGCCGAAGCCGGGCGAGTGGATGGTGCAGGTCAAGAAGGCGATGGGCTTCGTGCTCGTGGCCATGGCCGTCTACTTCCTTCGTCCGCTGATCGGCGAGACCGCCTTCCGCTGGGGCGTCGCGGCCAGCCTGCTGATCGGCGCCGCGTATCTCTTCCTCAGCCGCGGCCCGCGCGGGCGCGCCATGCGCATCGCCTGCGCGTCGCTGCTGCTCGTCGCCGGAGCCGCCTTCGCCATCCCGCCGCGCAAGGGCGCCGAGGTGTCGTGGGAGAAGTACGAGTCGTCGAAGGTGACGGCTGCCGGGAAGCCGGTGATCATCGATTTCTACGCCACCTGGTGCATCCCGTGTAAGGAGCTCGACGACAGGACGTTCAGCGACAAGCGCGTCGCCGGCGAGCTCGATCGGTTCACCCGCGTGAAGGCCGACCTGACCAACGCCGACGACCCTGCCGTGCAACAGCTGACGAAGCAGTACGGCATCGTCGGCGTGCCGACCATCGTCTTCATCGACTCCACGGGACAGGAGAAGCGCGACCTGCGCCTGACCGGCTTCGAGAAGGCCGAGCCGTTCCTGGCGCGCGCGCAGCAGGTGCGGTGACCGCGCTCGCATACGACGACGTGCAGCGCGTCCGCGCCCGCATCGCGCACGCGAACCAGCTGGCGGCCCTTCGCTTCCGCGACGCCTTCGCCGTCGCGCCGCTCCCTCCCGCCGCGCATCTCCGCATCCAGGCAGCGGCGCTGATCGAGTCCGCGGAAGGCGTCCGCCTGAACGGCGAGATCGCCTACGACCAGACCGTCGATCAGGTCACGCCGTACGTCGAGCGCGGCAAGCCGATCTACCGCTACTTCGAGGTGGCGCGCACGCCGGAAGCGATCTTCGAGTACTGGCTGATCGTCTCCGAGATCGAGGCCTCCACGTCCTGGCGCATGACGCGCGTGCTCGCCTCGGCCGAGGAGTACGCGGAGGCGCTGCGCATCATGAAGTCACCGCAGATCGTCCGCGCCCTCGTGGCGACGTTCCTCCCCGACGTCGACGTCCGCGCCGACGGCACCGCCACGATCGAAGCCACCGTCTACGCCCGCGCCGGCGAAGAGCGCATCGAGCGCCGCACCCTCTTCCTCGACGTGATGAACGAGCTGCACTTCCACGGCCGGGAGCTCATCGCGGAAGGGCGGGGAGGCGTGCGGGTTTAGACTGCCGCTCGTGGGTCGCCCGCTCCTCCTGGCCGCATTCGCCAGTTTCGCCCTCGCCGTCTTTCACGTCGTGGTCACCTTCGTCGGCGCGCCCGCCTATCGCTACTTCGGCGCCGGCGAGCAGATGGCGCGCGAGGCGGAGCTCGGCTCGTTCCACCCCGCGGCGATCACCCTCGGCATCGCGGTCGTCTTCGCCGTCTTCGGCGCCTACGCGCTGTCGGGCGCGGGCGTCATCGCGCGGCTGCCGCTGGTCCGGCTGGGCCTGTGCGTGATCGGCACCATCTACGCGGTGCGCGGGCTGGCGATCATCCCGCAGCTGATGGCTCCCGGGATGCCGCTGCTGCGCCGCAACGTCGTCTTTTCGGCAATCTCGCTGATCATCGGCCTGATCTACCTCGCCGGCGCTGCCACCGCCCGCCCGCGCGCGGCGCGCTGACGCCACCGCGCGGCGAACACGATTGCCGCCACCAGCATCGAGACCACCGCCGGGACCAGGCCGTGCAGCGGCATGTGCGCGACGATGTTCGTGGCGATGGCGCCGATCATGATCACGATGACGGCCAGCGCGGCGTATGCCGCGGTCCGCGGCACCAGCAGCAGCGCGGCGGCGCCGGTCTCCAGCACGCCGATGAAGACCCGGAACCAGTCGGGGAAGCCGACGTGGCGGAACATCCAGGTCCAGCCGCCGTTCTCGAAGAGCTTGCGGATGCCGGCGTTGGCGAACATCAGGACGAGCAGCGCGGTGAGGATCCAGGTACCGATCTCTTTGGCCGTCTCTTTTTTCGTCATGCGGCGACGTTAGCCGCGCGCCGCGCCGCCGGAGCGACTTTGGGGCGAATCGCCGCGAAGCAGGGGCGAACGGCGGCTCACCGCCAGGCGCGTCCCGTCGCGCAGCACCACCTCGCCTCCCGCCACCTCGCGCACCGCGTCGACGTTGACCAGCGTCGAGCGGTGGATGCGGATGAAACGGGCGGGGTCGAGCGTCTCAGCGATCGATTTGAGGGTGGTGCGCACCAGGTGCGAGGCGCCGGCCGCGTGCAGATAGACGTAGTTGTCCGCCGCCGCGATCCAGTCGATCTCCTCGGCGCGCAGGAAGAGGATCCGTCCCGCCGACTTCACCACGAAGCGCCGCGTCCATTCGGCGCCCCTCATCGAGTGATGGATCAGCGGCAGCGCGCGGTCGAGCGCCGCGTCGAGCCGCGTCCCGTCGAACGGCTTCAGCAGGTAGTCGAGCGCGTGCACCTCGAAGGCGCGCAGCGCGTACTGGTCGAAGGCGGTGGTGAAGATGACGAAGGGGCGGCCGGCGCCGCCGATCTCGCGCAGCACGTCGAAGCCGCCGAGGCCGGGCATCTGGATGTCGAGGAAGATCAGGTCGGGAGCGAGGGCGGCGATCATGGCCAGCGCCTCATCGCCGTCGCGGGCGGCGCCGACTATCTCGACGTCGTCGCGCATGCGCAGCAATCTTTCCAGACGTTGCCGCGCCAGCGGCTCGTCTTCGGCGATCAGCGCGCGGACGCGGCTCACGTCCTGAACGGTAGCACGACGCGCACGGCCGCACCGCCCGCCGCGCTGCGCCCGATCTCCAGCCGCTGCGCGCCGCCGTAGAGGTGCGCCAGCCGCGCGCGCGTGTTGGTCAGGCCGACGCGCTCCGTGGCCGCGGCGCCGAAGCCGGGGCCGTCGTCCTCCACGTCGATGCGCAGCTCGCCGTCGGACGCGCGTGCATGCAGCAGCACCTTACCGCCGGCCGTGCGCGGCGCGACGCCGTGCCGCACCGCGTTCTCCACCAGCGGCTGCAGCACGAACAGCGGCACCAGCGCGTCGAGCGCGCGCGGCTCGACGTCGACGCGTGTCGCCAGCCGGTCGCCTAGCCGGATCTGCTCGATCTCCAGGTAGCGCTCGGCCAGCGCCAGCTCCTCCGCCAGCCGGATCTCCTGCCGGCCGCCCGCCTCTAGAGTGGCGCGCAGCAGCTCGCTGACGCGCATCAGCGCCCGGTCGGCCGCGCCGACGTCGTGGTGCATCAATTCGGCGATGGAGTGCAAGGCGTTGAAGAGGAAGTGCGGCTGCAGCTGCGACGTCAGCAGGTCGAGGCGCGCCTTGGTCAGCAGCGCGTCGGCCTCGCGCCCGCGGCGGTAGGCGTCGATGCCGTGCGTGGCGGCGACGATCGCCGCGTACGTCAGCAGGTTGATCGGCACGTTGGCCACGGAGAACGTGCTGCGCGGCGAGAAGCCGGCGCGCCGGAGGATCTCCGACGTCACGGCGATCTTGACGAAGACCAGCGCCAGCGCGATCGGGATGTGCCACGCCATTCGCCGCACGCGCCGCGCCATCCACACCACCCCCGGCGATAGCAGCGCCCAACCGTACCAGCCGGCCAGGCTGAGGATCAGCGCCTGCCCGACGCTGATGGTGCGGCCGGAGTACATGGCGTCGATGCGCAGCTGGAAGGCGAAGAGCGCGGCGAGCAGCGTCCAGCCGGCGGCGACCAGCAGCAGCGTGCGCGCCTTCATCGTGAGGTCGAAGGTACCACCGAGCCGGTGGGGTGTGCTTTTCCCGCCTTCCGCTACTCCTTCGATGAGAGAAGGAGAAACGAATGGGAACGAAGAAGGCTCCAGCGAAGAAAACGGCGGCGAAGAAAGCGACGGCCGTGGCCAAGAAGGCAGCCCCAACTCCAGCCATTACGGTCGTCGGCAAACTGACCGACGAAGGCATCGAGTGCCAGGCGATGCGCCAGGACAAGACGAAGAAACTGTTCACCCTCGTGCCGAAGGCGAAGCTGAAGGGCTTCAAGAACGGCGATCACGTGCGCGTCGTCGGCATCGTCCCCGGCATCTCCTTCTGCCAGCAGGGGACGACGATCAGCATCAAGACCATCACGCGCGTGAAGTGATCCGCGCCCTCATCGCATCACCCCGGCCAGCACCTCGTATGACTTCAGCTCGTGGCCGAGGAAGTGGCGGCGGACGTGGCCGGCCAGGGCGCGGAGCTCGAAGAGGACGTCGGGGCGGATCTGGACGGCGGCGAAGTCTGCCACCGCGTTGCGCATGATGGCGTCGAGCGCGTCGGCCACCTCGTTCGGCACTACCTCGGTGTCGCGCACCGCGCAGTTGCCACAGACGAAGCCGTTCGCCCGCCCGTCGAATCGCAGCGGTCGCGGGAGCGGCTCGTGGCACTCGATGCAGTTGCGCACCGAAGGCAGGATGCCCGCCAGCCGCAGCATCCACACTTCCGCGTATGCCACGACCAGCAGCGGCGCCGCCCCGGCCAGCAGCGCCTCGGTGGTGCGGTCGAGGAGGCGGTAGATCAGCTCCGACGGGTCGTCCGCCTGCGCGAAGGTGTCGACCGTCTCGGCGATGTACGACGCCGCGACGCTGGTCACCAGCTGCTGCTGCGCCGGGAAGAGCGAGCGGAGCAGGTCCACCGACTCGATGCGCACCACCTCGTCCGCCTCGCGCTCGACGTAGACGATGCGCACCTTGGCCAGCGGTTCCAGCGCCGCGCCGAAGCGGCTCTTCAGGCTGCGCGCGCCGTAAGCCCATCCCTTCCGCTTGCCGTGGTCGGGCGTGAGAAAGACCACCAGCTTGTCGCGCTCGCGCGCGGCGAAGGTGTGCAGGACGATGGCTTCGGTGCGTTCGGGTCTCACGCGCGGCCACTATGCTAACCTTCGCTCCGATGAACGCGCCCCGCAGCTACAACTGGTGGAGCAACGGCATGTAAAGCGGCCGCGCGTCGAGCTTTGGTTTTCCTTCAACCTCTTCTCGATCGCGGGAAGAGGTTTTTTGTTGCCATGAGATTCGTCGTCACCATTCACGAGCCGACGCCGGAGCGCGCCGTCGACGCCATCCGCGCCGTCGCGCTGCCGCACGACCTGGTCGAGGTGCGCGTCGACGCGTTCGGCGGCGCGGCCTACGACCTGCGCGCGCTGCGCGCGGCGACGCCCAAGCCGATCATCGCCACCAACCGCGGCGGCGCGCCGGTCGACTTTGCGGCGGCGTACGACGCGGGGATCGACTTCGTCGACGTCGAGCTCGGGCGCGATCCGGGGCCGCGGCGCGACCGGGTCGTCCTGTCGCATCACGACTTCGAGGCGACGCCGGACCTCGACGCGCTGGTGCGCGAGATGCGCGCGCTCGGCTGCGCGGAGACGAAGATCGCCGTCACGCCGCGCAACTTCGCCGACAACGCGCGCCTGCTCGCCGCGGTCGCGCCGGGGCTGACGCTGATCGGGATGGGGGGGCGGGGACTCTACTCGCGCATCCTGGCGCCGTTCTTCGGCTCCGAGCTGCTGTTCGCCGGCAGCGCGGCGCCGGGGCAGTTCAGCCTCGAGCGCGCGCTGCCGATCTACGGCGGGCCGCGGCCGGAGCATCTCTTCGCGCTGGTCGGCCATCCGGCGGCGCACAGCGGATCGCCGGCCATTCACAACCCGCGCTTCCGCGAGCGCGGCGTCGCGGCGGCGTTCAGCATCTTCGAGACCGACGATTTTCTCGACGTCGCCGAGCCGTTCGCGCGCGGGGAGCGTTTCGCGCCGTCGGGGCTGAGCGTCACCGCGCCGTTCAAGGAGCAGGCGCTCGCCTTCGCCGAGCGGATCGGCGCGACGATTGCGCCGAATGCGGCCGAGGCGGGGTCGGCGAACACGCTGGTGCGGACGAAGCGCGGGATCGTCGCCGACAACACCGACGTCGACGGATTCGCGGCGCTGATCGGCGATGCAAAGGCCGCCGCCGTCCTGGGCGCCGGAGGCACGGCGCGTGCGGCGCTCGTCGCGCTGCGTCGCGCCGGCATCGCAACGACGGTCTACAACCGGACGGCGGGGAAGCTCGGCGCGCGGCCGCTCGAAACCTTCACGCGTCGCGACGGTGAGCTGGTCATCAACACACTGCCGCTGTTCCGCGACGACGCCGACATCAACGCGGTCTACGGCGAACGGCCGGCGGCGAACGACGGCCGCGCGCTGCTCGCCGCGCAGGCCGTGCGTCAGAACGAACTTTTCCTGGAGGCGACGCGATGAACTTCGCCGACTACGACATCGTTCCCGTCGTGCGCGAGCTGAGCGCGGACGCCATCACGCCGGTCGCCGCCTTCGCCGCCCTTTCGGGCGACGGCGCCGAGGCGTTTCTGTTCGAGAGCGTGGAGCGGGGGGAGAACGTCGGGCGATATTCGTTCGTCGGATTCGATCCGCGGCGCAGCCTGCGCTTCGACCAAAGCACGCCCGATCCGGCTGCGCTGCTCAACGACGAACTGCGCCCGCTGCGCGTCTACAACGAGGCGGCGCTGCCGCCCTTCTTCGGCGGCGCGGTGGGCTGGTTCGGATACGGCGTGGCCGGCTGGAAGGAGCGGATCCCCGACTCGCACGCCGACCCGCGCGGCCTGCCCGACGCGCGCCTCCTCTTCTTCGACAACGTCGTCGTCTTCGACCACGTCAAGCAGCGGCTGTACGTCATCGCCAACATCTTCACCGCCGACGCGCACGCCTCATTGGACGAGGCGAACGCGCGACTCGACCGCGCCGTCGACCGGCTGCGGCGCGCCAGCGTCGGGCTGCTCGCCTTTCCGGAGCGCGTCGAGCCGGTCGTCTTCGAGGCCAGCATGGAGCGCGAGGCGTTCGAGGAGATGGTGCTTGCGGCGAAAGAAGAGATCGTCGCCGGCGAGATCTTCCAGATCGTGCTGTCGCAGCGGTGGGAGACGGAGTTTCCGGAGTCGGAGGCGCTGACGCTCTACCGCGCGCTGCGCTCGGTCAATCCATCGCCGTACATGTTCCTGCTGCGCACCGCGGAGTGCACGCTGGTCGGCGCGTCGCCGGAGATGCTGGTGCGCGTCACCGGAGAGGTGGCGGAGACGCGGCCCATCGCCGGCACGCGCCCGCGCGGCGCGACGCGCGAGGCCGACCTGGCGCACGAGCAGTCGCTGCTGGCCGACCCGAAAGAGCGCGCCGAGCACCTGATGCTGGTCGACCTCGGGCGCAACGATCTCGGGCGCGTCTCGGCCGGCGGATCGGTGGAGGTGGACGACTTCTGCCACGTCGAGCGCTACAGCCACGTCATGCACCTGGTGACCGACGTCCGCGGCCGGCTGCGCGGCGGGCAGACGCCGGTCGACGCGTTCCTGTCGTGCTTTCCCGCCGGCACGCTGAGCGGCGCGCCGAAGATCCGCGCCATGGAGCTGATCGACCGCTTCGAGACCGTGCGCCGCGGCCCGTACGGCGGCGCCGTGGCCTACTTCAGCTTCTCGGGCAACCTCGACTCGTGCATCACCATTCGTACGATCGTGCTGGCCGGCGGACGCGCGTACGTGCAGGCCGGCGCCGGCATCGTCTACGACTCCGTCCCGGCCACCGAGTACGAGGAGTGCGTGAGCAAGTCGGCGGCGCTGCGGCAGGCGATTGCGCTGGCGCGAGCGAGCAGGGAGTAGCGAGCAGCGAGCAGGGAGTAGCCCGTTCCTGCTCGCTGCTCGCCGCTCGCCGCAACCTGCGCGGGCGAGCGGCGGATAGATCCTGGCACGTTGCCGCCGCATGCGAAGTTCGCTAGGCTCTTGCCATGACCGTGCAGGTGAATCTTCCGGACGACCTCGCGGAGCAGATCGACGATGTCGCTGCCGACCGTTCAGCGTTCGTCGCGGAAGCGGTCAAACGGATGCTTCGCGAATCACAGGAGCCCACGCGCGATGAAGTCGATCGCATCAACGAGCTCTCCGATGAGTTGAACCGTGAAGCGGAGGATGTCCTCGAGTATCAGGTCATCCCGTGAGGCGCGGTGAGCTTTATCGCGTGCGCCACCCGTATGGGGGCGAACGGCGGCGCTGCGGCAGGCGATTGCGCTGGCGCGAGCGAGCAGGGAGTAGCGAGCAGCGAGCAGTGGGTAGGCCGTTCCTGCTCGCTGCTCGCCGCAACCTGCTCGCTCACGAAGCGTTATCACTCCATGCGTGCACTCCTTCGCGTCCTGGCGGCGGCGCTCATCATCGCGCCGCTGGCGGCCGCGCCGGTCTTCCTGGTGGCGGAGCCGCTGACGGCGCTGCATCGGCGCGGGTGGTTCCTGGCGGGGTGGGGGCACGACGACTACGACCGCATCATCAACATCATCATCGGGCCGCTGCTGACGGCGGCGATCGTGCTCGGCGTCATGCTGGCGGCGCGGTACGTCGACAAGCGGCCGATGCGCTTGCGGTTCGACGGCAGGACGTTCTCCCTCGGCTTCGGTCTCGGAGCGGCGTTGATGACGCTCGTCTTCGCCGTCGAGTGGGCGGCGGGATGGATCGGCGTCGGCGCGGGACGCCTCACCATGCTGGCGGTCTCCTTCACCGTCGTCAAAGTGCTCTGCGTCGGCGTGTATGAGGAAGTCGTCGCGCGCGGCTACCTGATGCGCAACATCGGCGTCATCGGCTCCTCGCTCGTCTTCGCGCTGCTGCACCTCTTCAACGACAACGCCTCGGTGGTCAGCACCGCCGGACTCTTCATCAACGGGCTGCTCTTCGCCGCCGCGGTGCTGGTCACCGGCCGGCTGTCGACGGCGATCGGCCTGCACATGGCCTGGAACCTCTTCGAAGGGCTGGTGTTCGGATTCCCGGTGAGCGGCGACAAGGAGGCGTCGAGCCTCATCGCCATTACTCAGTTCGGGCCGGGCATCGTCACCGGCGGCGCGTTCGGGCCGGAGGCGGGGCTCATCGGCGTGGTGGCGTCGCTGGCGGGCATCGCGGTGTTGTCGAAGCGGACCCGCGTCGCGCCGAGGGTGTGAAGGAAGGCGGCGAGCTTCGCCTCGGCGTTGCGCGCGGCGAGCGGCAGGATCCCGCGGCGCACCGCCTCGCTGCGGATGCCGCCCTCGGCGTACTGGCGCACGCGGCCTTCCAGGCCGACGTCGGCGCGGCGCAGCAGCCCGGTCTTGCGGGTGATGACGCGGGACTCGCGGTTGTCGAGCCGCGTGACGAGCACCATCGGCGGCGGCAGGCGCATCACCAGCGTGCCGTCGGCCTCGCGGCGGACGTCGCTCTCGCGCAGCTGCGCGAGGTCGACGCCGGCGATCACGTCGCCCGCGGCGAAGAAGGTGAGCTCATCGCCGGCGATGGCGTCGGGGATCAATTTGTACGACTGCGTGATGGTGCTGACGTGCACCACGTGCATCGTCGCCGTCTCCAACCGGCTGAGGTCGCGGATGCGCGTGACGACGGTGGCGAGCGGCACGATCTGCTCGCGCCGCGTGGTCAACGCTTCGACGCGGCGGGTGGTGTCGCGCCAGATCAACCACGCGACGGCGCCGAAAACCAGCAGTGTCGCGACCGCGATCGCGAGCCATAACGACCGTCTGCTCATAGATTTGCAACAACGTGTGACAGATCTGGCAAATTCTGGTACTCTTCACGACCTCCCGGCAGGATTCAAGGAAGCACTCGAGAGGCCCGGTCCCCTTCAGCTCCTGCACCGTCCGCTACATCCCGCTATCCCGCCGCAGCCGCCACTGCTTGTTGATGTGATCGACGAACGACGATCGTCCGGTCTCGATCCATTCGGTGAGCGCCTCGACGCTGATCGGATCGAGCGACTCGATGATCGACAGGCTGGCAGCCTCGGCCACGCGCGCGATCGGCTTGTCGAGCAGCACCACGCTCCGCGCGGAGCGAACGATGCGCCAGGCCGTCTCCACCTCTTGCTTCATGGCCAGCATGCGCGACGCCGCCAGCGTCAGCAGCACCGAGGCGTTCCAGTTCGTGCGGCGCTCCCAGCGCGGCGGGACGATGAAGTCCTCCGCCGCGATCTCCGCGGCGAGCGCGGCGACGTGGCGCTCGGTGGCGACGTGCAGCGGCTCGAGGTCGGCGTGGAAGAGCATCTCGTACGCGTCGTCGTCGGGGCCGACCGCCAGCGACTCGGCGATGGCCTTGCGCGCGGGGGCGTCGAGCTCGATCGGCAGCGCGGCGAAGAACGTCGCGCCGTGCGCCGCCTCGGCGAGCTGCGCCAGCGCGACGAGGTCCGTCGTCACCGGGTACATCACCGGCACCGCCACCCCCCAGCGCAGCTGCCGCGCGCGCGCCTCGTCGAAGAGCGGCTCGAGGCGGTCGAGCTCCAGCGGCCAGGCGGCGATGGCCAGCGTGGCTCCTTCGGGCAGCCGCGCGGGAAGCGCGCCGCGCGCGGAGATGAGATGGATGGCGGCGCGGCCGGTTTCGGCGCAGACGTCGAGCGCCTCCTCGCCGCGGCGGAAGACGACCTCCACGAACTCCGCGCCGTCGATGAGCACCGGTTCGCGCAGCGGCGCGCGCTCGGTGGCGCGCTCGATCTCGTCGCGCACGTTCTCGCAGACGGCGACGTCGAAGCGGTCGCCGCGCGTGGCGTGCAGGTCGAGGTAGTCGACGGCGATCGGCGTGGCGCGCCGCGCGCTGTACGGCGCCACGACCGTCGCCGCCCAGTACGGCGGCTCGGGGATGGGGACGCGCTGCAGGCGGAGGTGGCCGGTCTTGCGGTAGACGATCACGCGGGAGCGTTCCCGGCGACGTACGGCGCGGCGAGGGCGCGGATGTACTTCGCGATCATGTCGAACTCGAGGTTGACCGCGTCGCCGATGCGCGCGCCGCCGAGGGTGGTGCGGCGCAGCGTCTCCGGGATGAGCGCGGCGCCGAAGCTGGCGGCGTCCGGATCGACCACGGTGAGCGAGACGCCGTCGACGGCGACCGAGCCTTTGTTCACCAGCAGATTGGCGTACTCCGGCGGATAGCTCCAGCGATAGACGGCGAAGTCGCCCTCGGTGGCGATGGAGATGAGCGCGCCGACGGCGTCGACGTGTCCCTGCACGATGTGCCCGCCGAGGCGGTCGCCGACGGCGAGCGCGCGCTCGAGGTTCACGCGCGCGCCGGCGCCGAGCGAGCCGAGCGTGGTGCGCGAGAGCGTCTCGTCGGACAGCTCGGCCACCAGCGCGCCGTCCTCCCGCGGGATGACGGTGAGGCAGACGCCGTTCACGGCGAGGCTCTCGCCGCGCTGCAGCGGCGCGTCGTCGCTGCTGCGGAGCCGCATGCGCGCGCCGTTGCCGAGCCGCTCGAACGACTCGATGACGCCGCTGGTGAAGATGATGCCGGTAAACATGGTTGCGAGGTTGCGAGGTTGCGGAGTTGCGGGGTGGGCGGGGCTTCGAAACCCCGCAACCTCGCAACTCCGCAACCTCCGATGACATGAGGTCTCGGGGTATCGAGGTCTCGCGGTCTCGGGGTGGGTGTGACCTCGAGACTTCGAGACCGCGATACCTCGCAACTTCAGGTCGGGTACGCCGTGATCATCAAATCACTCCCCACCGCCTCGATCCGATCAAAACGAAAGCGATAAGCCTCTGTCAACCGCGCCACGCCGTCGCCGGAGAAGATGGACGGCGCGGCGGCGCCGCCGACGATCATCGGCGCGACGAAGACGATCATCTTGTTCCACAAACCGCGGCGGATGAATTCGGAGTGCACCAGCGAGCCGCCTTCCACGATCACCGACTGGATGCCGCTCTCCCACAACTTGGCCAGCAATTGTTCGAGGTCGATCTCCTGGCGGATGTGGATCGTCGCGCCGCCGTCGGTGAGGACGTGCGCCTCGGGCGGGACGACGCCGCCGCGGTCGAGGACCACGCGCGTCCAGCCGCTGCGCGCGGTGTTCCAGCCGAGGCGGCGGGTGAGGTGCGGGTTGTCCGCGGCGACCGTGCCGCCGCCGACCAGGATGGCGTCGTACTCCTCGCGCAGCGCGAGGCTGGTGTCGCGCGCCGGCTGGCCGGTGATCCACTGGCTGTCGCGCGTCACCGTGGCGAGCTTGCCGTCGAGCGTCATCGCCGCCTTGAGCAGGACGAACGCGCGGCCGGTGGCGGCGGCGTGATGGAACTTCTCGTTCAGCCGGTGCGCCTCGTCCCCGAGCACGCCGTTGACGACTTCGACGCCCGCGGCGCGCAGCGTCTCGGTGCCGCCGTGCAGCGGATCACCCGCGGCGAAGACCACGCGCGCCACGCCGGCGTTCACCAGCGCCTCCGTGCAGGGCGGCGTCCGCCCGTGGTGCGCGCACGGCTCGAGCGTGACGTACACCGTCGCGCCGGCGGGGTCGGGGCAGTTGCGCAGCGCCTCCACTTCCGCGTGCGGCTCGCCGGCGCGCTGGTGCCAGCCCTCGGCCAGCACGTCGCCGTCGCGGGCGATCACGCAGCCGACCATCGGGTTCGGGCTGACCGAAAAACGGCCGCGCCGCGCGAGGTCGATCGCGCGGCGCATGAATGTCTCGTGCTCTTGCACGAGGTGGATTGTATGGCCCCAGGGTCCCTCTCCCCGCTGCGCGGGGAGAGGGTGGCCGAAGGCCGGGTGAGGGGCCGTCGATTGCGCCCCCCTCATCCGCCGCTTCGCGGCACCTTCTCCCCCGCGGGCGGGGGAGAAGGGCGCAAGGGGTTAGGGAACCTTCAGGAAGCGATACCCCTCGAGGGCCGTGCCGCGCGCGCTCGGGGTGATGACGTAGATGCGCGCGGTCTGTCCACTCTTGAGGCGATCGATCGCTGCGCGGAACTGGTCGACGTTGGTCACCGCCTGTCCCTGCACCTCGGTGATCACGTCGCCTTCGTTGAGGATGTCGCCGGCGGCGGAGACTTCCTTCACGCTGGTGACCACCACGCCGCGCACGCCCTCGCCGATGTTGTACTCGGAGCGGAGCTGCGGGGTGAGGTTCTGCACCGCCATGCCGAGCTTGTTGCGGGTCGGCTCGGCGTCGTTGGACGGCGTGCTCTCCTCCGGCTCGCCTTCCAGCGGGCGCTCGGCGGTCTTCGCCGTCAGCACCTTGCGCTGGCTGTCGCGGATGACCGTCACCTTCACGCCGGTGCCGACCGGGAGGTAGGAGATGTAGTCGATGAGCTCGCGGTTGTTGCGGATCGGATGGCCGTCGACGTCGACGACCACGTCGCCCTTCTGGATGCCCGCCTGGTCGGCCGGCTTGCCCGGCTCCACGCGCTGCACCAGCGCGCCGCGCGCCTCGGTCAGGTTGAACGCTTCCTTGGCCTGGTCGGTCACGTCCATGATCGACATGCCGAGGTAGCCGCGCGTCACCTTGCCGCTCTTCAGCATGGGGAGGAGGCGCTTGGCGGTGTTGATGGGGGTGGCGAAGCCGATGCCCTGCGCGCCGCCGCCGCGGATGGCGGTGTTGATGCCGACCACCTCGCCGTTGATGTTGATCAGCGGGCCGCCGGAGTTGCCGAAGTTGATGGCGGCGTCGGTCTGGATGAAGTTCTCGAACGAGCGGGTCTGCTCGCTGAGGCCGAGCGAGCGGCCCTTGGCGGAGATGACGCCGACGGTGAGGGTGTTCTCGAACTGGAACGGGTTGCCGACGGCGATGGCCCAGTCACCCTTGCGGATGCGCTCGGAGTCGCCGAGGGAGATGTTCGGAAGGTTGCGCTCTTCGATCTTCAGCAGCGCGATGTCGGTGGCCGGATCGCGGCCGACGATCTTGGCGTCGACGGTGTGGCCGCCGTTGCCGTTCTCGTCCGCGCCGTAGTGCACCTGCACCTTGCTGGAGTTCTCGATGACGTGGTTGTTGGTCAGGATGTAGCCGTCGGGCGAGATGATGAAGCCCGAGCCGCCGGCGACCTGCTTGCGCTCGTCGTCTTCGTCGGGAGTCGGCACCTGCTGGCGCCGCTGGTTGGGCGGCTGCTGGCGCCGGCCGTTCGGGTCGGGGAAGAAGAACTCGAACGGATCGACGAACGGGTTGTTGCGCCGCAGCTCGCTGGTCTTCACCACCTCGGTGGAAGTGATGGAGACGACCGCGGGGGCGACGCGCGCCGCCACGTCGGCGAACGACGGGATGGTGACGGAGGGGACCGCGCCGGACGAGGTCTGGATCGGCGACGACTGCGCGTTCGACTTGGTCATCAGGCCGAGATCGGCGCTGAGCACGATGCCGAACGCGACCGAGGCGATGATGATGGCAATCGTCGACAAAATGCGTTTGGTGGATGGATTCATTGAGGTATTGCTCCTTCTGTCGGGAAACGCGAGCCGCGCCATACTACCGCGTGCAGTGCAAGTGCCAGCGAGAGGCATTCGGCCGCCGTACCTGCATGTGACGGATGACGCAACGAAGAGTTTCGTGCAACTGCATCAGATCTACGTGGCGGAGCGGTGAACGTTGAATGTGTCGGGGTTGCGAGGTTGCGTGGTTGCGAGGTTGCGAGGTTGCGAGGTTGCGAGGTTGCGAGGTTTCGGGGTTGCGAGGTCTCGAGGTCTCGCGGTCTCGGGTGGGCGGGACCCCGAGACCTCGCAACCCCGCAACCCCGCAATCCCGCAATCCCGCAACCCCGCAACCGCGCAACCTCGCAACCACAAAAAAGGCCCCCTCGCGGGGGCCCGGTTCGGGAACGATGCCGGTCGCGAACCTAGGTTACGGTCCGACGTCCGACGATCAGCCGGTAGATGAACAGCAGGAGCATCGCGCCGACGATCGAGCCGATCCAGCCGGCGGTGCTGTCTCCGCGGCCCAGCAGGGTGGTGGCGAGAAAGCCGCCGACGAACGAGCCGGCAACGCCGAGAAGAATGGTCACGATCCAACCACCGGGATCCCGGCCTGGCATCAGGAACTTGGCGATCGCGCCCACCACCAGACCGAATAAGAGCCATCCAATGATGTTCATGTTTCCTCCATTTACAGAGACACGGTTGAGCAACAGCGATGCCACTCATCAATAACGGAGAGCTAAGCGCTCAGGCCGCCCGGCGCTCCGTCTGACGGCGATCGGATTGGGAACGGCGGCGGCGGCGCCGGTCGGCCCCGCAGCGCCGGGGCTCGACGCATCGCACGATGCTCTGCTCGACGCCGGCGCCGTTTCGCACGGCAAGCCACCACGACGCGACCGCGACCAACGCTTCCCAGGGGGCACACAGCACACTGCGGAGGACCTTTGTAAGGCTGGTGATCATGCGTTCCTCTTTTTTATGTGAGGAGGGACAGATGGAAATAGCGTGCCAAACGGACGAGCCCGTTGGCATGCGCAGAGGCAGGACCCGGTTTGCATGTCGACATGGCGAAAAAACGAATCGGGATACTGACCGGCGGCGGCGACTGTCCGGGACTCAACGCGGTCATCCGCGCCGCCGTCCGCACCGCGCACGAGCAGAACTTCGACGTCCTCGGCATCCAGCTCGGCTTCGAGGGCCTGCTGACACACGCCATCGTCCCGCTGACCACCGAGAGCATCCGCGGCATCCTCCCGAAGGGCGGCACGCTGCTGCGGACCACGAACCGCGGCAACCCGTTCGAGTATCCGGACGGCCACGGCGGCTGCACCGACCGTTCGGCCGAGCTCGTCCACAACATCCAGAAGCTCGGCATCGACGGGTTGATCGCCATCGGCGGCGACGGCACCCTCCGCATCGCGCAGCGGCTGTGCGACATGGGGATTCCGATCGTGGCGGTGCCGAAGACGATCGACAACGACCTGGCGGCCACCGACTACACCTTCGGCTTCCACACCGCGGTCGCCGTGGCCACCGAGGCGGTCGACCGGCTGCACACCACCGCGGAGAGCCACGACCGGGTGATGATCCTGGAGGTGATGGGCCGCAACTGCGGCTGGATCGCGCTCTACGCGGGAATCGCCGGCGGCGCGGACATCATCCTCATCCCCGAGGTCCCGTATTCGCCGGAAGTGATCGCGCGCTCGATCCAGGACCGCGAGCGCGTCGGCTCGAAGTTCGACATCATCGTGGTGGCCGAGGGGGCGAAGCGGATCGGCGGCGAGGAGCAGTACCTCGACAAGGCCTCGCGGCGCCTGGGCGGCATCGCCTACCAGGTGGCGAACGACATCGCGCAGCAGATCGACCTGGAGATCCGCGTCACCGTCCTCGGCCACATCCAGCGCGGCGGCTCGCCGATCGCCTACGACCGCATCCTGGCCACGCGCTTCGGCAAGGCGGCGGCCGATCTGATCGCCGCCGGCGACTTCGGCAGGATGGTTGCGTTGCGCGGCGACGACGTCTGCGCCGTGCCGATCCGCGACGCGGTGTCGAACCCGAAATACGTCGATCCCGACGGCCAGATGGTGACCACCGCGCGCAGCGTGGGCATCTCATTCGGCGACGGGCGTTGACATAGAATGCGCGCGATTCAGGCCGTCATCCTGAGCGGAGCGAAGGATCTCGGGCCGCGCAATCGGAGATCCTTCGCCGTCGTCGCGGCTCAGGATGACGAAAAACAGGAGAAACGAATGGGCAACCTAGTTGATTACCGCGTGGAAAAAGGGGTCGCGATCTTCGAGCTGAACGATCCCCCCGCGAACACCTACACCTACGAAATGAACAAAGACCTCGACTCGTGCATCCTCGAGGCGCGCATGGACGACTCCGTGCACGTCATCGTGCTGCGCGGCGCGGGAGAGAAGTTCTTCTCCGCCGGCGCGAACATCAAGATGCTTTCCGAGGTCACGCCGGGCTTCAAGTACTACTTCTGCCTCCACGCCAACGAGACGCTGAACCGCCTGGAGCAGACCCCGAAGCTGGTCATCGCCGCGCTGAACGGCCACACCGTCGGCGGCGGACTGGAGATCGCCATGGCGGCGGACATGCGCATCGCCCTCCAGGGCGCCGGCAAGATGGGCCTCCCCGAGGTCACCCTCGGCGTGCTCCCCGGCACCGGCGGCACGCAGCGGCTCTCGCGCATCGTCGGCAAGTCGAAGTCGATCGAGCTGATGATCGAGGGCGGCCTCTTCGACTTCGAGGAAGCGCAGCGCCTCGGCATCATCAACTACGTCTGGCCGGCCGAGGAAAACGGCAAGAAGTGGTGGGACCGCATCATGGAGTACGCCTGGAGCTTCTGCCCCCCCAACAAGGCGGCCAAGGCCGTCGGCCGCATCAAGCGCTCCGTGCAGTCCGGCTGGGAGATCCCCTTCGAGAGCGCCCTGGCCCTCGAGCGCGAGCTGCAGCAGCAGCTCTTCCAGAGCGAGGACGCCAAGGAAGGCCTCGGCGCGTACAACCAGAAGCGGAAGCCGCAGTTCGCGGGTAAGTGATCGCGGTTGCGGGGTTGCGGGGTTGCGGGGTTGCGAGGTTGCGAGGTCTCGGGGTCTCGCGGAGAGCGATCGCTGGTAACGGAAGCGCGATCGCTGGCAGCGGAAGCGTGATCGCTGGCAATGGAAGCGTGCACGCTTGCAACGGAAGCGTGATCGCTTGCAATGGAAGCGTGCACGCTTGCAGCGGAAGCGTGATCGCTTGCAGCGGAAGCGTGATCGCTTGCAACGGAAGCGTGATCGCTGGCAACGGAAGCGAAATCGCTGGCAACGGAAGCGTGCAAGCTGACGTTTTCAGCAAACTTGCTTAAGTTCTCAGCGATTTTTCTTCCGTTGCCAGCGATCGCGCTTCCGTTGCCGGCGATTTCGCTTCGCGCGCCTGCGGGATCGCACAGGAGCGCACGACGCGATCTTCGGGCGCCTGCGGTGCTATCTTTCCGTCATGCGTACCCGGAACCTTCACGGCACTGACCTGCAACTCTCCGAGCTCGGCTTCGGCACCTGGACGCTGACCACCGGCTGGTGGGGCAACTACACCGACGAGGACGGCCGCCGGCTGATCCAAAAGGCGATCGATCTCGGCGTCAACTACATCGATACGGCCGATGCCTACGGCAACGGCCGGGGCGAGACGATGCTGGCGCCGCTGCTGAAGGAGCATCCGGAGGTGGCGGTCGGGACGAAGTTCGGCTACGACTTCTACAACAACCCCGAGCGGCCGCGCGGGCAGCGCGAGCTGCCGCAGGATATGTCGCCGAAGTTCATCCGCTTCGCGCTGGAGAAGTCGCTCGAGCGCCTCGGCGTCGACGTCATCGCCATCTACCAGCCGCACAACCCGCGCATCACCACGCTGATGCAGGACGAGCATTGGGAGACGCTGGAGCAGCTCAAGGCCGAGGGGAAGATCCTGTCGTACGGCCCGTCGCTGGGGCCGGCCATCGGCTGGCGCGACGAGGGGATCTACTCGAACGCCGTGCGGCAGGCGCCGGTGACGCAGATGATCTACAACCTGCTGGAGCAGGACCCCGGCCGCGAGTTCATCCTGGCCGCCGAGCGCGGCGCGTCGTACCCGGCGGTGGCCGAGTCGATGAAGGGCGAGACGGGCAAGAAAGTCTGCGCGGCGACGGAGTCGTTCGATCGCTCCTTCCGCGCCTGGCGCGCCGATCCCGCGCCGCAGTTCCTGATCCGCGTGACGCACTCCTCCGGCATGCTGGAAGGGAAGTACACCATCGACACGAAGTTCGACGAGAGCGACCACCGCTCGCACCGCCCGCGCGCCTGGCTGGTGGAAGGGCTGCAGAAGGTCGAGCGCGTCAAGCCGCTTTGCGAGGCGCGCGGCGTGACCGTCGGCCAGCTCGCGCTGCTCTGGCTCTACGCGCACCCCAGCGTCCTCTCCGCGCTGCCGAACATCTACGACGAGGAGCAGCTGCGCGAGTTCGCCGCCGCCTCCGACCACCCGCCGCTCAGCGACGCGGAGATGGAGCAGATCCACTCGATGTACGAGCGGAACTTCGACATCACGCCGTACGTTGAAGCGAGCAGCGAGCAGCGAGCAGCGAGCAGGTAGCTTGCAGCGAGCAGGTAGCAGCGAGCAGCCCCTCCTGCTCGCTGCTCGCTGCAACCTGCTCGCTTTGCTAGCATGCCCCCATGACCATCCCCAACCAGCTCTTCATCAACGGTGACTTCGTCGACGCCCGCTCGGGCGAGACGTTCGGCACCATCAATCCCGCCACCGAGGAAAAGATCACCGACGTCGCCTCGGCCGGCGTCGAGGACGTCGACGTCGCGGTCAAGGCGGCGCGCGCGCAGATGGAGCCGGCATCCGAGTGGCAGAAGATGAAGCCGCGCGACCGCGCCAAGGTGATGTGGCGCCTGGCGGACCTCCTCACCGCGCGCGCCGACGAGATCGGCCGCATCGAGACCATCGACAACGGCAAGCCGATCTTCGAGTCGCAGTACGTCGACACCCCCGCCGCCGCCGAGTGCCTCTATTACTTCGCCGGCTGGAGCGGCAAGGTCACCGGCGACACCATCCCGGTGCAGGACAACGCCTTCACCTACACCCTGCGCGAGCCGGTCGGCGTGATCGGCGCCATCACGCCGTGGAACTTCCCGCTGATGCTGGCGGTCTGGAAGATCGCCCCGGCGCTGGCCTGCGGCAACACCGTGGTCATCAAGCCGGCGTCGAACACCTCGCTCTCCCTGCTGAAGTTCGCCGAGTACGCGAAGGAGGCGGGGCTGCCCGCCGGCGTGCTGAACGTCATCCCCGGCCGCGGCAGCGTGGTCGGCAACGCCATCGTCGACCATCCCGGCGTCGACGCCATCACCTTCACCGGCTCGACCGAGGTCGGGCGGCAGCTGATGGCGCGCGCGGCGAAGACGCTGAAGAAAGTGGCGCTGGAGCTCGGCGGCAAGTCGCCGAACATCGTCTTCGCCGACGCCGACCTCGAGGCCGCCGCGCGCGGCGCGCTCAACGCCATCTTCTACGGCAAGGGCGAAGTCTGCGCCGCCGGCTCGCGCCTGCTGGTGGAGGAAGGGGCGCACGACGAGCTGATGTCGAAGGTGATCGAGCGCGCGAACAAGATGGTCGCCGCCGATCCGCTCCATCCCAAGACCCGCCTCGGCGCCATCGTCAGCAAGGAGCAGATGGAGACGGTGCTGTCGTACATCGAGGCGGGGAAGAGCGAGGGGGCGAAGCTCGTCGCCGGCGGCGAGCGCGCCGACATCGGCACCGGCAAGGGTTACTTCGTCAAGCCGACCATCTTCGACGACGTCGACGCGAACATGCGCATCGCACGCGAAGAGATCTTCGGGCCGGTCCTGGCCACCATCCGCTTCAAGGATGCCGAGGATGCCGTCGCCAAGGGCAACAACACGGTCTATGGACTGGCCGCCGCGGTCTGGACGCGCGACGTCTCGAAGGCGCACCGCGTGGCCCGCGCCATCAAGGCGGGGACGGTCTGGGTCAACACCTACAACCTCTACGACCCCGCGCTGCCGTTCGGCGGCTTCAAGGAGTCGGGCTTCGGCCGCGACCAGGGGAAGGACGCGCTGGAGAAGTACACGCAGACGAAGTCGGTCTGGGTGAATCTGTAGCTGGTAGCTGGTAGCTGGTAGCTGGTAGCTGGTAGCCGGTAGCTGGTAGCCAGCCCGCTACCCGCTACCCGCTACCAGCCACTAGCTACCAGCCACCAGCTACTCTCCTGTATCCGTTCGTAACCAAAAAGCCACCGCTGGCGCCGCGGCGCCGTCGGCCGGAACGATCCCTGCTATACAATGCGCGACCTTTGCGTCAGGAGCAGGAATGCGAAACAAATCATTGATTCTGTTGATCGCCGCGCTGTCGATCGTCCTTCTCGGCTGCCCACCGAAGAATGAGACGGGCGGCGGCGCGAGCAGCACCGCCGCCAGTGGCGGCGACATCCTCGTCGGCGAGTACGGTTCCATGACCGGCCCGCAGGCAACCTTCGGCGTTTCCACCCACAACGGCATCATGATGGCCGCGGACGAAGTCAACGCCGCCGGCGGCATCAACGGCCGCAAGATCAAGGTTATCAGCGAGGACGATCAGTCGAAGCAGGAAGAGGCGGTCACCGCCGTCACCAAGCTGATCTCGCAGAACAGCGTGGTCGCCGTCCTCGGCGAGGTGGCGTCGTCCGCCTCGATCGCCGCGGCGCCGATCTGCCAGTCGAACAAGGTGCCGATGATCACCCCCTCGTCGACCAATCCGGAAGTCACCACCAAGGGCGACTACATCTTCCGGATGTGCTTCATCGACAGCTACCAGGGCCCGATCATGGCGCAGTTCGCGTCGGGGGACCTCAAGGCGAAGCGCGCCGCGATCCTCACCGACATCAAGAACGACTACTCCACCGGCCTGACGGTCTCCATCGAGCAGACCTTCAACGCCGCGGGCGGCCAGGTGGTCGGCAAGCAGAGCTACTCCAACGGCGACAGCGACTTCCGCTCGCAGCTCACCGCCATCCGCACCACCAACCCCGAGGTCATCTTCGTCCCCGGGTACTACACGGACGTCGGCCAGATTGCCAGCCAGGCGCGCGACCTCGGCATCAAGGCGCCGTTCGTCGGCGGCGACGGCTGGGAATCGCCGAAGCTCCTGGAGATCGGCGGCAAGGCGCTGGAGGGAAGCTTCTACGCCAACCACTACCACTTCTCCGACCCGGCGCCGGCGGTGCGCAACTTCGTGGAGCGCTACAAGCAGCGCTTCGGCGTGGTGCCCGACGCCCTCGCCGCGCTCGGCTACGACGCCATGAAGGTGCTGGCCGACTCGATGAAGCGCGCGCAGAAGCTCGACGGCCCGTCGCTGCGCGACGCCATCGCCGCCACCAAGGACTTCCAGGGCGTCACCGGCGTGATCACCCTCGGCCCCGACCGCAACCCGATCGGCAAGAAGATCGTCATCGAGGAGATCAAGAACGGCCAGCTGACGCTCCGGACCACCATCGACCCGCGCGCCGGGGAGAAGGCGGCCGCGCCGGCAGCCCTGTCCGCGCCGACCACCACCACGGACGGCGGCGCGACGAGCGGAACGAGCGGTACTCAATAGCGAGTAGCAAGCAGCGAGCAGCGAGCAGGAAAACCTGCCTTGCTGCTCGCTGCGACCTGCTTGCTGCTCGCCCCCATGCAAGAGCTCCTTCAGAACCTCCTGAACGGCATTGCCGTCGGCGCCATCTACGCGCTGATCGCCCTCGGCTACACGATGGTGTACGGCATCCTGAAGCTGATCAACTTCGCGCACGGCGACGTCTTCATGCTCGGGTCGTTCACCGGGTACTACGCCGGGCGCTGGGCCGCGCAGCAGGCCAACAGCGGCGGCGGCGCGCTCGGCTGGGCCACGGCGGGGGCGATCCTGCTCCTGGCCATGGTCATCTGCGGCGCGGTGGGCTTCCTCAACGAGCGGATCGCCTACCGCCCGCTGCGCTCCGCGCCGCGCATCGCGTCGCTGATCACCGCCATCGGCGTGTCGTTCCTCCTGGAGTACGGCGGCCAGTTCGTCTTCGGCCCCGACCCGAAGTTCTTCCCCACGCTGCTGGAGAAGCACCTGATCACCGTCGGCGGCATCACCACTACGAACTACCAGATCATCGTGCTGGTGGTGGCGCTGATCTTCATGGGGCTCCTGCAGTTCATCATCTACGGGACGAAGTTCGGCCGCGCCATGCGCGCCGTCTCGTTCAACTTCGAGACCGCGTCGCTGATGGGCATCCCCACCGACCGCGTGATCTCCACCACCTTCGTCATCGGCTCCATGCTCGCCGCCGTGGCCGGCATCCTCTTCGGCCTGTCGTACCCGAAGATCGACCCGCTGATGGGCATCATGCCCGGCCTCAAGGCCTTCATCGCCGCGGTCCTCGGCGGCATCGGCAACGTGCCGGGCGCGGTGGTGGGCGGGCTGATCATCGGCGTGATCGAGTCGTTCGTCGGCGGCTCGCGCTTCTCGAACTTCCGCGACGCCATCGCCTTCGTGATCCTGATCGCCATCCTGCTCTTCCGTCCCAGCGGGTTGTTCGGGAAGTACCAGGCGGAGAAGGTTTAGAAATGTTGAATGTTGAATGTTTAATGTTGAATGAGAGGGCGAGCGCATCGCGTTCTGCACAAATTCAACATTCAACATTCAACATTCAACATTCCCCGCGGAAGGGCGGTGGCCCCCGTTGAACAGACTCCCCTGGTTCCTCCGCGACATCCTCTGGCTGACGCTCTTCGTCGCCGTCCTCATCGGGCTGGCGTATGCGCTGGATGCGATTCCGATCGGGGGGATGGCGTACTACAACCGCATCCTGGTGCTGATGGGGATCAACATCACCCTGGCGGTGTCGCTGAACATCATCAACGGGCACGCCGGGCAGTTTTCGCTGGGGCACGCGGGGTTCATGGCCATCGGCGGGTACTTTTCGGCTTTCCTGAGCTTCTACTACTTCGCGCCGTACATCGAAAAGCTCGGGGCGGGGACGCGCGCCTGGGGGATGCAGAACGCGCTGCTGGTGGTGGCGGTGCTGGCGGGAGGCGCGCTGGCCGCGCTGGCGGGATACATCGTCGGATTGCCGTCGCTGCGGCTGCGCGGCGACTACCTGGCCATCGTCACGCTCGGGTTCGGGGAGATCATCCGCGTGCTGATCCTGAACATCGACAAGATCGGCGCGGCGCGCGGCTTCAGCGGCATCCCCAACTGGAGCAACTTCTTCTGGGTCTATTTCTTCTGCGGGATCACCATCCTGATCTCCTGGCGGCTGGTGCAGTCGTCCGTCGGGCGCGCCTTCCTCGCCGTGCGTGAGGACCAGATCGCCGCCGAGGCCATGGGCGTCAACACCACGCGGTACAAGGTGAAGGCCTTC
>Ga0157377_10000045_pt1 | contig 99825 bp, 82 predicted proteins | sample M55metaG_FD_121116 | JGI IMG/M metagenome (GOLD analysis project Ga0157377, IMG submission 121116) | Miscanthus rhizosphere microbial communities from Kellogg Biological Station, Michigan, USA - M5-5 metaG | ecosystem: Host-associated > Plants > Roots > Rhizosphere > Soil | place: USA: Michigan... | reverse complement strand
GGTGACGGACACCCCGATGACGCTCTTGGGCACGAGCACCGTGACCGTCTGGCCGGCGAACGGGCACGCGCCGGGCTTGCAGGGCGGTGCCACGCGCGGCGGCAGCACGTCGTTCGGCCGAACCACCGTCACGGTCGAAGCGCCGAAGCGGTTGGGGTCGGAGGCGCGAGCGGCCTGGGCTGCGGCCTCGCCTGCAGCCAGTAACGCAACGCCGGCCAAGGCCCACATCCAGAGTCGCGAAGCAGCACCGCACATCCGGCTCGCGTGGAGCCTCCGGGGCTGCAGAAACATGACGAACGGCCTTCTCATACAGGCCTCCCGGGCAATGCCCGCGTGGCTCGTCAATGCTACTCGCGTCGAGGCGCGATGGCACTTTTGGCGCGCACGCCATTCGCGGGGAGAACCCTGATGCCGGCTCGCCTACCTCGCGAGGTAGCCCCCATCCACCGGGTAGTACGAGCCGGTCACAAAGGATGCAGCGTCTGAGCTGAGCCACACGATCAGTTCAGCCACTTCCTCCGGCTGGCCAAGGCGGCCGATCGGATGCATGGCCTGCAGTTGCGCCGACAGCGTCGCGTCGGATTCGAGCGCGGCAATCATCGGCGTGTGGATGAACGCCGGCCCCACGGCGTTGATGCGCACGCCCTGCCCGCTGTGATCGAGCGCGGCGGTGCGGGTGAGCCCCAGCACGCCATGCTTGGCCGCCGCGTACGCGCAGGCCGCGGGAAAGCCCACCTGCCCCAGGATGGACGCCACGTTGACGATGGCGCCTCCGCCATGGGACAGCATGTGCTGCAGCTGGCAGCGCATGCCGTAGAACACGCCGGACAGGTTGACGTCGATGACGCGCCGCCACGATTCGATCGGGTAGTCGGCCGTCGGGCACAGGTCGCCCGCAATGCCCGCGTTGTTGCACGCGATGTGCAAGCCGCCCAGTTCCTCGACGGCCGCGTCGACCATCAGTTGCGCATCGCCGGGGAGCGACACGTCGGCGCGAATGAACACGCCCTGCCCGCCCGCGTCGCGCAGCATCGCGAGCGTGTGCCGACCGGCGGGCTCGTCCAGGTCCGACACCAGCACCCGGGCGCCCTGCCGGGCGTAGGCCAGCGCCGTGGCTCGACCGATGCCGGACGCGGCCCCGGTAACCAGCGCGACTTTTCCATTGAGCATCTTGGTCTCCTTTGATCACGTGACGCGTGGGCCGCCCTGGCAGCCTGGCGCCCTGGCGAGTTCAGACTCCCGGGTCTTCCTGGACGCTCGGCGTCGCGGCGCGAACGTCGCGATCGTGGCGGCGCTTCACCACGTCCTCGAGCTGGCGTGTCATGCCGTCGAATGCGTCGCGCAATGCGACGTAGACGTCTTCGTTCTCGATGCGATCGACGCAGAGTTCATGGCCGGGCATGGTCAGGTCCAGGCGGACCGCGAACGGCCGGCCATGCTGCTGGTGCTTGTGGGTCTGCTCGATCGTCACGCGGCACGAGACGATGTCGGCGCAGAACTGGTCGAGCTTGCCGGCCTTGGTGCGAACGAGCGATTCGATGGACTCGGACGCCGACATGCCGAGAAAGCGGATTTGAAGGTCTTGTTTCATGGATTCAGTCTAGGAAGCATGCACGGTGCGGGCATTGACGAGGATCAGCCCAGCGAGCGGCCGTCAGGATTTGCCGAAGCCCACGGTCTGCGACAGCAGGACCTCCTGGTCGTGGGCAAGACCCAGCGCATGCGCCACGGCATCGCGGCTGATCCACGCCCGAAGGACGGTGGACAAGCCCGATGCCGCGCAGAACAGGTAGACGTTCTGCGCGATCGCCCCCGCCGCCACGCTCGCGTACATCGTTCGCTGGGCGACGGGCACGGCCTTCATGCGCGCGTGGTCCGCGATGTAGACGAGGTCCAGCGGCGCCTCGTCGACAAAGTCCTGGTAGCCCGTCACTCGGCGCAGGTCGGCAGCAGCCAGGAGCTCCAGCGCATGCTCCGAAGGCTTGAACCGATAGGCGCCGTCCGGCAGTGCGACGACGATGTCGATCTCCCGCGCATCGAGCGCCGACGGCGCGGTGCGTCCGCCGTCTTCGCGGTTGACCCCGTTGGCTGCCCACAGCAGCGACGAGAGCAGCGGCAACGGGAGCGGCTCGCTGCTGTAGTCGCGCGATGACCGGCGCTTCGACAAGGCATCCATGAGGCCCATGCCGGCCGCGATCTCGGGCGGCGGAAGCTGGATGTTCCGGGCGGCGTTGCCATGCGACGGTGCCGGGTGCAGCGCGCCCATCGCGCCCAGCACCATCTTGGTCAGCGTGCTCATCGCGCGGCAGCGAGCTGGCGGGCCGTCTTGCGCGTGGCCGGACGCGCATGGGGGGTCTTCACCGCTTTGGTGGCCTTGGCGGCCTTGGCCTTGACAGGCTTCGCGGCCCTCGCGGCGTTCGCCTCGGCAATCTCATCCAGGCCTTCCACCACGCCGTCCAGCACCTGCCGGACGGCATCGGCGGCCAATGCGCCCATGGACGTGCCGGTCTGCGCGGCCGAGCGGACGGCCGCGCGCACGGCGTCGGCCACGTTCGCGCCCGACTCCCGCGCGCCCGCCGCAATGCCCTGCACGGCACGCCGCGCCACATCGGCCACGTCAGCGCGTGCCTTGGCGGCCTCGCGCATCGCGGCCTTCACGATTTCAGCGGCGGCCTTCGCGAGATTGCCCTGGGCGTCATGAACGCCGGCCACCGCGCCGCGTGCGACACCCTTGATGCTCACGGAGAGACTGGAGCCGGCTTGTTCGGCAGCGCAGACAGCGCCGCCAACCACCTCGCGCACGACGCCGGCAAGCTCTCGCGCCACGGAATCGCTGGCGCGCAGTGCATCGGCCACGGTACGGCGCACGACGGTGGCGATCTCCGACTCGATCTTCTCCAGGCCCTTCAGGCTCGCGGTCAATCCGTCCTGCACGGCCTTTCCTGCCGGCCCGAAAACCGTGGATCGGGAAGCGGTTCGCTTCGATGCACCGTTGCCGCGGGCCTTGGCAGCAACGCCTCGCGAAGCGGCGGTGGTTCGGCTGCGGCCGGCGGTGGCGATGGTGTTGGTTCGGATGGTGACCATGTCGATGCCTCCTGAGGCTTGAGAGTGTTGAAAACACCAAAGTTAGTCACGTCACGGATGTCCCGGCTTGATGCAGATCACGGTATCGATCGCGCGGCCAATCGGCGAGCCGTGTGATTCCGTGAACCGGCAAGTGAGGAGGGCTTGATTCACGTCAATGGCATCAGGCCCGGGACGCCTAGATTCCCGGAAGTCACACCCTTGGAGCCATCCCATGCCCACCGACCTCGGCCGCCAGACCATTCCAGAACTCGTCCAACCCGTCGCCCACTTGCTGACTGCGGTATTTCGCGCTCAGCAACTCCAGCTCGAAGCCATGGCCGCCTTGCAGAACTCGCTGGCCGCGATCCAGCGTGAACTGTGGGACGAATGGATCAGCCATTGGGCCGGCGGCGTGCCCATCGACGGTTAAGACTGCACTGCCCGTTCATTCGCGGCCTGGCAGGCCGCGCAGCGCTTGGCGGCGGGCTGCACGAGCAAGCGCTGCATCGCGATGGGCTCGCCGCAGTCCACGCAGTCTCCGTAAGTCCCCTGGTTCATGCGACGCAGGGCGGCTTCGATTTGCAGCCGCTGCTGCGTCGCACGCTGCAGCTGGGCCTCGTCGACCTCGCCGGATTGGCGCGACGAGGCTTCGTCCTTTCGATCCGTCACCTCGTTCATGTCCTTGCCTTCTTCGGCGCGTTCTTCGTTGGCACGGATCTCGGCGTCGAGCTCCTCCAGGCGTCGATTGAGCACCTCGCGCAAGACACCGAACTTGTTCTGGGTGGAAGCGATCATGACGAAACTCCATGGGCTGATGCCGCGGATTCTGTGGAGGCGCGAGGTCGCGCCGCTTGATGCGCGTCAACGACGGGGCCGCTTGCGCTGAATCAACCCGTTGCGCCATTGGATGACTAAGGTTTGGATTCCATCGACAGGAGTGCAAATCACCATGAACGCGAAACAGCTTCTCTTCGGCGACGACGCGCGCAGCAAGATCCGCCGCGGTGTGGACGCCCTGGCCGATGCCGTCAAGGTCACGCTCGGCCCACGCGGCCGCACGGTCATCCTCGACCGCGACTTCGGCCCGCCGCAGATCGTGAACTCGGGCGTGGTCGTGGCCAAGTCGATCGAGCTCGAAGACCGCTTCGAGAACATGGGCGCACAGCTTCTTCGCGAGGTGGCGTCACGCACGAGCGAGATGGCCGGCGACGGCACGACCACCGCCACGGTGCTCGCTCACGCCATGATCCAGGAGGGGCTCAAGTACCTCGCCGCCGGCATGAACCCGATGGAGCTCAAGCGCGGCATCGACTTCGCGGTGGACGTGGTCGTCAAGGAGCTGAAGGCCATCTCGCAGCCCTCGACCACGTCGCAGGAAATGGCGCACGTGGCCAGCATCTCCGCCAACAACGACCGCTCCATCGGCGACCTGATCGCAGGCGCCATGGACAAGGTCGGCCGCGAGGGCGCGGTGTCGATCGAAGACGGCTCGGGCCTGGTCAGCGAGCTGGAGGTCGTCGAAGGACTTCAGTTCGATCGCGGCTACCTGTCGCCGTACTTCATCAACAACGCCGAGAAGCAGGCCGCCGTGCTGGAGAACGCCGCGATCGTGCTGTGCGACATGAAGCTGTCCACCGTGAACGACCTCGTGCCGCTGCTCGAAGCCGCCGCGAAGACCGGCTCGCCCCTGCTCGTGATCGCCGAAGACGTCGACGCCGACGCGCTCGCGACGCTGGTCATCAACAGCATGCGCGGCGTGGTCAAGACCTGCGCGGTGAAGGCGCCGGGCTTCGGCGACCGCCGCAAGGCGATGCTGCAGGACATGGCGGTGCTGACCGGCGGCACGGTGATCTCCGCCGATCTCGGCCTGACGCTGGCCAACGCGACGATCGAGAGCATGGGCCGTGCACGCCGCGTCGAGGTCGACAAGGACGGCACCACCCTCATCGGCGGCGCGGGCGATGCGCAAGCCATTCGCGAGCGCGTCGCCGCGATCAAGAAGGAGCGCGATGCCCACACGAGCGATTATGAGCGCAAGCAGCTCGACGAACGCATCGCCAAGCTTTCGGGCGGCGTGGCGCTGATCAAGGTGGGCGCAGCCACCGAGACCGAGTTGAAGGAGCGCAAGCTGCGCGTGGAAGACGCGCTCCACGCCACGCGCGCAGCGGTGGAAGAAGGGATCGTTCCGGGCGGCGGCGTGGCGCTCTTGCGGGCGCGCCGGGCACTGGGCGCGTCCTCGGCGCCCAACCTCGACCAGTCCTCGGGCATCAAGATCGTGCAGCGCGCACTCGAAGAGCCGCTGCGCCGCATCGTGAGCAATGCGGCGGACGAACCATCCATCGTCCTGCACAAGGTGGACGATTCGCCCCAGCGAAACTTCGGCTACAACGCGGCCACGCGCGAGTATGGCGACTTGCTGGAGATGGGCGTGATCGACCCCGCGAAGGTGACGCGGCTGGCGCTTCAGAACGCCGCGTCCATCGCGAGCCTCGTGCTCACGACCGATTGCATGGTCGCGAACGCTCCGAAGAAGGAATCGCCGATGGAGGCAATGCGGGGCGCCGGCCCCGAGATGTTCTGACGATGGCCCGAAGAAGCGGCCGCGAGGGCCGCTTCTTCACCACTTCTGATCGACAGGCTTGGCCGGGGTCGCTGCGTCCTGCGGCAACACGTCGGCATCGGTGTCGAAATAGAAGAAGGCCTGGTGATGATCACCGGGGTGGATGGTGGTCACGTGCTGCTGCTTGCGGCCGCCAAGATCGGCTTCCACCGTGTAGCGCCCGAGCGGCAGGTCGATCATGAGCCACGGGCCATCCAGCGGCGCGTCGAAGAGCACGCGCTGCTGCGAATCGGTCACCTTGACGCGCACGTCGGAAAGGTAGGCGCCCGTCTTCTTCGCCGCCGTCACGACCCACAGGTTGAAACGCTCCTGTTGCGCCCGCAGCGCGATCTGTTCAGAATCGGACACGCCACCGGTGACGTAGAAGCGCCCTTCGGCGGTGACACCGTTCTGGGCAGCCACCACGCTGCCGGAGGCGATGAAGGCCGCGGCCGCGGCCGCGCAGGCACACAAGGCCACGTGAGACAAGGTACGGTTCATCGTTCACTCCTTTCTGGTGGTTGCGCATCGACGCCGTCAAATCCACTTTAGTGAGCCAAACGCGGTGTGACTTGACGAGGATCAGCGCCTCGCCCTCTCCTGTCGTTCATGCCCCGTGTCGCGGTGAAGTTGACGCGCCGCAAAGTCCGCACGCTGCCGGTGCCGCATGGTTCACGGTATCGAAGCCTTTCGCAGGGAGCATGGCGATGGACAAGCACTCGAATGCCTCGTGGGCCGTGGCCGCCCTTGGCGCGACGGCCTTCCTCGTGCCCCAGGCACTGGAGCTTCCATGACATCGCCACCGCTGAAACACCTTGCCTTCGCCGGCCGCTTGGTGATGGTGGGCTTCGGCTGCATCGGACAGGGCTCGTTGCCCTTGCTGCTGCGGCACATCGAGATGACGCCCTCGCAGGTGCTCGTGATCACACCCGACGAGGCGGAGCTGCGCATCGCCCGCGAGATGGGCGCCGACGTGCTCGCGGCGGGCCTGACACGCGACAACCTGTCTGCGGTGCTTGCCGAGCGGTTGCGCGCAGGTGACTTCCTGCTGAACCTGTCGGTCAACGTGAGCAGCAAGGCACTCATCGCACTGTGCAAGGACCTGCGCGTGCTGTACCTGGACACCTGCATCGAACCCTGGGCGGGCGGCTACGACGACGCCAGCGTGCAACCTTCGCATCGAACGAACTACGCCTTGCGCGAGTCGGCACTGGCGTTGCGCTCCCGCGGCGGGCCGACCGCCTTGCTCACCCATGGGGCGAACCCCGGGCTCGTGTCGCATTTCGTGAAGCAGGCGCTGCTGGACATGGCCCGGGACAGCGGGCTGGCCACGCCGGTTCCCGATGGACGCAGGGGCTGGGCGGCGCTCGCGCAGCGGCTGGAGATCCGCGCCGTCCACATCTCCGAGCGCGACACGCAAGTCTCGGGCATCCACAAGTCGCAGGACGAATTCGTCAATACCTGGTCGGCCGAAGCCTTCGTCGATGAAGGCATCCAGCCTGCCGAACTCGGCTGGGGCACGCACGAAACCCACTTCCCGCTCGACGGGCTGCGTCACGAGGCAGGGTGCAGGGCCTCCATCTACCTCAACTGCCCCGGCGCGAGCGTTCGGGTGCGCAGCTGGACGCCGCTGGCGGGCGCCATCCACGGCTTTCTCATCACGCATTCAGAATCCATCTCCATCGCCGACCACCTCACGGTCGGCGACCGCGAGCGGCCCGAGTACCGGCCCACGGTGCACTACGCGTACCACCCGTGCGACGACGCCGTGCTGTCGATTCACGAGCTAGCCGAGCGGAACTGGCGCATGCAGTCCCGCCAGCGGGTGATGAAGGACGACATCGTGAGCGGAATGGATGAGCTGGGCGTGCTGCTGATGAGCGCTTCGCACGGCGCGTATTGGTACGGCTCCCAGCTCTCGATCGAGCAAACACGCGCGCTGTGCCCCCGCAACAGTGCGACCAGCCTGCAGGTGGCAGCCGGCGTCTTGACCGGCGTCGTGTGGGTGATGAAGAACCCCGCGTGCGACGTCATCGAACCCGACGACCTGCCGCACGATGACATGCTGGCGCTCGCGCGGCCCTACCTCGGCGATGTGGTCGGCGTGCGCACCCACTGGACGCCGCTTCAGGACCGCTCACGGCTGTTCAGGGAAAAGATCGATTCACTCGACCCGTGGCAGTTCCGGAATGTTCGCGTTTGACGAACCTCAATGCCAAACGCAGAGCGCTTCCTAGACTTGGTTCGTCGGCGTGGTGCGCAAAGCCTCCGCTGGCGCGACCCCTACCCATTGAACTAGGAGATTCATGATGAGCGCATTGACCCGCTTCGAACGCCTGGACGACATGTTTCCCGAACTGTTCCGCCGCTTTGCACGCCCGACGGCGTTTGCCGATGCGGCGCCCCAGGACATCCGCATCGACGTGACCGAGAACGACAAGGACTACGACGTGCGGGCTGAAATCCCCGGCGCGAAGAAGGAAGACATCCGCGTTACCGTCGACGGCAACTTCGTGTCCATCTCGGCCGAGGTGAAGAAGGAAAAGGAAGAGAAGTCCGGCAGCCGCGTGCTGCTCAAGGAAACGTATTTCGGCAGCGTCGCGCGCGGCTTCTCGCTCGCGCATGAGATCGACGACAAGAAGGTCGTCGCCAAGCTGCAGGACGGCGTGCTCAAGCTCACGCTGCCCAAGCGCGAATCCTCCGGTTCGCGTTCCGTTGCGATCCAGTAGGTGGCGCGGAGGGTGACGCGCGGGCGTTGCAACATCACGTGGCGCTGGTGGCCGAGACGCTGCGCCAGGGCGTGCGCATGCTCGTCGGCGTCGTGCGCTACGTCGCGGACGCGTCGGGCACCGGCTGCGAGTTCGCGGTGGCAGTGGACGACGACTGGCAGGGCAGCGGCCTGGCAGGCGTCCTCATGAACGTGCTGATCGGCGTGGCGCGCTCGCGCGGGTTTCGAACGATGCACGGGCTGGTGCTTCGCGCCAACGACAAGATGCTCAAGCTCAGCCGCCAGCTGGGCTTCAGGCACGAGTCGGACCCGCAGGACCACGAGACCGTGCGCGTCGTCCGGGAGTTGTGAGCATGCCTCGTGGTGTGGAGCCTCCGCAGCGACCCGGCGACCCCGTGGCCGCCCCCTCCACGTGCTCGACCACGCGCTTGGCCTTGCCGCTGCGGCCGCGTCCGATGGATGCAACAAGGCGGCCATGCACCGACACCCGCGGCAGATGCTGTGCATGCAGGTAATGGGTGAGCGCCGCGACGGCGCGGCCAAGGCGCTCGCCGTCGTCCGGCCCCCGCTCGGCGAGCACCAGCTCGAGCGCCGCATCGTTCACCTGCTGCAGCTGGAAGTCGAACACGCCTGCGTCTTCCTCCAGCACGGTGATGAGCGCCAAGCCTGGCAGGCGCACCTTGTGCCCGCGTGCGTCCGTCATGGACAGGCCGTCGTCCACGCGCCCCTGCACCTCGATCACGGGCAGCGACGAACCACAGGCGCAAGGCGCCGCGTCCAAACGGACCCGGTCGCCGAGGTCGTAGCGGATGAGCGGCTGCACGCGGTTGGCGAGGTTGGTGAGCAGCGTGCTCGAACCCACCTCCCCGTCTTTCACCGGCCGGCCGTGCGCGTCGACCGATTCGACGATGGCCCAGTCGCTGTTCAGGTGAAGGCGCCCGCAGCGGCATTCGCTGGCGAGCGAGAGAAACTCCGACGCGCCGTAGCTTTGCGCCACCGGGCAAGCGAAGGTGTCGCCGATGAACTTGCGAACGGCCGGCGACAGCGTCTCGCCGCCCGTCCAGACCTCGCGCAGCGCAATCGTCAAACGCCCGGCCCGGCGTTCCTCGGCCAGCATGAGCGCGACGCTTGGGTAGCTCATCAGCACCGTCGGAGAAAACTCGTTGAGCGCGCGCACGAGCCTGGGCACCGGCTCCAGGAACGAGAAGCCGCGCACGCTGGGCGCCAGCCAGGGGTTGAGCCTGCGCAGGCGCTGAACGGTGGCGATGCTCGCGAAGTGCCCGGTGGTGGCGCCGACGAAGGCACTGCGTTCCGTCGCGTACCAGGGGTCCAGCGCGCGCTGGTTCGCGTCGAGCACCGGCCGCCTGGCGAATTCCAGCGCGTCGTACACGGCGAGTGCGTGTTCGTCCTGCACGAAGACGCCCGGTTCGCCGCTGCTGCCCGAGCTTTCCCAGACTTGATAGCGGCCGAGATAGTCGGTGCCGATGGCGCTGCGACGCGCCATGAAGGCGCGCACCGAATCGAGGGTGATGTCCGGGTCGGTGACCCAGCGATCGAAATCGCGCATCAGGTCGGCCTTGGTCATCACGGGCAGCTCGTGCAGCGCGAGCTGGTGCGTGTCCGCGTGGCCGATCAGGGACTTGTACAGCTCAGACTGCTGTGCGGCGTGCTCCAGCAGCTGCGCGAGCCGCTCGCGGCGCATGGCCTCGAGCTGCTCGCGCGAACTTGCCGACGCGGCGATCACGCCCAGCGTGGCCGGCCCGGCGAGCCATGCAGCGGACCAGGAGCGCACAGTGACCACGGCAGCTCGTCCCCTTTCACCTTCAGCAACGTTCACGCTTCCCGGCAGGCCGCGGCGCGGACCCGCGCTGCTAGACAACTTGCCAAGCAGCCATCGTTGCCAACATGCGAGGGTTGAGCCTTGATTTGTCTCAAGCCTGCCGTTCGTCAATGCAGAGGTGGTACGCGCCCGCCTGGAGTGCTAGCCTCTTCAACCTGCTGCACAGCCAAGACAGGGGCGACTGCACATGGACGTGACCCGGGAGGCCGTCATGAACGGCGGCGAAAACGCCATCCGCAGCCGCAGCGTGCCGCGGGCCGAACAGGTGTAGTCGCATGAGCCTTCTGCGCACCCGTGAGTCGAAGCCGCAGCTGCCCACCGAGGCCGAAGAGCGTTCGCTCTTTCGCGCGCTGTTCATGGCCTACCCCGATGCCTTGCTGCTGGTGGACCAGAGCGGTGACATCGCGCTGGCCAATCCGGCGGCCGCCACCTTGCTGGCCTACCCCATCGAAGAGCTGGTGGGCCTGAGCGTCGACGAGCTGGTGCCCGACAGCATCCGGCCGCGCCATGCGGCCTACCGCGAAGCCTACGGGCGCGCGCCACGCTCGCGGCCGATGGGCACGCAGATGGAACTGGTCGCCAAGCGGCGCGACGGCAGCGAGGTCATGGTCGAGATCGCGCTGAGCCCCCTGCAAAACCACGGACTGCCTTTCGTGGTGGCCGCGATCCGGGACATCGGCGCCTACCCGCGCGTCAAGCAGGCGATGCAACGGGCGCACTACAGCGAGCATCTCGCCCAGATCGGACGCGTGGCGGTGGACGTGCGCGACCCACAGGTGCTGATCGACCAGGTGCCAATCATCGCCACCCAGGCCTTGCAGGTCGAGGTCGCGATGGTGCTCCTGCTCGAGAACGACCGCACCGAGCTTCGTGTCGCATCCGCCGTCGGTACCGTGCCCGGCGAATCAGTGGGCGTGAAGATCCCCAATCGCCTGGACACCTCGATCGGCTTCGTGCTGTCGCGCGGGCAGCCGGTGATCGTGCCCGACTACCGCAACGAACAGCGCTTCTCCGTGCCGCGCGCCTACATCGACACGGGCCTCGTCAGCGCGCTGTCCGTGCCGGTATCGGACCGCGGACGGACCATCGGCGCGCTGACGGTTCGCTCGCGCACGCCGCAGCGCTTCGGCGACGAGGAGGTTCGCTTCTTGCAGTCGCTCGCCACGCTCCTGGCCACGAGCTTGCAGCGCGCTCACAGCGAAGAAGCGCTCAATCACGCGCAGAGGCTGGAAAGCGTCGGGCAACTGACGGGCGGCATCGCCCATGACTTCAACAACCTGCTCACCGTCATCCAGGGCAACCTGCAAGTGCTGGAAGACCTGCCCGCCCTCGCGGGGGACGCCGTGGGGCAGCAGGTCGTCGCCGCGGCGATGCGGGCATCGCGGCGCGCCGCGGAACTGACCGGCAAGCTGCTGGCCTTCTCTCGCCGCCAGGTTCTGCAGCCCACGACGGTGGACGTGCACACGATGCTGGAGTCGCTGGCCGACATGCTGCGCCGCACGATCGATCAACGCATCCGCATCGAGGTCGACGCGCCCGACGAGCGGCTGGACGTGCTGGCCGACCCTGGCCAGCTGGAATCCGCCCTGCTCAACATCGCCATCAATGCACGCGACGCCATGCCCGAGGGCGGCGGGCTTCGCTTTCATGCCTACACCGTGCTTCACCTCTCGGCCGACCTGCGCCGTGAACTCGAACACCCGGGCCATGCCGACGAGCAGTTCGTCGCCATCGCGATCTCCGACACCGGCACGGGCATGCCCGAGGAAGTGCGCGAGCGTGCGTTCGAGCCGTTCTTCACCACCAAGGTGGCAGGCCGCGGGACGGGCCTGGGCTTGAGCACGGTCTACGGCTTCGTCAAGCAATCGCGCGGCGCCATCTCCATCGACAGCACGCTCGGCACAGGCACGACGATCACGATGTACATCCCGCGGCCCCGGGATTCCTCAGTGCGCGACGACGACGAATCACGCGTCACCGGCGACATTCCCGTGGGGACGCGGGTCCTGCTGGTCGAGGACGACCCGGAGGTGCGCGCCGTCCTTCGAACCTTCCTCGATGCCATGGGCTGCACGGTCGAGACGGCGACGACCGCGGAAGATGCCCTGCTCGCGCTCGGACCGGGCGCACGCTTCGACCTGCTGTTGACCGACGTCGCGCTCGGCGCGGGAATGCGCGGCACGCAACTCGCGGCCGAGGCCAAGCGGCGCTTTCCGCAGCTTTCGATCCTGTTGATGTCGGGCTTTTCGTCCGAGCTGCTCGCGGCCGACCGGGGCGCGACGGCCACGTGGGATCTGCTGCGCAAACCCTGTACGCGCGACGAACTGATGCGCGGGGTGGCGAAGGCCTTGGTCAGCGCCTGAGTTCGCCTGCCCGTGCCGCCGCACGTCTTCATTCGCTGCTTTTCGCAGCCCGTCGCAATGCCTCCATTTGCGCCATCAGTTCCAGTGCAAGCGCCGCCCCGGCCGCATTCACGCCCAGGTCGCGGATCAGCCTGAGCGCGGTCTTCGCGCGCTGCAGGTTCGCGCCTGCGAAGCGCCAGTCCTCGGGGCCCGTGCCTTGCGGCTCGAGGATGCCTTGCGACACCAGCTCTTCGAGCGCGGCAGCATCGACATGGCAGGCACGGCCGAGCTGCACCGTGGTGAAGACCATGTCGGTCTCCACCACCTCGACCACGGACGATTCAGATTCGTGGCTCATGGCTCACACCCCCATGGACTCGCGTGGGTTGAAGGGCATCGTCTTCTGCCATTGCGCATAGAAGTCGCGCGCCGCATCGCTCGTGGCCGGCGGCAGCGCAATGGACAGCACGGCATACAGGTCGCCCGGTGGCTGGCCGGGCAGGCCGCGGCCTTTCAGGCGCAGCTTGCGGCCCTGCACCGACCCCGCCGGGATGCTCAGCGCCACGGGCCCGACGGGTGTGGGCGCGGTCACCGTCGCTCCCAGCGCTGCTTCCCAGGGTGCGACAGGAAGATCGACGCTCACGTCGCGTCCGTCGACGCGGTAGAGCTTGTGCGGCAGGAACGTGATCTCGAGGTACAGGTCGCCCGCCGGTGCACCGGCCGCGCCGGCACCGCCCTGCCCTGCGAGGCGCAGGTGCTGCCCCTCGCGCACACCCACGGGAACGGTCACGGACAGCTGCCGCTGCGTGACGCTCACATGCCCCTGCTCGTCCATCACGGGCTGGCGCAGCGTGACGGTGCGCGTGGCGCCCCGGTAGGCGTCCTCGATCTCGATGGCGACCTTCGCATGGTGATCCTCGCCGGGCCGCCGCACGTCGGCGTGGCGGTGCGCGTGCGCGCCGCGCTGGCCGAACAGCGTCTCGAAGAGGTCGTGCAGGTCGCCGGCATCGCGGCCCTTGAACTCGAAGCCCTGGTCCCAATCGGGCGGCGGCCGGAAATCATCGCCGCGCGGCTGGCCGGCTTCTCGCCACTTCTCGCCGAGGGCGTCGTAGGCGGCGCGTTTCTCGGTGTCCTGCAGCACTTCGTAGGCTTCGCCCACTTCCTTGAAGCGCTCCTCGGCATCGGCCAGCTTGCTCACGTCAGGGTGGTACTTGCGGGCGAGCTTGCGATAGGCACGCTTGATCTCCTCGCCCGTGGCGTCGCGCGCCACGCCGAGGGTCTCGTAGTAGTCCTTGAACTGCATGCCGTCCGCTCCCGTCGAATCGAGCCCACCTTAGCGATCGAGTCGCCGGGTGCGCTTGATCCAGATCAGGCGGCGGCCGTGACGGCCAGCAGCCGGCTCAAAGCTCCAGCTTGACCTTGGTCGCGACGAATGCGCCCGCGCTGGCGATGCCTTCGACGGCCACCTCCTTGCCGGCCAGCGTCTCGGGGGTCACGTCGCGGAAATAGGTGTCCGCGGTCCAGCTGACCATCAGCGTCCTGCCGTCGTGCGTGATGGTGAAGGTCTTGGCGACCACGTCGACGCTCCCGGCGATGCCCTCGCGCTCGACGATGCTGCCGCTCGGCGCATCCTCGCAGTGCACCTCCGTGGCGATCACGCCGGTGTTGCTCAAGTCGCCATGCACGGAGACGAACAGCCCGTTCGCGAGGCCCGTGGTGCAGCCTTCGAGGCTTGCGCCGCTCGCGTCGACGGAGACATCGCGGACCACGAAAGTCTTCGTCGTCGCATCGAACAAGGTGATCGTGCCGTTGAGCTCGGCTTCGGACTCCGTCTCGCCGTCGCGGACCATGACGGCACTGGCCGCGACGGTACCGTCGGCGCGCCGTGTGCCATCCACGCGCACATACATGCCGTTGATCAGCACCGTGCCGGCCGGGTTGAGCGCGGCCGCCGAATAGTCGACCTTCGCACCGTCGACGACGAAGGTGTGCGCCGCCGTGTCCAGCCCCGCGATGGCGCCACCGAGGTAGACGTGGTCGGTGCCATCGGGCAGCTTGCGGATGCGTACCTGCGAGGCGGAGAGTTGAGGAGCGCCGCCGGCGCCCGTCGTGAGGCTGGTCGCCGCAGCCAGCACGGCCACGACTTCGCCGTTGGCCAGGCTGGTGCCCGCAGGCAGAACGGCGGCGGAGGCGGCATCCACCGTCAGCGTGCCGATCTTGAAGCGCGAGGCCGCGCCGACACCCAACTCGCTCACGGTGCCGGTCACCTTCAGGAACGCGGGCAAGGCGCCGCGGCGTTCGATGCGGGTGGCCTGGATGGCCGGGCCGCTGTCACGCGAGACGGTCATGCCGTGGACTTCGACCACGTCCGAGACCATCACATCCGACGCGGCGAGGTAGCCCCCGCCCAGCTGGGTGACGGGGCCGGCTGCCGGGTCGGCGTTGACGAGCACGGTCTGGCCGAGCACGGTGAGCCGCCCTTGCAGGTCGATGCCGGCCACGGGGCCGACGACGGCAGCTTCCACGCGCACGCCGGTGGCGGTGCCCGCCTGCTCGAAGGCCACCTCGACACGATCGCCCAGGCGTACTTCGGCGGGAACATCCTTGCCCGGCTCGGTTTCGGCGACGGCCAGCACCTTGCTGTCATCGAAGCGCACGCCGTCCACGATCACGCTGCCGAAGCCATTGACCGTGCCCACCGACAGGCCGGTGACGGGCGCGCCCGTGCCTCCCGATCCGACATCGCCACCGCCGCACGCCACGAGAATCAGCAGCCCCGCCATGCCGGCGGCGCCGGCGCGCAGCCACGTCCCGAGACGCCCTGTTGTCCGCAGTGTTCTCCGCCCTGCTGTCATTTCCTGCTCCTGGATCGTTTGGGTCGTGGCGGCGGCGTGTCGCCGCCTGGCTGGGGTGCCGGCGCTGCCGCCGCTTCTGAATAGAAATAGACGCCGAATCGCATGCGCATGTCCGAATCGGTCTCGGCGTCGATGTCCACGCGCTTGCGTGCCTCGGTCACCATGGTGGTGAACGCGACCGCCCAGGCATCTCGCGCGCATTGATGCAGGTGGTCGATGGATTCCTGTGTCATGCCGTTGGCGAAGATGCTCTGCTCGAGGAACTTCGGCGACTTCACGGTGAGGTTGTGCACCGCGGCGTTGAGGTGGTCCGATGCGTTGGCCGAGAACAGCGCGGTGAGCTCGTCCAGCTTGCGGCTGGGCACGAAGGATTTCTCCTGCAGGATGACCTCGTCGCCCTCCACGCGCACCAGCCCCGAGCGCAGCAGCTCGTCGAGCACGGTGCGCGGATGCACGTCGTTCGAGCTTTGCCGCACGAGTGATTCGAAGCCCGGGGGCTCGGCCGGGCCGCTGCGCGCGAGCGGCCTGGGCTTGCCATCCGCGCCGTGGTATCGGGCATCGGTCATCCAGCGCGTGAAGACGCGCGAGGCGAGCGGGAAGGTCGGCGCCGTCACGGCGCTTGCGCCCTCGAGTTCGAGGCTGCGCACGTCCTTGCGGTGCACGCCCGACAGCACGCTCAGCGCCGAGTGCGTGGCACGCGAGCCCGCGCGTTCGAGTTCATCGCGGGCCACGTCGACGAACACCGACTTCAAGAGCGTTGCAAAGGCCGTGTAGGGCACGCCGTTGCGCATCAACCAGCGGGCGACGGGCGCCATCAACGCGGCCGCCTCGCGCAGCGCCAGCTCGGCGTGCTGCTCGCTCGGGCGAACGGTGGGTTCCTCCACCGGAGCGGGAGGCGGCGAATCGGATCGGCGGCGGTCCATGAGAATGGGAATGTAATCCATTTGCATGGAAATTCCTGGCGAAGACCGCACGGCGAGAGGCAACATCCAAATGACTCTATGCCGGATGGCGTGACGTATTCCATGAGGCAGATCAATCAAGTTACACGCCGCGACAGCTTGACGTCCCATGCGCTCGCGCCGACCATACAATGAATGGGATTATTTCCCATTTCACGAAAGTCTGGGGATGAATTCCGCACCGACCACCATGACGAGCGCCGCCAGGCCTGCCGCACCGCCGGCCTCGTCCGCCGACCCGGCCGAACGCCAGCCGCGCGCCCAATGGGCGAGTGACCTGCTGCTGTACGTGCTGCTGGCCGCGCTCACGGTGGGCGCGTGGCGCTTCAGCCGCCTCGGCTGGTTCCACGCCGGCGACCGCGTGGGCTACTGGCTGGGCGTGGCAGGCGGCGTGTCGATGCTGCTGCTCTTCAGCTACCCGATGCGCAAGCACCTGCGCTTCATGCACCGCTGGGGCAAGGTCAAGCAGTGGTTCTGGGTGCACATGACGCTGGGCGTTGCCGGGCCCATGCTGATCCTGCTGCACTCGACCTTCCAGGTCGGCTCGACCAACGCCGCGGTGGCGCTCTACAGCATGCTCATCGTGGCGCTGAGCGGCGTGGTCGGCCGCTTCATCAAGCTGCGCGTGCAGCGCGGTCTGCACGACGAGATCGGCAGCCTGCGCGAGTTGCAGGCGCGCGCCGGTCTTGACGCGGGCTCACGCTCGCGCCTGCACTTCGCGCCCCAGGTGGAAACGCGGCTGCGCGAGTTCGCGCAGTACGCGCTGCAAGGCGCGGACGGCCAGGCCACGCCGTGGCGCCAGGTCTTCGCCCTGCCCTGGCGCCAGGCCGCCACGCTCGTCGCCTGCCAACTGGACCTGCGCCACGCGCTCAAGCAACCCGCCGGCAGGCAGGGACTGAGCCCTGAAGACCTCGCGAAGCGCGAGCGCCATGCACGCCGGCTGGTTCGGCGCTACCTGCTGGCCGTCGTGCGCGTGGCGCAGTTCAGGGCCTACGAGCGCATCTTCGCGCTGTGGCACGTCGCCCACGTGCCTTTCGTCTACCTGCTCGTGGCCAGTGCCGTCGTGCACGTGGTCGCGGTCCATGCGTACTAGGTCGATCGATGCCATGGCAACGCGTCCTGCGATGGATCGGCCTGTGCCTCGCAGCATGGCTCGCGTGGCCGATGGCGTCCGCTTGCGCCCAGGGCGTGGAATCGGTGCTGTCGCCCGGCCGCCTGAGCCAGGCGCATGCGAAGCTGGAAGACGAGTGCGCGCAATGCCACGTGCGCTTCGACCGCGCCGCACAGGATCGGCTCTGCATGGACTGCCATAAGGACGTGGGCCGCGACGTGGCCACCAAGGCGGGCCTGCACGGCCGGCAGAAGCCGCAGGCCTGCCGCACCTGCCACACCGACCACAAGGGCCGCGAGGCGCGCATCGCCCCGCTCGACACGAAGCGCTTCGACCACGCGCTGACCGACTACGCACTGCGCGGCGCACACCAGCAGACCGACTGCGCGAAGTGCCACGTGCCGCCGCGCAAGTACCGCGACGCACCGCACGTATGCAGCGCCTGCCACCGCAAGGACGACGTGCACAAGGGCGCGCTGGGCGAAAAATGCGCCGACTGCCACACCGAGTCGCGCTGGAAGGAAGCACGCTTCGACCACGACAAGACCCGCTTCGCCCTGACCGGCAAGCATGCCGACACCACCTGCGCCACCTGCCACAAGGCCGGCCAATACAAGGACACGCCGCGCGCGTGCATCGGCTGCCACCGCAAGGACGACGATGCCCGGGGCCACAAGGGCCAGTTCGGCGAGAAGTGCGAAAGCTGCCATGGCACGCAGCGCTGGAAGCCGAGCGTCTTCAACCACGACAGCGACACGCACTACGCCTTGCGCGGCAAGCACCGCAGCCTGCGTTGCACCGACTGCCACACCGCACCGCTGTACAAGTCGAAGCTGGGGCAGTCCTGCTTCGACTGCCACCGCAAGGACGACAAGCACAAGGAGTCGCTGGGACGAGATTGCGCGAGCTGCCACACCGAGCGCGACTGGAAGGAGAAGGCGAAGTTCGACCACGACAAGACGAGCTTCCCGCTGCTGGGCAAGCACGCGGCGGCGGAATGCAAGTCCTGCCACCAAAGCACGCTGTTCAAGGAAGCGCCCAAGGCCTGCGTAGCCTGCCACAAGAAGGACGACAAGCATGCGGGCACGCTGGGCGAGAAGTGCGCCGACTGCCACAAGGAAAGCGACTGGAAGTCCACGCAAGGCCGCTTCGACCACGAACGCACGCGCTTCGCGCTTCGCAACGCGCATGCCTCGCCCCCGCTGCGCTGCAATGCCTGCCACTCGGACCTTCGCAGCTTCCGGCAGACGCCGCTCGACTGCGTGAGCTGCCACAAGAAGGACGACAAGCACGAAGGCCAGCAAGGCACGAAGTGCGAGCAGTGCCACAGCGACCGCGACTGGAAGAGCACCCGCTTCGACCACGCGCGCACGCGCTTTGCGCTGGTGGGCCGCCACCTCGCCGTCGAATGCAAGGCCTGCCACGCGACGAAACGCTTCAAGGACGCGCCGCGCGACTGCATGTCCTGCCACAAGAAGGACGACAAGCATGCGCTGAAGTTCGGCGATCGCTGCGAGTCGTGCCACACCGTGCGCGGCTGGGCCCTGTGGGACTTCGACCACGACCGGCGCAGCAGCTTCAAGCTCGACGGTGCGCATCGGCAGCTGGCCTGCGCGCGCTGCCACCAGCGCCCAGCCCCCGCCGGCAAGCCCGTGGCAGACACCGGCAGCAGCTGCATCGCCTGCCACCGCAAGGACGACGTCCATGACGGCGGCTTCGGGCCGCGCTGCGACCAGTGCCATGCGACGGACCTATGGAAACGAATCCGCAACCGGACGAGCGCGGTGGGCGCCCCGTCCGCCACGAAGGGGGCGTCATGAGCCGTGGTGCACTGCATGCCTGGCGACGGCTGCTCGCCCTGCTTGGTTGGATGCTGGTGGCCGGCTGCGCCTTCGGCCAGGGCACGCGCCAGGATTTCGACCACCTGCGCACCGGCTACGCCCTCACCGGCTCGCACGCCTCGCAACGCTGCGAGGCGTGCCACCTCAACGGCATCTTCAAGGGCACGCCGCGCGAATGCGAGGCCTGCCACACCAGCGGTGCGCGCTTCTCGCGCGCCAACATCGTCAAGCCCTCGCAGCACCTCCCCACCACGCAGACCTGCGACACCTGCCACACCACCAAGACCTTCATCGGTACGCGCTTCAACCACAGCGGCGTGATGCCGGGCAGTTGCCAGACCTGCCACAACGGCAATGTGTCGCAGGGCAAGCCCGCCGACCACATCCCCACGCAGGCCGCCTGCGACACCTGCCACCGCAGCACCGCGTGGCGGCCGGCGGCGAGCATGGACCACAGCAGCTTCAACGCATCGACCAATTGCGCGAGCTGCCACAACGGCAGCACCGCGACGGGCAAGTCCGCCACGCACATGCCGGTGGGTGCCACGAGCTGCTTCAGCTGCCACAACGTGAGCCCGGCCGGGTGGCGGCCGACGAAGTGGAACCACACGCAGGTGAGCGTCGCGGCGCAATGCTCCACCTGCCACAGCGGCAGCTTCCCGCCCGCCGACGGCAAGACGGCGACACACATCCCCTACGCATCCGTGCCTGCAGCGGCCACGGCCAATTGCGACACGTGCCACAAGTCGGGGTTCTCGAGCTGGAGCGGCGGCAAGCTGCATGCATCGGTGAGCGTCACGAGCGGCTGCGCGACCTGCCACAGCGGCGGCTTCCCGGATGCGGTGGGCAAGCCTTCGACGCCCATCCATGCCAACGCGACGGTGTGCGAGAGCTGCCACACCTCGACCACGAGTTGGGCGTCGGCCAAGGTCGATCACAGCACCTTCAATGCCACCACCAACTGCGCGAGCTGCCACAACGGCAGCGCCGCGACAGGCAAGCCTGCCACCCACGTGCCGGTGGGTGCCACGAGCTGCTACAGCTGCCACAACGTGAGCCCCGCCTCGTGGAAGCCCACCAAGTGGAACCACACCCAGGTGACGGTGGCAGCGCAGTGCTCGACCTGCCACACCGGCGGCTATCCGCCCGCTGACGGCAAGGTGGCAAACCACATTCCCTATGCGTCGGTGCCGGCGGCCGCCACCGCCAACTGCGACACCTGCCATCGCTCGGGCTACTCGACCTGGACGGATGGGAAGCTGCATGCCTACATCAGCGTCAGCTCGGGTTGCGCCACCTGCCACAGCGGTGCGTACCTCAACGCAGTGGGCAAGCCCGCGACGGCGATCCACGCCACCGCGACGGTGTGCGAGAGCTGCCACACCTCGACCACGAGCTGGACGTCCGCCAAGGTCGATCACAGCACCTTCAACGCCACCACCAACTGCGCAAGCTGCCACAACGGCAGCGCCGCGACAGGCAAGCCCGCCACGCACGTGCCGGTGGGCGCCGCGAGCTGCTTCAGCTGCCACAACGTGAGCCCCGCCTCGTGGAAGCCCACCAAGTGGAACCACACGCAAGTGGTGGTCACCGCGCAGTGCTCCACCTGCCACACCGGCGGCTATCCGCCTGCCGACGGCAAGGTGGCCAACCACATTCCCTATGCCTCCGTGCCGGCGGCCGCCACCGCCAACTGCGACACCTGCCATCGCTCGGGCTACTCGACCTGGACGGATGGGAAGCTGCATGCCTACATCAGCGTCAGCTCGGGCTGCGCCACCTGCCACAGCGGTGCATACCTCAACGCAGTGGGCAAACCCGCGACGGCGATCCATGCCACCGCGACAGTGTGCGAGAGCTGCCACACCTCGACCACGAGCTGGACGTCGGCCAAGGTCGATCACAGCACCTTCAATGCCACCACCAACTGCGCGAGCTGCCACAACGGCAGCGCCGCGACAGGCAAGCCCGCCACCCACGTGCCGGTGGGTGCCACGAGCTGCTTCAGCTGCCACAACGTGAGCCCCGCCTCGTGGAAGCCCACCAAGTGGAACCACACGCAGGTGGTGGTCACCGCGCAGTGCTCCACCTGCCACACCGGCGGCTATCCGCCCGCCGACGGCAAGGTCGCGAACCACATTCCCTATGCCTCCGTGCCGGCAGCAGCGGCCGCCAACTGCGACACCTGCCACAAGTCGGGCTATGCGAGCTGGAGCGGCGGCAAGCTGCACGCCTACGTGTCGGTCTCGACCGGTTGCGCGACCTGCCACAGCGGCGCCTACCTCAATGCCGTGGGCAAGCCCGCCACGGCAGTGCACGCCGGCGTGACGGTGTGCGAAAGCTGCCACAAGTCCACGACGAGCTGGTCGTCAGTGAGCTTCACGCACTCCGCGGCGAACGCGGTGGGCACCGGCACCTGCGACACCTGCCACAACGGGTCGACGGCGCTCGGCAAGCCGGCCACGCACATCCCCGTTCCGGCGGGCACGGCCAAGTGCGATTCCTGCCACCGCTCGCAGACGAGCTTTGCCGCCTCGACCACGATGAACCATTCGGTGGTCACCACCGCCGCGTGCAAGACCTGCCACAACGGCAGCTACGTGTCGCAGGGCACGCAAGGCGCACTCGCCAAGCCGACCAACCACATCCCCGAATCGCAGCTGCTCAACGGCGCGTCGATGGACTGCAACGCCTGCCACACGAGCACCACCGCATGGTCGTCGATGACGATGAACCACAACAGCAGCCAGGGCTCGGGCGCGGGGTGGTGCAAGGCCTGCCACACCACCGGCACCACCTACCTCGGGAGCATGGAGCGCATGTCGCTCACGCACCGCCAAAAGACGCCGGTGCCTGTCGACTGCTCGCAATCCGGATGCCACCGGCCCCTGGGCACCAAGGGCACGCCTTACAGAAACTGGAACTGACCGATCGTGATCAAGCCTGTTCGACTTCTCGGAATCTTCATCGCGCTCGTGTCGTCGCTCCTGGCGTCGCGCGCCGCTCACGCGCAGACCATCGACGACATCGAGGCGAGGCGCGAGGGTGCCAATGCCGTGGTGGTGCTGCGCTTCGCGACCGAGGTGCAGCTGGTGCGTGCGATGACGCCGCGGGCCGGTGACCTCACGCTCGTGTTCTACGAACTCGTGGGCACGACCAACCAGGCCCTGCCACGCGCGGCAGCTGGCCGCCGCCTGGCGGTGCAGGGGCTGCCGCGCATCGACGTCGAGGACGAGGCGGACCGCGGCGAGCGGACCCGCCGCATGACCGTCCGCTTCGATGTGCCGGCCAAGGTGCAGGTGCGTGCCGGCAAGGGCAACCGGTCGATCGAGCTGGTGCTCGAAGGGCTGGGCTCGGCGCTGCGCACCGAACCTGCGGCGGCGCGAATCCCGGCACCTGCACGCGCGCCTGCACCTGCGCCGGCAATTGCACGCAAGCCAGAAGCCCCGGTGGCCCGCAACTTCCAGATCACGCTGCAGCGATCGGACAGCCCCGACGTCCAGCCGGTTGCCCGCATTCCCGCCGCCTTGCAGGACTACGAGGTGCTCTCGTCGCAGCGCATGGTGGACGGCAAGCCGGTCTACGAGGTGAGCCTCGGCTATTTCGCGACGCGCGAAGACGCCGAGCAGGCGCTGCGGCTGCTGAACAGCTTCCCGCAGGCGAGCGTCGTGTCGCTCGTGCAGGAGCCGGCACGGGTGGCGCAGGCGCCTGCGCCGGCAGCGAGCGTCCCGTCCATGCCGGCCGAGCCAGTGCCGGCCGTGCCAGCGGTGGCGGTCGCGCCGGCCACGCCGGTCGCAGCCGCTGCATCGCAGCCCGTGGCCGAATCCGTCATCGCCTCCAGTGCGGAGGTCGACACCCAGGCCGCAGCCCTGCTCGCCGATGCCCGTTCGGCCAGCGCGGCGCAAGACTACCCTCGCGCCGTCGCGCTGCTCAACCAGGTGCTTGAACTGCCGCCCAACCGCAGCTCGCGCGAGGCGCAGGAACTCGCCGGCACGACGCGCCTGCGCATGGGCGACACGGCGCGCGCCCGCGTGGAGTTCGAGACCTACCTGAAGCTCTACCCGCAAGGCGAGGCGTCCGAGCGCGTGCGCCGCGAGCTGGCCGCGCTGCCGCAGGCGGTGCCCACGCTTGCCGAGGCGTCTGCCAAGCCCGCCACCGAGACCACGGTGTCGGGGTCCGCGTCGATGTACTACTACGGCGGCAACGGCAAGATCCGCTCGCAGGACTTCAAGGATTCCGCCTTGAGCGGCCTGCCGGAGATCGCCGGCGACCCGACGCTCGCCGCCGACAAGTCGCGCCAGCTCTACAACGACGTGGACCTGAACTGGCGCCAGCGCGACGCCGAGCGCGACATGCGGCTCGTGTTTCGCGACTCCTACACCAGCGACCTCGAACGCTCGGACAAGAGCAAGAACCGCCTGTCGGCCGCCTACCTCGACTACAAGTCGCTCACCGGCGGCTACAGCGTGCGGCTGGGCCGGCAGTCGCCCACCGGCGGCGGCGTGATGGGCCGCTTCGATGGCGTGCAGGCGAGCTACTCGTTCCGTCCGAAGTGGAAAGTCGCAGCGGTGGCGGGCATGCCCACCGAGAAGCTCTTCGACACGCGGCGCAGCTTCTACGGTGCATCCATCGACAGCGAATCGCTGCTGCCCAACCTTGGCGGCGGCGTCTACGCCATCCAGCAGATGATCGATGGCGAGATCGACCGCCGCGCCGTGGGCCTGGAGCTGCGCTACTTCAAGGGCGGCGCTTCGGTGTTCTCGCAGTTCGACTACGACACCGTGATCCATGGCCTGAACATCGCGACCGTGCAGGGCACGCTGATGCTCGAGGACAACACCACCTTCACCGCGCTGTACGACCGGCGCGCGCTGACCATGCTGGCGCTGGGCAACGCACTCACCTTCGAGGACCCGGCCAACCCGGGCCTCGTCACGCGCATCCAGGACCGCCTGGCCGCCACCACCATCGAACTGCTGCGCCAGCAGATCAAGTCGACCACGCCTTTCGTCACCCAGGCGCAGCTGAGCTTCACCACGCCCATCACCAAGCATTGGCAACTGGGCGGCAACGCGCAGCTCACCAACACCGGAGCCATCCCGCCGGTGCCCGGCGTCAGCGGCTTCGAGAGCGGGCGGCCGGCCACGGGAAACATCTACACCGTGGGCGGCCAGCTCATCGGCCTGAACCTGTACTCGTCGCGCGACACGCACGTGCTCGCCACGAGCCTCATCTCCAGCCCCGGTCTGTCCGGGCGGCTGCTGGCCTACAACAACTCGTCGGTGTTCGACGAGTTCTGGCAGTTCGAGCCTTCGCTGCAGTACTACGCCGACAGCAACCCGCAAGGCGGCCACAGCGAACGCTGGACGCCAGGCCTGCGCGTGACCTGGCGCGGCTGGAAGCGCTGGGCCGTGGAATCGGCCTTCAGCTGGGAGCTGGGCAAGAACTTCCGCGTCGATCCGGTCGACTCGTCCAAGACGACGCAGGAATCCACCACCCGCGTCAACTATTCCTTCGGAGCACGCTATGAATTCTGAAACCCTGATGGCCCGGGACCTGGACACCGTGCGCCACAAACTGCGGCAACTGCATGAGCTGCACGCAAGCGGCACGCTCGGCGCGGCGGCCTATGACGAGAGCAAGGCCTCGCTCGAACGCACCCTGGTGGACCTGGTGCTGAACGGCCCGTCCCCGGCCGCCGCAACACCCGCCGGGCAGAACGAGGCGCGTCCCTCGCCGCGCCTGCTGTTCGCGCTGGCCGCCTTCTGCGTCGCGGTCACGGCGGCGGGCTATGCATGGGTGGGCTCGCCGAACATGATCGGCGTGGGTCCGGGGGCGGTGTCGACCGCCGCAGTTGCACGCGCGGATGCAGTCGCGTCGCCCCATGCGACCACGCCCGAGCAGATCGCGAGCATGGCCGACCAGCTCGCCCGCCGCCTCAAGGACAAGCCGGACGACGCCGAAGGCTGGGCGATGCTCGCGCGTTCGTACACCGTGCTCTCGCGCCATGCCGATGCAGTGCCCGCCTACGAGAAGGCGGTCGCGCTGCGTGGAGACGACGCCACGCTGCTGGCCGACTACGCCGATGCGCTCGCGATGAAGAACAACCAGGGCCTGGCCGGCGAGCCGATGAAGCTCGTGGAACGCGCCCTGAAGCTCGACCCGAAGAACATCAAGGCGCTGTCGCTCGCGGGCACCGACGCCTTCGACCGCCGGGACTACGCGCTCGCGGTGCAGCGCTGGGAACAGATCGTGCAGATCGGGCCCGAGGACAGTGCGCTGGTGCAGCAGGTCAAGGGCGGCATTGCGGAAGCGCGCGAGCTGGGCAAGCTGCCTGCCGCGGCGGGCGCGATGGCGGGCCTGGCCACGAGCGCGGGCACCACTGCAGCCGCGAAGCCGGCAGCGAACGACAAGGCCAGCGTGAGCGGTGCGGTGACGCTGGCGCCTGCCCTCGCCGCCAAGGCATCGCCCACCGACACCGTCTTCATCACCGCCCGCGCCGTGGACGGTCCGCGCATGCCCCTGGCCGTCGTGCGCAAGCAGGTCAAGGACCTGCCCGTCGACTTCCGGCTCGACGACAGCACCGCGATGTCGCCGGTGACGAAGCTGTCGGGCTTTGCGAAGGTGGTGGTCTCGGCCCGCGTGAGCAAGAGCGGTGACGCCATCGCCGCCGCGGGAGACCTGTCCGGCCAGTCCGGCACGGTGGCCGTCGGCGCCGACGGCGTTCGCGTCGTCATCGACCAGGTCGTGACGAAGTCGCCATGACCTACCTGCTGGTGTATGCCGTCGTGCTCGCGTTGGCGATGGCGGTGTACCTGCGGCGGCGGCACCAGGTGCTCGACGCCCACGCCGCGCAACTGCGCGAATCGACGGCCGCGGGCCTGGTCGAACCGCAGTCTCTGCACCCGGTGGTGGACCCGATCGCCTGCATCGGCTCGGGGTCGTGCGTGCAGGCCTGCCCGGAGGATGCGCTGGGCATCGTCGACGGACGGGCGGTGCTCAAGAACGCGTCAGCCTGCATCGGCCACGGCGCCTGCCTGTCGGCCTGCCCGATGGAGGCGATCAAGCTCGTGTTCGGCACCGAACGCCGCGGCGTCGACATTCCCAACATCAGCCCCGAGTTCGAGACCAACGTGACGGGCATCTTCATCGCCGGCGAGCTGGGCGGCATGGGCCTGATCCGCAAGGCCGTGGAGCAAGGGCGGCAGGCGATGGAGGCGATCCGGCGCCGCACGGGCGGCGACTTCGACCTGGACGTCGTGATCGTCGGTAGCGGCCCGGCCGGGTTGTCGGCGGGGCTCTCGGCCATGCAGCACAAGCTGCGCTACCGCATCGTGGAGCAGGAGGAGACGCTCGGCGGCACCGTCTACCACTACCCGCGCAACAAGGTCGCGATGACTGCACCCATCGACCTAGCGCTGGTGGGCAAGGTGAAGTTCGGCGAGGTGCAAAAGGAAGCGCTGCTCGATTTCTGGCATGGCGTGGTGGCCAAGACCGGGTTGCAGATCTCGTTTCGCGAACGCATGGAAGGCATCGAGCGTCGCGACGGCGGCTTCGTCGTGCAGACCTCGCGCGGGCAGTACCGCGCGCGCTCCGTACTGCTGGCCATGGGACGCCGCGGCACGCCGCGCAAGCTCGACGTGCCCGGGGAGGAAGCATCGAAGGTGGTGTACCGCCTGGTGGATGCCGCGCAGTACGCCGGGCAGGCCGTGCTGGTGGTGGGTGGCGGCGACAGCGCGCTCGAAGCCGCGATCGCCGTGGCGCACCAGGCAGGCACCGAGGTGACCTTGTCGTACCGGGGCGACGCCTTCTCGCGCGTCAAGCAGAAGAACCGCCTGATGCTGCAGGCGTGCGAGCGCGAAGGCAAGCTGCGCGTCGCGATGAACTCGCAGGTGAAGTCCATCGAGCTGGGCACGGTCCACCTGGAGCAAGACGGCAGCGTCCGCAAGCTCCGCAACGACGCCGTCATCGTCTGCGCGGGCGGGCAGTTGCCCACGCCGCTGCTGCAGAAGCTGGGCATCCGCTTCGACACGAAGTTCGGGACGGCCTGAGAAGGTGTGAGGCAGCGGCGCCCGCCGCGGTCAAGCGCCAGGGCCTGGCACGGATTCGGCGATTCGTTCCCGAGTCCCGCTTCGCCCGAGCGGCGATCGGGCGAACCGCCAGAGCGACCACGCGGCCGCGGGCCCGAGCAGGCCGACGATCCAGCGTGCATCCAGCGACACCGGAAAGCCCAGCGCCGCGCTGGCGCTGTCCACCGTCAGCAGCACCATTGCCAGCAGGCACACGACGGCGACGAGCGCGTGGTACGTGCGGTTGCCACGCGAGGCGTCGCGCCCGAAGCCGCCGCGGAACCATTGCAGCATCAGCAGGTTGCCGACGACGATGGTGCAAAGCCCCGCGAGCCGCAAGGCGTCGCCCGCGAGCCCGGCCCGGCGGCCCAGCCACTGCACGACCACCACGGCCAGCAGCCCGGCGCCGCCCACCGCGAGCGCACGCGCCACGGCGGCAATGCTGAACAAGGGCGCATTGGACGGGCGCGGCGGCCGGCGCATGCCGTCCGCCGGCAGGGGCTCCGCCTCGAACACGAGCGAACAGGCCGGGTCGATGATCAGCTCCAGCAGCACGACGTGGATGGGCAAGAGCAGCACCGGGCCGCCGAAGAGCGGCATGAGCGACAGGCCGACGATGGGCACGTGCACCGCGAACAGATAGCCGAGCGCGCGCTGCAGGTTGATGAAGATGCGCCGGCCGGCACGCACCGCATCCACCAGCGAGCCGAAGCGGTCGTCCAGCAGGACGATGCTTGCCTCCTCCCGCGCCACGTCGGTGCCGCGTTCGCCCATCGCCACGCCGATGTCGGCCGCGCGCAGGGCCGGCCCGTCGTTCACGCCGTCGCCCGTCATCGCCACCACCTCGCCGCGGCGCTGCAGGGCCTGCACGATGCGCAGCTTCTGCGCGGGCGCGACGCGGGCGAAGACGGCGACACGGCTCGCCGCGAGTTCGAACTGCGCGTCGTTCATCAGGTCGATGGCCTGGCCCGTCATGACGGCCGACTCGTCGGCCGCCGCATCGACGAGACCCGCGCTCCTGGCAATCGCGAGCGCGGTGGCGGGCGCGTCGCCGGTGATCATCACCACCCTCACGCCGGCGCCGCGGCATTCCTCGAGCGAGGCCCGCACGTCCTCGCGCAAGGGGTCCTGGAATCCGACCAAGCCGACCGCCTCGCATTCAAAGGGGCTCGGCGGCACCGAGCCTGCGGGATGCAATGCACGGGCCACGGCAATCACCCGCAGCCCTTGCCTGGCCCATTCCTGCGCCTGTTCGGACAGCGCCTTCGCACGGGCCGCCGACCCCACGCACAGCGCAAGCACCGCCTCCGGCGCGCCCTTGATGGCGACGAGTTCCTGGGCATCACCGTCGAAACGCCAGACCTGGAACACGTAAGGGCGGCCGGGCATCACGCCTTCGCGGTGCATGAGCTTGCCACGGGCGTCCCAGAGCCTCGCCTTGGGCAAGAGCCGGAACACCGCCTGATCCATCGGCTCCAGGCCCTCCTTGACGCTGGCGAGCGCCGCCACGCGCAGGAGCGGCTCGATCGACGCAGGCGGAGCCTTGCCGTTGCGCTCCCAGCCGGCGTGCCCGTCGTGCAATGCGACGACCTCCATGCGATTGCAGGTCAAGGTGCCCGTCTTGTCCACGCACAGCACCGTCGTCGTGCCGAGCGCCTCGATGGCCTGCGGCTGGCGGGTCAGCACCTTGAACTGCGCGAGCCGCCAGGCGCCGAGCGCCAGCATCACCGCCCACACGACCGCGAACTCCTCGGGGATGATCGACATCGCAAGCGTCAGGCCCACGAGCAGGCCGGAGGTCCACGAGCCGTCGCGCCAGGCGAAGACGGTGGCCGCGAGCACGCAGGTCAAAAGCGCCACCACCGCGACCACGCGGACCAGCGATTTCAGCTCCTGGTGCAGGCGGCTCGCGCGCGGCTTCAACGCTGCCATCGAGCCGCCGATGCGGCCGAGCGCCGTGCGCACGCCGGTGGCGGTGACCAGCGCCACGCCGTCACCCTGGACCACCAGCGTGCCGGCGTGCAGCATGGCAGTCGGCTGCGCTTGCGACGGTTCTTGTACCGCCGCGTCGCCCGCGGCGGCGAGCTTGTCCACTGGCACCGATTCACCGGTGAGCAGCGATTCGTCGACCCTCATCGAATGCGATTCCAGCAGCGTCGCGTCGCAGGCGAGCCGGTCGCCTTCCTGCACGATGAGCCGGTCGCCTTCGACCAGTTCCTGGCTGGCGATGCGCCGGATCACGCCATCCCTCACGACGGTGCTGCGCGGGCTCGACAGCTCGTGCAAGGCCTCCAGCACGCGCTGCGTGCGAAGCTCCTGGTAGACCGAGATGGCGGCCACCACCACGATCGACAAGGACAGCACGACGCTGTCCATGAGGCTGCCGAGCAAGGCGTACAGCAGCGTGCAGGCCAGCAGCAGCAGGATCATCGGCTGCGCCGCGACCGACAGCGCCATGGCAGCGACGCTCTTGTGCTCGGCCGGCGGCAGGCGGTTCAGGCCATCGCGTTCGAGGCGCGAGCGCGCTTGCACCTCGCTGAGTCCGCGCGCGGCGTCGGTGGTGCTGGGCAAATCCATCTTGTCGAGACTAGATCGCCGCGCGGGCACGGCGTTGACCTGAGTCAAGCGAACGCGCTCGTGTCTGCAGGGCAAGCACTGGCGAGTGCCCGACGAGCGGCTTGGGGAAGCTTGCGCCGCGTCAAGCGGCAGCCCGCCGCCACGCCGCAGACTCGCGCGATGCACCCGCCCCACCCGACCGCCGAAGACGCCTACTGGAGCCGCGAGCCGGCCGCCGTGCTGCACGAACTCGCCGCCGATGCGCGCGGCCTGTCCGCCGCCGAAGCCGCACGGCGTCTCGCGCAGCACGGCCCCAACGCCGTCGAGGCGGCCAGCGACGTGGCCGCCTTGCGGCTGTTGCTGCGCCAGTTCGCGAATCCGCTGGTCGCCATCCTGGTCTTCGGTGCGGCGGTGTCGCTGTTCGTGCGCGACTGGGTGGACGCCGCGATCATCCTGGCCATCGTGCTGGGCAGCGCGCTGCTGGGCTTCTCGCAGGAGTACCGCGCATCCACCGCGGTCGCCGCCCTGCGCAAGCGGCTCGCGCTCACCGTGCAGGTGCTGCGCGACGGCGCGCGCGTCACGCTGCCCGCGAGCGGCATCGTGCCGGGCGACGTGGTCGAGCTGTCCGCGGGCAACCTCGTGCCCGCCGACGGCATCATCCTCGCGGCCCGCGATTTCCTCGTCACCGAAGCCAGCCTCACCGGCGAATCGATGCCCGTCGAAAAGCACGCCGGCGCGCTGCCCGCCGACACGCCCATCGCCGGACGAATCAACTGCGCCTTCATGGGGACGTCGGTGCGCAGCGGCACGGCCACGATGCTGGTGGTGAAGACCGGCCGCGACACCGCATTCGGCGACGTGGCCGCGAGCCTGAAGACGCCCGCCGAGCCCACCGATTTCGAGCGCGGCGTGCGCCGCTTCGGCTACCTGCTCGTGCGCGTGATGGTGGTGATGGTGTTCTTCGTGCTCGCCGTCAACCAGATGCTCGGGCGCCCGGCACTCGAATCGCTGCTCTTCGCGGTGGCGCTGGCGGTGGGCATCTCGCCCGAGCTGCTGCCGGCCATCGTGAGCGTCACGCTCGCCCGCGGGGCCCGCGCCATGGCCGCGCGCGGCGTGCTCGTGAAGCGCCTGGACGCCATCGAGGACCTGGGCAGCATGGACATCCTGTGCACCGACAAGACCGGCACGCTCACGCTGGGCGTGATGTCGCTGGATGCCGCGGTCGATGCCCAAGGACTGCCGAGCGCCGCGGTGCTGCAGCTCGCGCACCTCAACGCGGCCTTCGAAACCGGCATCGCCAACCCGCTGGATGCGGCCATCGTCGCGGCCGCCGCCAAGGCGGGGCTTGCCGTGGATGGCCATCGCAAGGTGGACGAGATCCCGTACGACTTCGTGCGCAAGCGCCTGACCATCGTCGTGGCGGAGGACGCCGACCGCGAGCGGCACCTCATCGTCACCAAGGGCGCGTTCGCCCAGGTCATGGGCTGCTGCACGTCCATCGCACTGCCTGGCGGGGGCACTGCACCGCTGGACGCAGCGACGCACGCCAGGCTCGATGCCTTCGTGCGCGAGCAGGGAACGCAGGGCTTCCGGGCGCTCGCGCTCGCCACCCGGCGCGTGCCGGCCCAGGACTCGTACGCGCTCCAAGACGAGGCCGGCATGGTGTTCGAAGGCTTCCTGCTCTTCTTCGACCCGCCCAAGCCGCAGGCGACCCGGGCCGTGGCGGACCTGGCGGCCTGCGGCGTGCAGGTCAAGGTCATCACCGGCGACAACCGCCACGTGGCCGCGCACGTGGCGCAATGCATCGGGCTGGACGCCGGCGCCATGCTCACCGGCGAAGCCATCGCGGCGATGCACGACGACGCCTTGTGGCACCTCGCCGCGCGCACCGCGCTCTTCGTCGAAGTCGACCCGCAGCAGAAGGAGCGCATCGTGCGCGCGCTGCAGCGCGTGGGCCACACCGTGGGCTACCTCGGCGACGGGATCAACGACGCACCGGCGCTGCACGCGGCGGACGTCGGCATCTCCGTGGACCAGGCGGTGGACGTGGCCCGGGAGAGCGCCGACGTCGTGCTGCTGCGGCCCGACCTGGACGTGCTGCGCCAGGGCGTGCAGGACGGCCGGCGCACCTTCGCCAACACGCTCAAGTACATCGCCATCACCACCAGCGCCAACTTCGGCAACATGGTGAGCATGGCGCTGGCCACGCCGCTGCTGCCCTTCCTGCCGCTGGCGGCCAAGCAGATCCTGCTGAACAACTTCCTGTCCGACCTGCCCTCGATGGCCATCTCCACCGACGAGGTGGACGAGGACCGCATGCGCCGGCCCGAGCGCTGGAACGTCGCGCAGGTGCATCGCTTCATGATCGTGTTCGGCCTCATCAGCTCGGCCTTCGACCTGCTCACCTTCTACGTGCTTCGGCAGGTGCTCGACGCGCCGCAGCCGCTCTTCCAGACGGCGTGGTTCGTCGTCTCCCTTCTCACTGAGCTGGCGGTGATGCTCGTGCTGCGCACGCGCCTGCCCGCCGTCCGCAGCCGGCCCGGCCGCCTGCTGGCCGTGACGACGGTGGCCGTGGCCGGCCTGGCGCTCGCCCTGCCCTTTGCCGGCCCGCTCGCGCGCCTTTTCGGCCTGGTGCCGCTGCCGCTCGCGACGCTCGCCGCCATGCTGGCGATCGTGGCCGGCTACGTACTGGCCACCGAGCGCGCCAAGCGGCGCTTCTGGGCCCGCGAGGCGCGCCTGCTCGCGCCGCCGGCCGCTGGCCGAATCGTTGACGCGCATCAAGGTGGCGTCGCGCCGGGGGCATAGATTGAATCAGTCGCAGCACGGCCCGCAGCGGTCGGCACGGGCGACGGCAGCAACACCGAAAGGATGGTTTGACCATGAAGACCGATTCAGACTTGAAGCGTGATGTGGAAGCGGAACTCGCGTGGGACCCGCAGGTGCGGTCGAATGCCATCGGCGTGTCCGTGAAGGACGGCGTCGTCACGCTCACCGGACACATCGAGACCTTCAGCGAAAAGCATGCGGCCGAGCGCGCCTTGCGGCGCGTCACCGGCGTGCGGGCCATCGCGCTCGAGCTCGACGTGAAGCTCGACCCCTCGCATCGCCGCAGCGACACCGACATCGCACAGAGCGCCGAGCAGGCCTTGAAGTGGAACACCAGCGTTCCGCTGGACCAGGTGCGCCTCACCGTGGACCACGGCTGGGTGACGCTGCGCGGCGAGATGGATTGGGATTACCAGCGCCGCGCTGTCGAGGCAGTCGTCCGTCCGCTGATGGGGGTCATGGGCATCAGCAACGAGATCACGATCAAGCCCCGGGTGTCGCAGGCCGACATCAAGCACCGCATCGCGGCCGCCCTGGGGCGCCAGGTCGAGCGCGAGCTCAAGCACATGGACATCGAGGTCGACGGCGGCAAGGTGACCTTGCGCGGCAAGGTCAACTCGTGGCACGAGCGCGATGCGGCACAGGGCGTGGCGTGGTCCGCCCCGGGCGTGCGCACGGTGATCAACGAGCTGAGCGTGGAGTGACGCCCGGCCGCATGCCCTCGCGGCATGTCATGGACCTCCCCGATGCTGCCGGCCGACAGCCCAGCATCGGGATCACGCCTTGCTGGTGCAGGGCGTGAAACCATCCTCAACGAAGGAGCGACCATGCAGCTCGTGTGCCCAACGTGCGGAAAGAAGAACCGCATGCCCGACCACCGCCTGAAGGACGACCCGTTGTGCGGCAGTTGCGGCGAGCCGCTGATGAGCCTGCACCCGGCGGCGCTGGACGATGCGTCGTTCCAGGGCTACGTCGAGGGGACGGAGCTGCCGGTGCTGGTCGATTTCTGGGCCGACTGGTGCGGGCCTTGCAAGATGATGGCGCCTCAGTTCGCCGAGGCGGCGAAGCACCTGCCCGAGGTGCGGTTCGTGAAGGTCGACAGCGACGCCGCGCCGGCATCGAGCATGCGTTATCGCATCCGCAGCATCCCGACCATGGTGCTGTTCAAGAACGGCGCCGAGATCGCCCGCCAGAGCGGCGCCATGAGCGCGGCCGGCATCATTTCCTGGGTGCGCGGCCAGTTGCGCTGAGGGCGGCAGCCTGGCCGGCGGGCCCCGGCGTTGCGCAAGATCAAGCGGCCCTGCGGGCAGCGACCGAACAATCGCACCACCCACCCGCCGCAAGATTCGCGAGGCCCACCATGAACCACATCCGGTCCATCCTGCTGCACCTGGACGCCACCGCGTCGAGCATCCAACGCCTGGGCTGCGCCCGGCGGCTCGCGCACCGCCACAGCGCCCTGCTGTCGGTGATGTATGCCGTGGCCTCCTCCTCCGACTCTTCCCGCCTGGCCTTGTCCGAGCGCCCGGGCGGCATGCTGGAAACCCAGGAGCGGGCCGACCTCGAGCAGGCCAGGGCATGGTTCGACGACGCGATGGCCCAAGGCGGCGCCGACATGCGCTGGCTGCGCACCGATGGCCGCGCCACGGTCGATGGCTTCATCCGCCACGCCATGTATGCCGACCTGCTCGTGCTGGGCCAGGTCGATCCGCAGGCCATCGAGTCACAGGCGACACCGGCCGCCTTCCTCGAATCGGTGCTGATCGGCAGCGGCCGGCCCGGCTTGATCCTGCCGCACGACGGTGTGCTGGACGTGGCCGCCCGCGAGCCGCTGATCGGCTGGAACGCCACGCCAGCTGCGGCACGTGCAGTCGCTGCCGCCCTGCCCTGGCTGCGCCAGGCCAAGCGCGTGCACGTGCTCGATGAAGCCGGCGACGAGGCGCGCGACGACGGCGCGCTCGGCATTGCGGGCCTCCTGCGCCTGCACGGCATCGACCCGGTCATCCACTACCACCTGGATTCGGCCGTCACGATCGGCAACAGCCTGCTGGGCCTGGCCGCCGACGTCCACGCGGACCTGCTCGTGATGGGGTGCTACGGGCACGCCCGCGTGAGCGAGCTTGTGTTCGGCGGCGCATCGCGCACGGTGTTGCAGCACATGACCCTGCCGGTCCTGATGGCCACCTGATCGCCCGCCACCAGCAGTGCAAAGGACATCACCGTGAACATGGTGGCGGCACGAACCCCGACCCTGCAGACGCATCCGATGAGCGCGGTCGACGCCGCGTGGTACCACATCGACGGGCCGGTCAACACCGCCGTCGTGACCGCCGTCGCCATCACCGCGCGGCCGCTCACGCTGCGCCGCCTTCGTGCCGTCCTCGAACGCGACCTGCTGTGCTTCGACCGCTTCCGGCAGCGCGTGGTGGAGCAAGGCTTTCCGATCGCCACGCCCGCCTGGCAGGACGTGGACGACCTCGACCTCGACAGCCACCTGCGCCACGTGGCCCTGCCTGCGCCGCAGGACGACGCCGCGCTGCGAGCGCTCGTGGATGAGCTGGCGAGCACGCCGCTCGACCCGGCGCGCCCGCTGTGGCAGGTGCACCTCGTCGAGCGCGTGGGTGCCGGCAGCGCGATGGTGCTGCGCTATCACCATTGCATCGGCGACGGCACCGCGATGATGACAGTGGCCTCGCGGCTGTTCGACATGCCGCACGGCAGCTCCGTGCGACCGCCCATCCCGCCACGGCCGGAACCCGGGCTGGTGGAACAGGCGAGCCTCGTGCTCGGCGGCGCGGCGGCCCTGCTCACGCAGCTGGTCAAGACCTCCGACCCGCCGTCGCCGTTCAAGGGCGAATTCGGCGCGGGCAAGCGTGTCGCGTGGTCCGAGCCGGTGGACATTGCCGACGTCAAGGCCATCGGCGAAGGCATCGGCGCCAAGGTGAACGACGTGCTCGTCGCCGCCACGGCCGGTGCCCTGCGGGCCTACCTGCGCGGACGCGGCATCGACACCGCGCACACCACGCTGCGCGCCATGGTGCCGGTGGACCTTCGACCGGCCGAGCGCGCGGGGGAGCTCGGCAACGAGTTCGGCCTGGTCATCCTCGACCTGCCGGTGTCGCAGGCCCGCATGATCGACCGCCTGAAGGCCACCAAGCGGCGCATGGATGCGCTCAAGAACTCGCCGCTGGCGCTCGCCATGCAGCTGCTCTTCGACATCTTCGGGCGCGTTCCCAAGGCGCTGGAAGACGTGGCGAGCCTCGTCTTCGGCAGCAAGACCAGCCTCGTGCTCACCAACGTCATCGGCCCGCGCGCGCGCGTCGGACTGGCGGGCGTGCCCGTGGAGCGAATGATGTTCTGCGTGCCACACCCGGGCCGCGAGCTCGGGATGGGGGTCAGCATCCTGAGCTACGCGGGCCGGGCCACGCTCACCGTGATTGCCGATGCACACCTCGTGCCCGACCCCGAGGCGATCACGCGGGGCTTCAACCGCGAGTTCGCGGCGATGCAGCGGCGCGTTGCCGGTCTTTGCGCTGGCGCAAGGCGTGCGCGGGCCACGCCGCAAGAATGAAGCCATCACCGCGCTGGAGGCCCGCACCATGTACCAACGAATCCTCGTGCCGCTGGACGGCAGCGAACTCTCGAACCGCGGCCTGCACGAAGCCTTGCGGCTCGTGAAAGACACCACCGCGAGCATCGTGCTGCTGCACGTGATCGACGACTACCCCACCATGCGCGAGTTCGCATCGAGCCAGCCGCTGGAAGACATGCGACGGCACCGCCTTCAACAAGGCTGCGCCCTGCTGGCCGCGCCGTCGAAGATCGCGCGGGAGGCCGGCGCTCGCGTCCAGGACGTCGCCTGCTTTGCCATGGAATCGGCGTCGGCGAGCATCCTCGAATGCGCGGCGACGAACCAGTGCGACCTGATCGTCATGAGTTCGCATGGACGCAGCGGGGTCAGGCGCGCGCTGATGGGCAGCGTGACGGAGGACGTGAGCCGCAACAGCACGGTGCCGGTGCTGATCGTGCCCGCGCCGAAGGAGCCGGCATCGAACCCCGCCGGCGGGACGGTCCCGATGGCAACCGCCTCGGGTTGATCCGGCGCCTTCTCCAGCGCCAGCCCCGACGCGAGCCATGGACATCGCCGCACACGCCTTGTGGGCCGCAGCCGGTGGCGTGTGGGGCCTTCGCCGGCGCATCATCGATCGGGCTGAACTGGCCGCCACCGTGGCGCTGGCAGTGCTGCCGGACATGGTGCAGTTCCTGCCCCTCATCGCGTGGGTGATGCTGGGAACGGGCTCATGGCACACGCTCGCGGCATTCGCGCTCGCCCTGCCTGGCCATGAACCGGATCTCCCGCACTGGGTCGCGCACATCGCGCACCAGCTCCATTGCTTCCTGCACAGCGGCGTCATCGCGGGCATCGCCACCCTCACACTGTCGATCGGCTTCGGTCGGATGTGGTGGCCGCTGCTCGGCTGGTGGTCGCACATCGCCATCGACCTGTTCACGCATTCGTCGGGCTATTACCCCGTGCCGGTGTTCTTCCCGCTGAACGACTGGTCCTTCGAAGGCATCGCCTGGACGCAGCCGTGGATGCTCGCGGGCAACTACCTGGCGCTGATGGTCACCTGGGGCCTCATCTGGCGCAGCCGCCCGTCGCGCGACGAGCATCCCAGCGCCTGCACTGATGCTGATCAAGGCGCGCCGCACGGCGCGCCGTAGATTCACCTCACCCACCAAGCCGGCGGTCGCGTCCGGCCAGCCCCTGAAAGGAGCACGCAATGAAGCGAATCAAGCCACAGACCCACTCCGCCACCCTGCCCCGGAGCTTGCTGTTCGCCCTGGCGGCGTCGGCATCGGCGTTCGTCATGGGCTGCTCGCACATGGGCTCACGAGCCGGCATGGACCACGGCGCCATGAGTTCGGGAACTTCCGGCGGTGCCATGGGGATGATGAAGCCGGGCGCCGACTGCCCGATGGCCGCCGAGCAGCGCAAGATGATGTGCGAGGGCAAGAGCGACGACGAATGCAAGCGCGCCATGGACGAGCATCGCCAGGCGATGGAGCAGCGCATGAAGGAGCACATGAAGGGCGGCGGCATGCAGTCGTCGTCGGCCGCTGGCGACATGTGCGACATGGGAATGATGGGCAAGATGGGCAAGCAGTGACCCGGGCTGCCATCCGAACCGTCGCCGGCCTTGCACGGAGAGCGCCATGCGCATCGGCATCCTGACCGGCGGCGGTGACGCGCCCGGCACCAATGCGGTCATCCGCGCGGTGACCAAATCGCTGATCCTGCGCGACCACGCGCAGGTCATCGGCATCGAGGACGGCTACATGGGGCTCGTGGAGCGGCGCGTCCGGCCGCTCGACCAGCGCGCGGTGAGCGGCGTCGTCGCCATCGGCGGCACCCTGCTGGGCAGCACCAACCGGACGAGCCCGCTCGACTGCAACGGCCGCGACCTGCGCGATGACGTCGTTGCCTACGCACGCGAACTTGGCCTCGCCGGCATCATCGCGATCGGCGGCGACGGCACGATGGCCATCGCCGAGGCCCTGCACCGCCACGGCCTGCCGACCGTGGGCGTGCCCAAGACCATCGACAACGACATCGAGGGCGTGGAGCGCAGCTTCGGCTTCGACACCGCGGTGGCGCGCGCCACCGAAGCCATCGACCGCATCCAGACCACCGGCGAAAGCCTGCGCCGGGTGATGCTCGTGGAAACCATGGGCCGCCATGCCGGTTGGATCGCGCTCGAAGCAGCCGTGGCCTCGGGTGCCAACGTGATCCTGCTGCCCGAGATCGGCTATGACCTGGACGCCATCGTGCAGGTGTGCCGCACGCGCGAAGCGCAGGAGCGCTTCACCGTCATCTGCGTGGCCGAAGGCGCCAAGCCGCGCGACGGGCAGGCGACGGTGCGTGCCCGCGTGGAAGGTGCGCCGGAGCCGGAGCGGCTGGGCGGCATCGCCGAATCGCTGGCCCGCCAGCTGCAGCCCCTGCTGCACAGCGAGACGCGCGCCGTGGTGCTGGGGCACGTGCAGCGCGGGGGGCCACCGACGGCGACCGACCGCGTGCTCGCCACGCAATACGGATGCGCCGCCGCCGCGCTCGTGCGCGACGGTGCGTGGGGACGGATGGTCACGCTGCAGGACGGACGCATCGGCCATGCTCCGCTCGAAAGCATCGCCGGCCGGCGCCGCCTCGTGCCGGCCGACCATTCGCTGCTGCGCACCGCCCGCGACATCGGCGTGTCGCTCGGCCGGGCGAGCGACGCCGCGTCAGTGCTTGCCTGAGGCGGCGAACAAATCAGATTCGGTGCGCCGCTGCTGCGGCGAAATGCGCGACAGCTCCGTGAGCTCTTCGGCCAGGAACTGCGACAGGTCGTCCACCGACACGATGCCGTACAGCGAATTGCTGCCGTCCACCACCGGCAGCCGCCGGGCGCCGGCGCGGCGCATGGTCCAGATGGCGTCGTACACCACCTCGGATTCGAGCACCGTGCACGCCGGCTTCATCATGTCGCCGGCCGTCACGACCTCCGGGTCCACCCCGGTCGCCAGCACCTGGACCACGAGGTCGCGGTCGGTGACGATGCCCACCGGCACCTCCTGGCCGTCACTGTCGTCCACCACGATCACGCTGCCGACATGCTCGTCGCGCATCAGGCGCGCGAGTTCCAGGGCGCTGAAATCCGCCTTGCAGCTCACGACGTCGCGTGAGCAGATTTCTCCGATTCGCATGGCACAGGCCTTTCATGACGAGATGCGCAACGATGCGCCACGGCGGGCGCCGGCGGCTTGATCCCGCGCAAGTCCGCACGGCCGCGCCGGCGTCCAATCGGCTCGAGCATTCAAGGGGAACGTCCATGGCCTCAGTCAGCCTGCACAAGCTGTGCAAGCAGTTCGAGAACAACGTGGTCCTGCGCGACGTGGACCTGGACATCGCCGACGGCGAGTTCATCGTCATGGTCGGGCCCTCGGGCTGCGGCAAGTCCACCCTGCTCAACTGCATCGCGGGGCTGGAGAACGTGACGGGCGGCGAGGTGTGCATCGGCGGGCGGGTCGTGAACGACCTGCCGCCCAAGGACCGCGACATCGCCATGGTGTTCCAGGCCTATGCGCTGTACCCGAACATGACGGTGCGGCGCAACATCACCTTCGGCATGGAAATCCGCAAGGAGTCGAAGGAGGCGCAGGCCGAGGCCGTCAAGCGCGTGTCGGACATGTTGCACATCGAGGACCTGCTCGACCGCAAGCCTGGGCAGTTGTCCGGCGGCCAGCGGCAGCGCGTGGCCATGGGCCGCGCGATGGTGCGGCAGCCGGCGGTGTTCCTCTTCGACGAACCGCTGTCCAACCTCGATGCCAAGCTGCGGGTGCAGATGCGCGCGGAGCTGAAGGCGCTGCACCAGCGGCTGCACCAGACCGTCGTTTACGTGACGCACGACCAGGTCGAGGCGATGACGCTGGCTGATCGCATCGTGGTGATGAACCGCGGGATCATCGAGCAGGTGGGCACGCCGGTGGAGCTGTACGACCGACCGGTGAACCTCTTCGTGGCCGGCTTCATCGGCTCGCCGGCGATGAACTTCGTCAAGGGCACGGCGCGCCTCACCGCCAGCGGCGCGGAGCTCGTAAGCACCGATGGCGGTGTCTTCCCGCTGCCCTCCGGGCTCGACCTCGCGCAGGACCAGCCGATCACGCTCGGCGTGCGCCCCGAGCACCTCGCGCCCGCCGCGCAAGGCGCCGTCAAGCTGCGCATCGACATCGTCGAGCCGACCGGCGACGAGACCAACCTCTACGGCAAGGTCGGCGACGAGCTGATCTGCGTGCGGGTGCACCAGCGCCTCACGGTGTCGCCGCACGAGACGGTGTCGCTCGCCTGGCCGCTCGCGCGCATCCACGTGTTCGACACGGCCAGCGGGCACCGCCTGTCGCCCGCGCTTGCGGCAGATCAAGCCGATGCGCCCGACGCGTCCCTAGGCTTGCGCAATCGATCGACCGAGGAGACCTCCGCATGAGCAAGGCACCGACATACATCCGCTGGTTCGCCGACATCGGCTCGAAGGACGTCGCATCCGTCGGCGGCAAGAATGCATCGCTTGGCGAAATGGTGAGCCGGCTGGCGAGCGCCGAGGTGAAGGTGCCCAACGGCTTTGCCATCACCGCCGAAGGCTATCGCTACATGCTCGACCAGGCGGACGCCTGGCCCGCGCTGCACCGGGCACTCGACGGCCTCGACGCCCGCGACGTGGACGACCTCGCCCGCCGCGCCCAGGCCGCGCGCGAGATCGTCATGGCCGCGCCCATGCCGCCTGACATGGCACGCGAGATCCTCGTGGCGCACGCGAAGCTCATCGAGCAATACGGCCCCGACCTGACGGTGGCGGTGCGCAGCTCGGCCACCGCCGAAGACCTGCCCGGCGCGAGCTTCGCGGGCCAGCACGAGACCTTCCTCAACATCGCCGGCAGCACGCGGCTGCTCGACGCGGTGCGCCTGTGCTTCGCCAGCCTCTTCAAGGACCGCGCCATCAGCTACCGCGTGGACAAGGGCTTCGACCACTTCAAGGTGTTCCAGTCGGTGGGCGTGATGAAGATGGTTCGCTCGGACCGCGCGTCCAGCGGCGTCATCTTCACGCTGGACACCGAATCGGGCTTTCGCGATGCGGTGTTCATCACCGGCGCCTACGGCCTGGGCGAAAACGTGGTGCAAGGCACCGTGGACCCGGACGAGTTCTACGTCTTCAAGCCCACGCTGAAGCAAGGCCACCGCACGGTGCTGCGGCGCAAGCTGGGCGGCAAGGAGATCCGCATGGTGTATGCGCGCACCGCCGGCCGCGACACCACGCGCAACGTGCCCACCGCGCCGGAAGATCGGCAGCGCTATTGCCTGGCCGACGAGGAAGTTCTGTCGCTCGCCGATGCCGCGGTGCGCATCGAGGAGCACTACAGCCGCGAGGCCGGACAGCCCACGCCGATGGACGTGGAGTGGGCCAAGGACGGCATCGACGGCGAGCTCTACATCGTGCAGGCTCGGCCGGAGACGGTCGCATCGGCCAAGCCGCTCAGCCTGATCGACGAGTACCGCATGGACGCCCGCGGAACGGTGAAAACCAGCGGCCGGGCCGTCGGCTCCAGCGTGGTCAGCGGCAGCGTGCGCGTGATCGCCGACGTGTCGCAGCTCAACGAATTCAAGCCCGGCGAAGTGCTGGTGGCGGACACCACCATGCCCGACTGGGGCATGGTGATGAAGATCGCCGCGGCCGTCGTCACCAACCGCGGCGGGCGCACCTGCCACGCGGCCATCGTGGCGCGTGAACTCGGCATTCCGGCGGTGGTGGGCTGCGACAGCGCCACCACCGCGCTGAAAACGGGCGACGTCGTGACCGTGTCCTGCGCGGAAGGCGCCACCGGCCGCGTCTACGAAGGCGCCATCGGCTTCACCAAGACCAGCACCGACGTGTCCACCATGGCCCGTCCGTGCACGCGGCTGATGGTGAACCTCGGCAACCCCGACGTGGCCTTCCAGACCTCGATGATTCCGAACGACGGCGTGGGCCTCGCGCGCATGGAGTTCATCGTGGCTGAGCACATCAAGGTGCACCCGATGGCGCTCGTGCATCCCGAGAAGATCGACGATGCGCAGGTGCGTGGGCAGATCGAGACGCTGGCGCGCGGCTACGCATCGCCGGCCGACTACTTCGTGCAGCAGCTCGCCGAAGGCGTGGGCACGATCGCCGCGGCCTTCTACCCGCGCCCGGTCATCGTGCGCATGTCCGACTTCAAGACCAACGAGTACGCGAGCCTGCTCGGCGGCCGCTGGTTCGAGCCGCAGGAGGCCAACCCGATGATCGGCTTTCGCGGTGCGTCGCGCTACGCCCACCCGGCCTATGCAGACGGCTTCGCATTGGAATGCAAGGCGATGAAGCGCGTGCGCGAAGACATGGGCCTGACCAACGTGAAGCTGATGATCCCCTTCTGCCGCCGCGTGCAGGAAGGCGAGAGCGTGCTCAAGGCCATGGCCGCGCACGGGCTGGAGCGTGGGCGCAACGGGCTCGAGATCTACGTGATGTGCGAGATCCCGAACAACGTGATCCAGATCGACGCGTTCTCGCGCCTGTTCGACGGCTTCTCGATCGGCAGCAACGACCTCACGCAGCTCACGCTCGGCGTGGACCGCGATTCGGAGATCGTGGCCTTCGACTACGACGAGCGCGACGACGGCGTGAAGACGCTCATCCGCCAGACCGTCGAAGGCGCCAGGCGCAACGGGCGGCACTCGGGCATCTGCGGCCAGGCGCCGTCCGATTACCCCGAGATGGCTCGCTACCTCGTGGAGCTGGGCATCGACTCGATCAGCCTCACGCCCGACACGCTGCTCAAGACCACGCGCGACATCCTCGCGCTCGAACGCAAGCTCGGGCGCGAACCGCGCGCCTGAGCCCGACCCAACAATCTTCCGGATGCAAACACCATGAGTTCAACCATCGCTTCCATGATGCACACCAATGTCCGCACGGCCGGAATGGACGACACCATCGCGTCGGTCGAGCAGCTGATGAAGGACCGCGAGCTGTCGTGGGTGCCGGTGCTCGAATCCGATGGCCCGGTGCTCGGCGTCATCAGCGCCACCGACTTGCTGCAGTTCCATGCGCAGCACCGCGATGCCGACGACGTGCGGGCCTGGCAGCTGTGCACCTACAAGCCCATCGCGGTGGCCCCGACGGCAAGCATCGAGGAGGTGGCCAGCCTGATGGTGCGCCACCACGTCCACCACGTGGTCGTGATCGAGGGGCAGGCCCTGCGCGGCGTGGTGTCGGCGCTGGACTTCGTTGGCAAGTTCGCCTCGGACGGGCATGAATCGTGACGACACCATCGATGCCGGGCGACGCAGGCGCGAGCGCGCATTCGTCGTCGCGGGCGTGCTTGCGCTGAGCGCCTGCGCGGCGCCCCCCTTGCCGCCGCGGCCGGCCGGCGTCACGCCGCCGCCCGCATGGTCCGTCGCCCCCGCGGACGCCACGCCGACCGACCTCGCCGCATGGTGGCAAGGCTTCCAGGACCCGATGCTGAGCGAGCTGGTGGCGCGTGCCCTTGCTCGCAACACCGACGTGCGCACGGCGCAGGCGCGGCTCGCGCAGTCGCGCGCCGCGCGCGAACTGGCGCTCGCCGGCCTTCGCCCCGTGCTTTCGGCCAGCGTCTCCGCGCAGCGCAACAAGGCCGAAGACGCATCCAGCAGCCGCACGGCACAAGGCGCGCTGACGGCGGGATGGGACATCGATCTCTTCGGCTCCGCACGCCGCGGTGCGGAGGCGGCCAGCGCCGACCTGCAGTCCAGCGACCTGGCGATGGCCGCGACGCGCGTGTCCATCGCCGCGGAGGTCGGCAGCACCTATGTTCAGCTTCGTGCGTTCCAGGCGCGGTTCAAGCTGGCCGGCGACATCCTGCAGGCACAGACCGAGACCGACCAGATCACCCAGTGGCGTGCGAAGGCGGGGCTCGCCTCGGCGCTCGAGGTGGAACGGTCGCGCGCCGAACTCGCACAGCTGCAGGCCCTGATGCCGACGCTGGCCGCGTCGGTGGCGCAGACGTCTGACGCACTGTCCGTGCTGGCCGGCGACTTGCCGCTGGCCTGGCGCGATCGCCTCGCGGCAGCCACCGACATCCCCATGCCCGCGACCGGGCTGACCCTCGACATCCCCGCACAGACCTTGCGCCAGCGCCCCGACGTGCGGGCCGCGGAGCTGGCGGTGGATGCGGCGGCAGCGCGCGTATCGCAGGCCGGCGCGACCCATCTGCCGAGCTTCCTGCTGCAAAGCTCGCTGGCCTGGAAGGCGATGTCCATCGGCTCGCTCGGCGGCAACGCGGCGCGCGCCTTGATCGGCAGCACCAACCTGCCCTTGCTGGACGGCGGCACGCGGCGTGCCCAGGTGCATTCGCAGGAGGCGCAACTCGATGCGGCTTTGGCCGCCTACGACGCGAGCAGCCTGCAGGCGCTGCAGGAAGTCGAAGACCTGCTCGCCGGCGTGTCCGCATCGCGCGACCGGCTGGCCGCCCTGCGCGTGGCGGCCGATGCCGCGCAGAACGCCGCGCTGATGGCGAACCAGCGCCACGCCGCGGGTCTCATCGATTTCCAGGTGGTGCTCGACACCCAGCGCACGCTGCTGAATGCGCTCGACAGCGTGGTCACCACGCGTGCGGAACTCGCCATCGGCCATGTCCGCCTGTTCAAGGCATTGGGTGGCGGCTGGAAGCCCACCCCTGAAAGATCGTGATGAGCGCGCTCCCCCGCCCCACCTCTTCCGATGCGCCGGCGCCAGACTCGGCGCCCGCGACCATCGACGCCTTGCTCGGCGCGGACACCGCGCCGCCGCCGTGGTGGAAGCGGCCGTCGACCTGGCTGCTCGTGGCCCTCGTGCTCGCGGCCGGCTTCGGCTTGTGGCGCTGGCAGGCGGCCCGCGAAAGCGCCGCGCTGCCCCGCTACATCACCGAGCCGGCCACGCGCGGGCACCTGAGCGTGACGGTGACGGCCAACGGCACGCTGCAGCCCACGAACAAGGTGGACATCGGCAGTGAACTGTCCGGCACGGTGGCGCGCGTGGACGTGGACGTGAACGACAAGGTCAAGGCCGGCCAGTTGCTCGTGCAGCTGGACACCGCCAAGCTGTCGGACCAGGTCAAGCGCACCCGGGCCACCCTGCAGGTCGCGCAGGCGCGCGTGCAGCAGGCCGCCGCCACCGTCGCCGAATCGCTGGGCCAGCTGGCCCGGCTCGAAGAAGTTCTGCGCCTGAGCGGCGGCAAGGTCCCGTCGCAGACAGAGCTCGATGCCGCGCGGGCGAGCGTGGCCAGGGCGCGTGCCGACGAAGCCAGCATGCGGGCCAGCGTGGCCGATGCACAAGCGGCGTTGAGCGTGGACGAGACGAACCTGCGCAAGGCGTCGATTCGCTCGCCCATCAACGGTGTGGTCCTGTCGCGCTCGGTCGAGCCGGGCAACGCGGTGGCCGCGTCCTTGCAGGCGGTGACGCTGCTGACACTCGCCGAAGACCTCACGAAGATGAAGCTGCAGGTGAACGTGGACGAAGCCGACGTCGGGCAGGTGCGCGAGGGCCAGCGCGCCCAGTTCACCGTCAGCGCATGGCCGGGCCGCAACTACCCGGCCACGGTAACGCGCGTCGGCTACGGCGCGACCACCAAGGACAACGTCGTCACCTTCCTCGCCGAGCTGGAGGTGAACAACGCCGACCTCAGCCTGCGGCCGGGCATGACGGTGACCGCGGTGATCACCGCCAACGAGCGCGACGACGTGCTGCTGGTGCCCAACGCGGCGCTGCGCTTCGCGCCGTCGTCCACGCAGGCGCCGGAACCGGCGGCCAGCGGCACGGTGGTGTCCAAGCTCGTGCCGCGCATGCCCCGCCAGGGCACGCGGCGCGCCGGGATGACCACGGCCGCCGCGCGGCAGGTGTGGGTGCTGGTGGATGGCGCGCCCAAGCCCATCGCGGTGACGCCCGGCGCGACCGACGGGCGCTACACCGAAGTGACGAGCGCGGAGCTGGCCGCCGGCACGCCCGTCATCGTCGACCAGGCCGCGAGTGCGCGGTGACCGTGCGTGAGCGCGCCGTGGACCACGCACCCGCTTCACCGCTGATCCGCCTGCGCGGCGTGAGCAAGGTCTATGGGCAGGGCCAGGCCGCCGTGCATGCGCTGCGCCAGGTGGACCTGGACATCGAGGCCGGCGACTTCGTCGCGGTCATGGGCCCGAGCGGCTCGGGCAAGTCGACGGTCATGAACATCATCGGCTGCCTGGACACGCCGTCCGAGGGCGAGTACTTCTTCCAGGGCGTGGCGGTGCAGCGGCTCACGCGCGACCAGCGCGCGCGGCTGCGCCGCAAGCACCTGGGCTTCGTCTTCCAGGGCTTCAACCTGCTGCCGCGCACCTCGGCGCAAGAGAACGTCGAGTTGCCGCTGCTCTACCGCGGCGAGCCGGCGCGTGCGCGGGCGGCGATGGCGGGCGAGGCCCTGGCTTCCGTCGGACTCGCGGGCTGGGAGAAGCACACGCCCGCCGAACTCTCGGGCGGCCAGCAGCAGCGCGCGGCCATCGCCCGCGCCATCGCGACACGGCCCACGGTGCTGCTGGCCGACGAGCCCACGGGCAACCTGGACACGCTGCGCAGCCGCGAGATCATGGAGCTCTTGAGCGCGCTCAACCGCGAGCGCGGCATCACCGTGATCATGGTGACGCACGAGCCCGACATGGCCGCCTACGCGCGGCGCACGGTGAGGTTCGTCGACGGCCGTATCGACAGCGACACGCGCGGCGCCGCCTCGACGTTCGCGCTGGCAGGAGCCGCGTGATGTGGCGCAACACCCTGTGGCTGTCCTTCCGCGAGATCCGCCGCAACCTGCTGCGCTCGTTCCTCACCACGCTGGGCATCGTCATCGGCGTGGCCGCGGTCATCACCATGGTCACCCTCGGGCGCGGTGCGACGCAGGCGGTGTCGGACCAGATCTCCAGCCTCGGCAGCAACCTGCTGATGGTGCGCCCCGGCCAGCGGCTCGGCTCGGGCCGCGATGCCGCGGGCTCGGCACCCTTCAAGGAAGCCGATGCGGTGGCCATCGCGCGCGAGATCGGCGGCGTGCAGGCGGTGGCGCCGTCGACCAACACCGGCGTGACCGTGGTCCATGGGTCGCGCAACTGGTCCACCGGCGTGGTCGGCACCACCGCCGCGTACTTCGACGCGGGCAACTGGCACTTCGCCGCGGGGCGCGGGTTCACCGACGCGGAGATCGCGTCGGGCGCCTCGGTGTGCGTGATCGGCGCGACGGTGCGTCGCGAGCTCTTCGGCAGTGCCGACCCGCTCGCCGAACAGTTGCGCATCCGCCAGTTCTCGTGCCAGGTGATCGGCGTGCTGTCGGCCAAGGGCCAGTCCGGCATGGGGCAGGACCAGGACGACACGGTGGTGCTGCCCTTGCACACCGTGCAGCGCCGGCTCACGGGCACCCAGAACGTGGGCACCTTGCTCGTGTCCATGCGCGAGGGCAGCGATTCGCAGGTGGTGAAGGCGAGCCTCGAGCTGCTGCTTCGCGAGCGCCGCAAGCTCGGCGAGCACGACGACAACAACTTCAACGTGCTCGACACGCAGCAGATCGCCGACACGCTGTCGGGCACCACGCGCATCATGACCATGCTGCTCGGCGCGGTGGCGGCCGTGAGCCTGCTGGTGGGCGGCATCGGGATCATGAACATCATGCTCGTGAGCGTGACCGAGCGCACGCGCGAGATCGGCGTGCGGCTGGCCATCGGCGCGCTGGAGCGCGAGGTGCTGCTGCAGTTCCTCATCGAAGCGGTGGTGCTGGCCTCGATGGGCGGCCTGGTCGGCGTGCTGACGGCCGTGGCCGCGTCGGCAACGCTGGCGTCGCTGCTGGGGCTGCCCCTGCTGTTCGACCCGGTGATCAACGTCGTGGCCTTCGGCTTCTCGGCCGGCATCGGCGTGGTCTTCGGCTACTTTCCCGCGCGCCGCGCCGCCCGGCTCGACCCCATCGAAGCGCTTCGGCACGAATGAAGAAGGCCACCGGATGATGACCCCCGCGACGCCCTCCGAATCGAGCAGGAATCCAGCCGCGCTTCGCGTGCTCGCCTTGTCCGGCGGCGGCTTCCTGGGCCTGTACACCGCGTGCGTGCTGGCCGGCCTGGAAGAACGGGCCGGCGTGCCGCTCGGCCGCAGGTTCGACCTGGTGGCGGGCACGTCCATCGGCGGCGTGCTGGCGCTGGCACTCGCCTTCGAGGTGCCGATGTCGCGGCTGGTCGAGCTCTTCACCGACAAGGGGCCGGACGTCTTCTCCAGCCGCTCCCTGCCCGGCGGCGCCATCGCCCGGCTGGTCGACCTGACGCGCTCGGTGAGCGGCCCCAAGTACAGCGGCCAAGCCCTGCGCGCGGCGATCGAGGCCGAACTCGGCGACCAGCGGCTGGGCGACGCGCTGCATCCGGTGGTCGTGCCCGCGGTGGACGTGCGCTCCTGCGAAACCAAGATCTTCAAGACGCCGCACTCGCTGGCCTCCGAGGGCGATGCGCTGGTGCGGGCGGTCGACGTGGGCATGGCGGCCTGCGCGGCACCGGCCTACTTTCCGGCGGTGCGCATCGGGCGCCGATTGTTCGCCGACGGCGGACTCTTCGCCGTCGCGCCCGACCAGGTCGCGCTGCACGAGATCGAGCACTTCATGCAACGCGACACGACGCAGCTGCGCATGCTTTCCGTCGGCACGGCCGCGGCGCGCTACCGGCCCGCGGGCAAGGTCGACGAAGACGCCGGGGCCGTGGGCTGGCTCTCCGGCGGCCGGCTGGTGCTCACGATGATCTCCTCGCAGCAACAGCACGTGCAGGCCATGCTCGAAGACCGCCTGGGAGACCGCTACCACCGCATCGATGCCGCCTGGCCGCCCGACGCCGGGCTCGGCATCGACGTCGCCACGCCGCAGGCGGTGGAGGTGCTGCGCGCACTGGCCGAGCGCAGCATCAGCAAGCTCGACCCGCGCGTCGATTCGGTGTTCCTGGACTGACCTCACTTCGCGCGCTGGCGCAGCGGCGCAGGGGGCACCGCCCAAGCAGGCCGCTGGCCGGCGAGCGTGTCGATCACCACCAGGTAGCGTCCGCTCCACGGTGTGGGCGCGCGATCAGTGCGCAGCATCCACAGCCTGCGCCCACGTGAGAGTTCCTCGTCGTAGGCGGCATCGAGGATTCCGTTGCGGTCGAAGAATTCATTCAAGCTCGAATGAATCCGGATGCATCCCTTGGACTGCGCCGTGCCCAGCCGCTGCTCCAGCACGTCCGGGTCGGTGGCGTGCATCTGCAGGCGCATCACGCTCATGGCGCGGTCGCCCCAGGTCTTGGGCGCTTCCACCCAGCCGAAGTCGTAGACGCGCGACCCCTTGCGGCCATAGCCGCGGATGCCCAGTTCGTTCTTCGTGCCCTCGGCGCGGAAGTCGGGGTTGTCCAGCGAATGCTCGAACACACCCATGGGCGTCAGGAAATGCTCGAAGCGCCCAGCCTGGCCGGTGGACACCGAGGCCGCCCCCACCAGCCGCCAGACCGTGCCGGCGCCGCCCCACCACAGGAAGAGCGCCTGCACCTTCGGGCTGCGGTCCACGAGCACCACGAACTGCGCCTGGTCGATGCGGGCGTTCGACTCCGCGAGCGCGCCTTGCAGCCGCACCTCGTAGAGGCCCACAACATCCGGCGGAGGAAACAGCCGCATCGCCACGCTGTCCGCGAACAGCGTGGACAAGGGCGGCGGATCGGTGGGCGCATCGCCGTCGGTCAGGGGCGTGATCTGCGCGCCCGCCACGCTCGCCCAGGCCATGCCGATCGCGAGCGCCCAGGCCGCCGCGGCCCTCATTGGCCGTCCTCGACCTTCACGATGCGGCGTTCATGCCCCACGTAGCCCAGCGCATACGACAGTTCGCCCGGGCTTTGCGCATACAAGGTGAACAAGGGCTGGCCACGGGCCACCGTGTCACCCACCCTCACCTGCATCTGCGCGCCGGCGGCGGCGTCTCTCGGCGCACCCGCCAGCTTCGCCGCGCGGGCGATGCGCCGGTTGTCGATGCCGACGACGCGGCCGGCTTCCGGCGCCACCACGACCTCGCTGTAAGGCGCCACCGGCGGCGTGCGCATGCCCCCCTGGGCTTCGCAGATGGCCACGAACTTGGCGAGCGCGCGGCCGTCGTCGAGCACGCGGCGGGCGGTGGCGATGCCCTGGCCAGCCTCGGCCTGGCCCGCCATCTCCAGCACATGCCCGGCCAGCAGCAGCGATCGTTCGCGCAGGTCCTGCGGCGCATCGGCGGCGCGTTCGAGCACGGCCATGACGTCGCGCGCCTCCAGCGCCGGCCCGATGCCGCGGCCCACCGGCTGTGTGCCGTCGGTCTGCACCACGCGCACCTCCAGGCCGAGCGCCGCACCCACGCTGATCAGGCCTTTCGTGAGCAGTTGGGCGCTCGCGGCATTGCGCACCTTGGCGGTGGGCCCCACCGGCATGTCGATGACCACCCGCTGCGAGCCGATGGCCGCCTTCTTCGACAGCACCGATGCGATGAGCTGGCCTTCGCTGTCCAGGTCCAGCGGGCGCTCCACGCGGATCAGCACGTCGTCGGCCGGGCTCAGCTGCATGGCCCCGCCCCAGGCGATGCAGCCGCCCTCGCGCTCCACCACGCGCTGCATGGCCTTCACGTCCAGCGTGACGGGCGCGAGCGTCTCCATGGTGTCGGCCGTGCCCGCCGGCGAGGTGATGGCGCGAGACGACGTCTTGGGCATCACGGCGCCGCAAGCCGCGACGATCGGCACCACCAGCAGCGTGGTGCGGTTGCCGGGCAGGCCGCCCACGCAATGCTTGTCCATCACCGGCGACATGGGCCACTGGATGCGCTCGCCCACGTCCACCATGGCGCGCGTGAGGGCCACCGTCTCGTCCTCGTCCAGGCGTCCGCCGGCGCAGGCCGTGACGAAGGCCGCAAGGTGCAGGTCGGACAGGCGGCTCGCGCTCACGTCCTCGATGAGTGCACGCATGGCGGTGTAGTCCAGCCGCCCGCCGTACACCTTGGTGCGCAGGTGGCTGAGCGACTGCAGCACCGGCGGGTGCCGCACCAGCACCGGCTCGCCGCCTTGCAGCTGCAAGGTGGTCCATGCAGCTTCGGACAAGCCGATCTCGTCGTTCGCGAGCCAGCCGTCGCTCACGCGGTGCAGGATGGCCATCGCCTGCCGGCCGCCCACCACCAGCTCCACCTGCGCCTGGGATTCGAAGCCTTCGGCGCGGCAGACGTGGCAGTCGGCCCGCATGTACACGACCGGCTGCTGGTAGGTGTCGATGCGCGCCCGCATGGCCTTCAGGCGCGATGGATCGGCATGGGAATGTGGCATGGGCGGCATGGTGTGGCCCTGCCCGGCGCGCCCCCTTGCGCTCGATCAATCCGGCGTCGCCGGGGGCGCGAACTTCTGCGTCTCAGTGCAGGCTGCTCGGTTGCACGGCCGGCATCGCGAATTCGCGGCCGATCACCGTGCGCGCGAAGAAGTAGTTGCTGCGGGCACGTTCGCTCAGCGAATCGATGTCCACGTGGCCGCCTTCGTCGCACGGAAAGCTCAGGGCACGGCCTTCGTTGAAGAGGGAGCGGAACCGCAGTTCGTAGCAGGGTCCGCCGGCCTGGTTCGTCATCGATGCATTCATGATGGACTCCTTCTTCTTGACTGGGGCCGCTGCATGAGGCTTCCTGCATCGCCCGTGATGCAAGATTAGGTGGCCCGCGAAAACGCCCAGAAAACCGTCGGGTGCGGTCTGAAACAAGGCGTCAACGACGCGTATCGATTTGGTATCGGTCGCGTGCGGCCGGGGCGGGGGTGCGGCAACTGGCGGCCGGTTGATGCGCGTCAAAGGCCGTGGCGCCCAGAGGCATAGGCTTGTTGTCATGAATGCCCCATCCATCCTGCCCTCCCGTCCCTGGCTCGCGTCCTACCCGCCCGGCGTCCCGGCCGAGGTGGTGTGGAAGGTCACGCCGTCCCTCGCGCACATGTTCGAGCGCAGCTGCGAACGCTTCGCCGCCCGCGCGGCCTTCACGAGCATGGGCGTGTCCATCACCTACCGCGAGCTCGAGGCCCATACCCGCCATTTCGCGGCCTGGCTGCAACGCATGGGCCTGAAGCCCGGAGACCGGGTCGCGATCATGCTGCCCAATTGCCTGCAGTACCCCATCGCCCTGTTCGGCGCCTTGCGCGCGGGCATGGTGGCCGTGAACGTGAACCCGCTGTACACCGCGGCGGAACTGGCGCACCAGCTCAACGACTCGGGCGCGACGGCCATCGTGGTGCTCGAGAACTTCGCCCACACCGTCGAGCAGGCGATGCCGGGCACGGCCTTGCGGCATGTGGTGGTCACGGCCATCGGCGACCTCTTCCCGCCGCAGCGCCGCTGGCCCACCAACTTCGTCGTGCGGCACGTCAAGCATGCGGTCCCGGACTTCGAGCTGCCGCAGGCTTGGCGCTGGCAGGACATGGCGCGCATGGGCGCCTCGCATGAGCTGCAGCGCGTCGAGCCTGGGCCTGACGACGTCGCCCTCATCCAGTACACCGGCGGCACCACCGGCCGGCCCAAGGGCGCGACGCTCACGCATGGCAACCTGGTCGCCAACATCGAGCAGGTGGTGGCGTGGGCCGTGGGCGTGCTGAAGGAAGGCGAGGAAACCGTGGTCACGGCGCTGCCGCTTTACCACGTGTTCGCGCTGACCACCAACCTGCTCGTCTTCCTGCGCCTGGGCGGCACCAACGTGCTCATCCCCGACCCGAGGGACCTCAAGCGATTCGTCCGCGTGCTCCGGCACACGCCCTTCACCGCGATCACCGGAGTCAACACCCTGTTCGCCGCGCTGCTCAAGGCGCCGGGCTTCGAAGACGTCGCCACCGCCCGGAACGGTCGGGTGAAGGTGGCCGTCGCCGGCGGCATGGCGCTGCAGCCGGCCGTCTCGCGCCGCTGGCAGGAGCTGTTCGGCCGGCCGCTGATCGAGGGCTACGGCTTGTCCGAGACTTCGCCCATCATCTGCGCGAACCGCCTGGATGAACCCGAATGCAGCGGCATGCTCGGCTTGCCGGTTCCCTCCACCGACGTGGCCATCCTCGACGACGAAGGCGTGCCGCAGCCCATCGGCCAAAGCGGCGAGATCGCCGTGCGCGGGCCGCAGGTGATGCGCGGCTACTGGAACAACGAAGCCGCCACGGCCGCCGCCTTCACCAAGGACGGCTGGCTGCTCACCGGCGACATCGGCCGCATCCAGCCCGACGGGCACGTGCAGTTCCTGGACCGCAAGAAGGACATCATCGTCGTCTCGGGCATGAAGGCCTTCCCGCAGGAGATCGAGGACGCCGCCCGGCTGCTGCCCGGCGTGGCGGATGCGGCGGCCGTGGGGCTGCCCGACCCGCACAGCGGCGAGGTGGTGATGCTCTTCGTGGTGCTGCGCGACGAGTCGCTCACGATCGAGCAGATCGACGCTCACCTCGCGCAGCGCCTGGCCGGCTACAAGCGGCCCCGCCGCATCGAGATCCGCGCCGACCTGCCGCGCACGCCCATCGGCAAGGTGCTCAAGCGGCAATTAAAAGCGGAGCTGGCCGCTTCGCAGGAACGCGCTCCGGCGCCTGCGCAGGCCGTCGCCTGATACGCGCCCGGCCCTCGCGCGAGGGCCGCTTCGCCGGCTCAGCCGCCTGCCGCCATCGCGGCGCAGCGCAGTCGGTCTTCCTGCAGCGCGCGCACGGCCTCGGCCAGCGCCGCGCTCACGTCGATCGCGTTGCTCGAGTGCGGCAGCGTGTTGCAGCTCACCACCCGCGACGCGCCCGCGGCATGCAGCGCGTCTTCGGCGCCGGCAGCGAACAGGGCATGCACGGCCACGCAGACCGGCGTCGCCGATCCGGCCTCGCGCAGTCGGCGCACCGCGTCGGCCAGGGTCCTGCCGCTGGAGACGATGTCGTCCACCAGCACCGGGGTGTGGCCGGCCAGCGGCGCGAGGTCCGGCAGGACGAAGGACACGCTGCGGTCATCGTGCCGTGTCTTCTTGAGCACCATGTGACCGCATCCCACCAGGCTCGCCACCTCCCGCACCCATTGCCTGCTTTCTTCATCGGGCCCGACGATGAACGGCCGGTGCACGTGCCCCTGCACCCACAACGCGATGGCCGGTGCGCTCGGAACGACGGCGTTCGCAATGCTGTAGATGCGGTCCAGCGACGGGATGCGGTGAAGGTGCGGGTCCACCGTGGCGAGCCAATCGAAGCGCGCCGAGACCCAGGCCGCGAGGCTGCGGCTGGTGACGGCTTCGCCTTCGCGAAACCTCGTGTCCTGCCGCATGTAAGGCAGGTAGGGCGCGACCAGCCCGACGCTGGCCGCACCCAGCTCGTGCAGCGCATCGGCGAGGAAGAAGAGCCCCGGCAGTTGCGGGTCCGGGTCGCGCAGCTGGGCGACGACGATGCAGTCGCGGCCGCGAACATCGCCGAGCACGCGCACCCCCGACTCGCCGTCGGGGAAGCGGTGCTGCTCGACGCCGCAGAGGACGGCGCCGAGCTTGCCGGCCAGGCGTTCGGCGAAGGCCTGCGCGCCCGGCGACGCGAGCACCACGCCAGGGCCACTGGAGACGGACGACAGGTCACACATGGGGCAGCGGGCGGCAATGCGCCGAAGCGATGAAGCCTTCAGGCTACCGGCGTCCGCACGCGGCCCCGTTGAGCCAGCGCAAACCACGCGCCGCTTTGACGAAGCGCAAGGCCGCGCCGGCGGGTCTTCCTAGACTGTGATGCAGATGTTCCACCCCGAGGACGAGCCATGGTCATGAACTATCGAAGCATTCTTGTGCTGCTGGACACGTCGCCGGCTTGCGCATCGCGCATCCGCGCTGCCGTTCGGCTGGCGCAGGAGCATGGCAGCCAGCTGGTCGGGCTGTCTCCCACCGGCTTGGCGGACCTGCCCGACCTGCGCACTTCCAACCGCGAGCTGGCGGCACGCGCGGCGCGGGCCTGGGACACCCTGAGGGACCGCGCCGAAACCGCGGCCCAGGCCTTTCGCGACGCCTGCAACGCGGCCGGGCTGAAGGACTTCCGTGCCGTCATCGAGGAAGAGGACGTCGCGAGATCCACCTTGAACCACGCGCGCTTTTGCGACCTCGTCATCACCGGCCACCCGCGTGACGACGCCGCCGGCGCGCGCGAGCGCAACGAGGCGGTCGAGAGCATCGTGCTGCACAACCCGCGGCCCACGCTGGTGTGGCCGGATCAGGCGAGCGCCGACAGCCTGGGCTCGCGCATCCTGCTCGCCTGGGACGACAGCCGAGAAGCCAGCCGCGCCGCCGGCGACGCCCTGCCCCTGCTCAAGCGCGCGAGCCACGTGCACGCGCTGTGGGCCGACGAAGGCGACCTCGACCCCACCGTCGCGCGCCAGAAGATCGACGCGCTATACCACTGGCTGCATGCGCACGGCGTGCCCTGCGTCGCCCACATCGCGCAGGTCAAGGACGGCATCACCTCGACCCTGCGCGCACGCGCCCACGAGATCAATGCGGACCTCATCGTCATGGGCGCCTGGGGGCGCCCGCGCTGGGCCGAACGCGTGCTGGGCGGCGCGACGCACGGCATGTTGCACGCCCCGGAACTGCCGGTCCTGATGTCCCATTGACGACGTAACTCAAGCTCAAGGAGAGAGAACCATGACCACCACTACCACCAACACCGCCGCCACCAAGGGCAACGGCTTGGCCGCGAACCTTCGCCACCTCGTCGACGAGGCGGACCACTTCCTGCAGTCCGCCGTCGACGGCGGCGACGAGAAGATCGACGCGATGCGGCTCAAGCTCGCGCAGCAGGTGCGCGAGATGCGCGCCCAGCTCGACGACATGGAAGAGACCGCCGTGCACAAGGCACGCCATGCCGCGCGCGCCACCGACCTGGCCGTGCACAACCATCCCTACGGCGCGATGGGCATCGCCGCGGCCGTCGGACTGCTCGTCGGCTTCCTCGCCGCGAGGCGTTGATGCACGCAGAAGCCGGCGCGGCGGAGGGCCTGCGCGGCGCCGCGGCGCAGGTGCTGGCATCGGTGCTCGACATCGGCCGCGGGCGGCTGGAACTGGCCGCCGTCGAGCTCGAGGAAGAGCGCCTGCGCATCGCTCGCCTCTTCATCGCGGCCGCGTGCACCCTCTTCCTCGCGTTCCTCGCGGCGCTGCTGCTCGTGGCCTTGATCGTGCTCGCGTCGCCGCCGCCGCAGCGGCCCGCGGTGCTCGCCGTCGCCCTGGCGGTGGTGGCGGCGGGCGCTGCCGCGTGCCGGTGGCGCTGGCGCCGCCTGGCCGCGGGCAAGCCCGCGCTGCTCGAGGCGACGCTGGGCGAATTCCACCGCGACCGCGAGGCGCTGGCCGGCGCGCGTCACTCATGAGCATGTCGCCGGCCGAGCGCCTGGCCCAGCGCCGGCAGCTGCTGGTGCTCGATGCATCGCTGGCCCGGTGGCGGCTGGGCGCGGGTGTACGGCAACTGGCGCACGAGGCCGACCCGCGCGTCATGGCGGGCCGCGCCTTCAAGCGCGTGCGCCAACACCCTGCCATCCTTGTGCCCATGCTGTTCAAGCTGGCCTCGCTGCTGTACAAGCGCCGCAATCGATAGCTCCCAGCCCCGATAGCTGCCCAACGACATGCAGGCCATGGTGCTTCACGAGCCGCGTCAGGCCTTGCGCCTGGAAGAGCGGCCCGACCCTCATCCCGGCCCCGGCGAGCTGCGCCTGCGCGTGCTGGCCTGCGCGGTGTGCCGCACCGATCTGCACATCGTCGACGGCGAGCTGCCCTTGCCGAGGCTGCCCATCGTCCCCGGCCATGAAATCGTCGGGCTGGTCGACGAGCTGGGGGCCGGTGTCGATGCACGCCTGCTCGGGCAGCGCATGGGCGTGCCCTGGCTCGGCCATACCTGCGGGCACTGTGCCTATTGCCGGCTGGGCCGCGAGAACCTCTGCGACGACCCCGTGTTCACCGGCCACGGACGCGACGGCGGCTTCGCCACGCACGTCGTGGCCGATGCGTCGTACTGCTTTCCCCTGGCGATGGCGCAAGACGCCGTGCATGCCGCGCCGCTGATGTGCGCGGGCCTCATCGGGTGGCGATCGCTGCGCATGGCGGGCGACGACGCAATCGACCTCGGGCTCTACGGCTTCGGCGCCGCTGCGCACCTCGTCGCCCAGGCGGCCGTGCAACAGGGGCGGCGTGTCTTCGCCTTCACGCGGGACGGCGACACCCAGGCACAGGATTTCGCGCGTTCGCTGGGTGCGGAATGGGCGGGCGGCTCCAGCGAGGCGCCGCCGCGTGCGCTGGACGCGGCCATCATCTTCGCGCCGGTGGGCGCGCTCGTGCCGCTCGCCCTGCGTGCGGTGCGCAAGGCCGGCCGCGTGGTGTGCGGCGGCATCCACATGAGCGACATCCCGTCTTTCGCCTACCGGCTGCTGTGGGAAGAGCGGCAGCTGTTGTCCGTGGCCAACCTCACGCGCGAGGACGCCACCGAATTCCTCGCCTTCGCAGCGCGCGTGCCCCTGCACGTGGAAACCACCTCGTATCCGCTGGCCCGTGCGAACGAGGCCTTGTCCGACCTGCGCAGCGGACGGCTGCAGGGCGCAGCGGTGCTGATTCCCTGAACGGGCGGGCCGCCGGCCATTCGGCAGGTCGCCGACTTGAGCCGGATCAAGCCCGCGACGCACTCGCGCTCGAACAATGCGGCCATCCACTCCCTGATGGAGGCCCTTCATGACCTACCGCAGCCTGCTCGTCCTGCTCGATTCATCGCCGCTTGGCGACACCCGCACCCAGGTGGCGATCGGGCTGGCCAAGGCCTTCGAATCCCACCTCGTGGGCCTGGCGCCCACCGGCCTCGTCGATATGCCGGTGGCCACGCAGAACGCCGCCTCGCTGGCCGAATACACGACGCTCGCATGGAACACGCTGCGTGCGGAAGCGGCGCAGTCGGTCGAGCGATTCCGCGATGCCTGCCGGTCGGCGGGCTTGAAGTCCTTCGAGGCGCTGGCCGACGACGAAGGCCGCGCGCGCTCGCTGATCACGCATGCGCTGTGCAGCGACCTCACGCTGCTGACGCAGGCCGACCCGGCATCCGCCGACGGACGCGCGACGCGGGAGATGGTGGAACAGGTGGTCATGCACAGCGCCCGCCCAACGCTCGTCCTGCCCTATGCCGGGCGCTTCGAGTCGGTGGGCCGCAACGTCATGGTGGCCTGGAACAACAGCCGCGAAGCGGCCCGCGCCGTGACCGACGCGCTGCCCTTCCTTCGCCGCGCAACGTCGGTGCAGGTCGTGTCGTGGGATGAAACCCGCGGCAGCGAGGACACGCTGCCCCAGAGCCTGGATTCGCTGGAGCGGTGGCTGAACTGGCAAGGCGTGAGCGCCGAGGTGCACGTCGAGAAGACCTCCATCCACGTCTGCGAAGCGATGCTGTCGCGTGCCGCCGACCTGAGCGCCGACCTGATCGTCATGGGCGCCTATGGCCATGCGCGCTGGAGCGAACGCATCCTCGGCGGCGCGACGCGCGGCCTGCTGGACGCGATGACCGTGCCCGTGCTGATGTCGCACTGACGAGCACGGCAGGCCCATGCTCGCGCGCCAGACCCTCGCCTTCAAGCTCGTCACCACCGGCATCGCCTTCCTGGTCCTGGCGCTGGCCTCCATCGTCCTCACGCTGTGGGTCACCTGGCAGCTCGAAGGCGGCGCCGCCGCGGTGAACGAAGCCGGGCGCATGCGCATGATGAGCTACCGCATGACGCTGGACGCCATGTCCGGCCGGCAGCAGGCGCTGGGCGAGCAGATGCGCACGATGAACGCCACGCTCGACCTGCTGGATGCCGGCGACCCGTCGCGGCCGCTCTTCGTGCCCTGGACCGAGGAGTCGCGTGCCGAGTTCACGCGGGTGCGCAGCGAATGGCAGGCGCTGCGCGCGAACCTGGACGCGCGTCCGGCCAGCGCATCCACGCTGACGGTCGAATCGATGGTCAGCCATGTGGACCGCTTCGTCACGCTCATCGAGTTGCGGTTGTCGCGCTGGACGGAGATCCTGCGCGGCGTGCAGTTCACGATGGTGGGCCTGGCCATCGGCGCGGCGGTGCTGATGCTCTACGCCATGCACCTCATGGTGCTGGACCCGCTGCGCCGGCTGAGCGCGGGCATGGATGCGATCCGCGGCGGCGACTTCGAGGCGCGCGTGCACGTTGCATCGCACGACGAGTTCGCCGAGCTCGCACACGACTTCAATTCCATGGCGGCGCGGCTCGAATCGGTCTACGACGAGCTCGAGGGCAAGGTGCGCGAGAAGACCGCGCGGCTGGAGAGCAAGCGCGAGCGCATCGCCGCGCTCTACGAGGTGAGCGCCTTCGTCGCGCAGGCGGACAACCTGGACGACATGGCGCGCGGCTTCGTGGGCATGGTGCGCCCCATCGCGCGAGCGGATGCGATCGCCGTGCGCTGGTCGGACGAGGGCAACCAGCATTACCTCCTGCTCGCCCAGGAGGGCCTGCCGCCGTCCATGGCCAGCAAGGAGCAGTGCCTGCCGAGCGGGCAATGCGGCTGCGGGCAGGCCGCGCAGTCGGCAGCGACGCGCACGATCCCGATCCACGCGTCCAGCACCGCCTTCGGCCATTGCGCGCGGGCGGGCTTCGAGACCATGCTCGCCGTGCCGGTGAAGCTGCATCACCGCGTGCTCGGCGAGATCAACCTCTTCTATCGCCACGCCCATGAGCTGGACGACGAGGAACGCTCGCTCATCGAGACGCTGGCCAGCCACCTCGCGGCCGGCATCGAGAGCCTGCGCGCCGCGGCCGCGGACAGAGAGGCCGCCGTCGCCAGCGAGCGCGCCATGCTCGCGCAGGAGCTGCACGACTCCATCGCGCAGTCGCTGGCCTTCCTGAAGATCCAGGTCGAGCTGCTGCGCACGGCCTTGCGGCGTGGCGACCACGCGGCGGCGGCGCGCACGATCGACGAGATCGACACCGGCGTGCGCGAAAGCTATGCCGACGTGCGCGAGCTGCTGCTGCACTTTCGAACTCGCACCGATGCGCAGGACATCGAGGCAGCCTTGCGCTCGACCCTGCGCAAGTTCGAGCAGCAGACTGGCTTGTCCGGCGAGTTGCAGATCGAAGGACACGGCGTGCCGCTGCCGGCCGACGTTCAGGTGCAGGTGCTGCACGTGGTGCAGGAAGCCTTGTCCAACGTGCGCAAGCATGCGAACGCCACCACCGTGCACCTCAAGGTCCAGCAGGCGCCGCAGTGGCGCTTCGAAGTCTCGGACGACGGGCGCGGCTTCGACCCCGACGAGACGCCCGACGACAGCCACGTGGGCCTGCGCATCATGAAGGAGCGCGCGAGCCGCATCGGCGCGCAGGTGACGGTGCGCTCGTCGGCCAACCAGGGCACGCATGTGGCCATCACGGTGCCGCGCGAATCGGCAGTGCAGGAGACGCAGACATGACCACCCCGCTCCGGCTCCTCGTGGTGGATGACCACACGCTGTTCCGCCGCGGGCTCATCGCCTTGCTCTCGCAGTACGACATCGTGACCGTGGTGGGCGAGGCCGGCGACGCGGGCGAGGCGCAGCGGCGCGCGGCCGAGCTGCAGCCCGACCTCGTCCTGCTCGACAACCACCTGCCGGGCGTGCGGGGCGTGGACGCCCTGCCCGGCCTGCGCGAGGCATCGCCCTCGTCGCGGGTGCTGATGCTGACCGTCAGCGAGGACGGCGACGACCTCGCCGCCGCGCTGCGCAGCGGCGCGCAAGGCTATGTGCTGAAGACCATCGACAGCGATGCGCTGATCGCGGCCATCACGCGCTGCGCGGCAGGTGAATCGGTCGTGAGCCCGGAGCTCACCGGCAAGCTGGTGCAGGCGCTGCGCAGCGCATCGACCTCCGGTGCCGAAGAACCGTCAGCGGCCCATCCCCTGGATGCCTTGTCGCCGCGCGAACGAGAGATCACCGCACAGATCGCGCGCGGCTCGAGCAACAAGGAGATCGCCCGCGCGCTCGACATTGCCGAGACCACCGTGAAGATCCACGTGCAGCACATCCTGCGCAAGCTCGGCCTGAGCTCACGGGTGCAGGCCGCCGTGTTCGCGAGCGAGCACGGCCTGAGGTGAGCGGATTCCGGCCCCGGGTCGCGAGCCCGGCGCCTTGATCTGACGCAAACAAGACGGCGAATCCCGGTCGTCTACTCCCACCGAACGATGCCGACCCTGCCCGGGGTCGTCCATGCGCACCGCGCGCCGTCCCCCACGGAAGGATGTTCGCGACGCGCTCCTTGGCGGACAGTGGTGTTGATCGCAAAAGATCAAGAAGGAGCGGAACATGGCCATCGCCATCGAGAGTCACAAGAAATTCGCCGCGCAGCCGGCCACGCGAGGCCGCCAGGCCATGTCGGTGCTCATCGTGAGCACGCTGGCCTTCACCGTGTGCTTCATGGTGTGGATGATGTTCGGCGTGATCGGCATCCCGATCAAGAAGGCGCTGAACCTCAACGCCACGGAGTTCGGGCTGCTCACCGCAATGCCGGTGCTCACGGGTTCGCTGATCCGCGTGCCGCTGGGCATCTGGACCGATCGCTTCGGCGGACGCATCGTCATGGCCGTGCTGATGGCGACGACCGTGCCGGCCATCTACCTGATGTCCTATGCCACGGCGTACTGGCACTTCCTCGTGATCGGCTTGTTCGTGGGCCTCGCGGGCGGCTCGTTCTCGGTGGGCACGCCTTACGTCGCGCGCTGGTTCCCGAAGAACCGCCAGGGTTTCGCGATGGGCGTGTACGGCGCCGGCAATTCCGGTGCGGCCGTCAACAAGTTCGTGGCGCCGGCGCTCGTCGTCGCCTTCGGCTGGACGATGGTGCCGCAGGTCTATGCCGCGGTGATGCTGGGGGCGTTGCTGCTGTTCTGGATGTTCAGCGCCAGCGACCCCGCGCACCTCGTGCCGCCGACCGTGAGCCTGCGCGACCAGCTCAAGGCGCTGAAGGACCCGACCGTCCTCAAGTACTGCCAGTACTACAGCATCGTGTTCGGTGGCTACGTGGCGCTGTCGCTGTGGATGGTGCAGTACTACGTCGGCGAGTTCGGGCTGGACATCCGCACCGCTGCCTTGCTGGCCGCCTGCTTCTCGCTGCCCGGCGGCGTGCTGCGCGCCATCGGCGGCTGGCTGTCGGACCGCTACGGCGCGCACGGCGTGACCTGGTGGGTGATGTGGGTGAGCTGGATCTGCCTCTTCCTGCTCAGCTACCCGCAGACCGACTTCTCCATCGTCACCATCAACGGCATCAAGACCTTCCACATCGGGCTGAACGTCTATGCCTTCACCGGCCTCATGTTCATCCTCGGCATCGCCTGGGCATTCGGCAAGGCCAGCACTTTCAAATACATCAGCGACGCCTACCCCACCAACATCGGCGCCATCAGCGGCATCGTGGGCCTGGCGGGCGGCATGGGCGGCTTCGTGCTGCCGATCATGTTCGGCGCGCTGATGGACCTCACCGGCATCCGCTCGTCGGCCTTCATGCTGATGTACGGCGTGGTGTGGGTCTCGCTCATCTGGATGTACTTCACCGAAGTCCGCCGCACCGAAGTGATGGGCCCGCATGCCGGCCCGTCACCGTTTGCCGCAGCGACCGCAGGGCGCGCCTGAGCGCCGCCACCTCAAGGAGAACCTCATGACCACCACCGTCGTCGCACCGCCCAAACACGGGCGCGTGCTCTCGGTCTGGACCCCGGAAGACAAGGCCTTCTGGGAACGCGAAGGCGAGGCCATCGCGAAGCTCAACCTGTGGATCAGCGTGCCCGCGCTCTTCCTCGCCTTCGCCGTGTGGCAGGTGTGGAGCGTGGTGGCCGTGGGCCTGCCCGCGCTGGGCTTCAAGTACTCCACCAACCAGCTCTTCTGGCTGGCCGCGGCGCCGGCGCTCTCGGGCGCGACACTGCGCATCTTCTATTCCTTCATCGTGCCGCTGGTCGGGGGCCGCCGCTGGACGGCGATCTCCACTGCGACGCTCCTGATCCCGGCCATCGGCATCGGCTTTGCGGTGCAGGACAAGACCACCACCTACCCGACCATGCTGATGCTCGCGCTGCTGTGCGGACTGGGCGGCGGCAACTTCAGCTCCAGCATGGCCAACATCAGCTTCTTCTTTCCGAAGGAGCGCAAGGGTTCGGCGCTGGGCGTGAACGCGGGCCTCGGCAACCTGGGCGTGTCGGTGGTGCAGTTCCTGAGCCCGCTGGTCGTCACCGCAGGCATCTTCGGCATCTTCGGCGGCGATGCACAGACCATCGTGAAGAACAACCAGACGATCCAGGTGTGGACGCAGAACGCCGCTTTCATCTGGGTGCCCTGGATCGCCCTCACCTCCATCGTCGCGTGGTTCGGCATGAACGACATCGCCGATGCGAAGGCCTCGTTCGCCACGCAGGCAGCCATCTTCGGCCGCAAGGACAACTGGCTCATGTGCCTGCTGTACCTGGGAACCTTCGGTTCGTTCATCGGCTATGCGGCGGGCTTCCCGCTCCTGATCAAGAGCCAGTTCCCGGGCGTGAACCCGCTGGCCTATGCCTGGCTCGGCCCGCTCGTGGGTGCGGTGGTGCGGCCCTTCGGCGGCTGGCTGGCCGACAAGCTGGGCGGCGCGCGCGTGACCTTCTGGAACTTCATCGTGATGGCCGCGGCCGTGGTGGGGGTGCTGTACTTCCTGCCCAAGGGCGGCAGCTCGACGCTGGCCATGCCCATCGGCCCGCACGATGGCGACTTCACCGGCTTCTTCCTGATGTTCCTCGTGCTGTTCTTCACCACGGGCATCGGCAACGGATCGACCTTCCGCATGATCCCGGTGATCTTCCTGAACCAGGCGCTGCGCGGCGTGGACAAGGCCGACGCGCTGGCCGTGGCGCGCGCCACGAAGGAAGGCAACACCGAAGGCGCGGCCACGCTGGGCTTCACGGCCGCGATGGCGGCGTATGGCGGCTTCTTCATCCCCAAGAGCTACGGCAGCTCCATCTCGCTGACCGGCGGGCCCGAGGCCGCGCTCTACACCTTCTTCGTCTTCTACGTCGTGTGCATCGCCGTCACGTGGTGGAACTACTCGCGCCGCAACGCGCCCACGCCCTGCTGACCTCCGGAGTTCCTGATGAGCCACTTTCTCGACCGCCTCACCCACTTCTCGCAAGCCCGCGAGAACTTCGCGGATGACCACGGCGTGACCACCGGCGAAGACCGGACCTGGGAAGACGCCTACCGCAGCCGCTGGCAGCACGACAAGATCGTGCGGTCCACCCACGGCACGAACTGCACGGGCTCATGCTCGTGGAAGATCTACGTCAAGGGCGGCATCGTGACCTGGGAGACGCAGCAGACGGACTACCCACGCACCCGCCCTGACCTGCCCAACCACGAGCCGCGCGGCTGTGCCCGCGGCGCGTCGTATTCGTGGTACCTGTACAGCGCCAACCGCGTGAAGTACCCGATGGTGCGCGGCCGGCTGCTCAAGCACTGGCGGGCGGCACTGGCGGGGGCGAAGAGCCCGGTGGATGCCTGGGCCAGCCTCGTCGAAAGCTCGGCGCGCGAAGAGTGGACGCGACAGCGCGGGCTCGGCGGCTTCGTGCGCTCCAGTTGGGACGAGGTGAACCAGATCGTCGCGGCGGCCAACATCCACACCATCAAGAAGCACGGGCCCGACCGCATCATCGGCTTCTCGCCCATTCCGGCGATGAGCATGGTGAGCTACGCCGCCGGCTCGCGCTACCTGTCGCTCATCGGCGGCGTGTGCATGAGCTTCTACGACTGGTACTGCGACCTGCCGCCCTCCAGCCCGCAGACCTGGGGCGAGCAGACCGACGTGCCCGAATCGGCCGATTGGTACAACAGCACCTTCATCATCGCCTGGGGCTCCAACGTGCCGCAGACGCGCACGCCGGACGCCCACTTCTTCACCGAGGTGCGCTACAAGGGCGCGAAGACCGTGGCCGTCACGCCCGACTACGCCGAGGTCAGCAAGCTCGCCGACCTGTGGATGCACCCGAAGCAAGGCACGGACGCGGCACTCGCGATGGCCATGGGCCACGTGATCCTGAAGGAGTTCTATGTCGACAAGCGGTCGGAATACTTCGACGACTACGCGCGCCGCTACACCGACCTGCCGATGCTCGTGCAGCTCGAAGAGAAGACCCTGCCCGATGGCCGCAAGGTGCTCGCCAGCCAACGCTACCTGCGCGCAAGCGATTTCAACGGCAAGCTCGGCCAGCAGAACAACCCCGACTGGAAGACGCTCGCCTTCGACGAGGGCGGTCGCGTGGTGCTGCCGCACGGCTCCGTCGGCTTTCGATGGACCACCGACGGCTCGCCCGACACCGGCAAATGGAACCTCGAAGACAAGGAAGCCCGCCACGGCGACCAGGTGAAGCTGCGCCTGTCGGTCACCGAAGGCCGCGAGCCGCACGAGGTGGCCGAGGTGGCCTTCCCCTACTTCGCAGGCATCGAGACGCCGCACTTCACCGCGAGCAACCAGGGCGGCAACGTGCTGGTGCGCAAGGTGCCGGTGCAGCGCATCCGCCTGGGCAAGGCCGGCGCCGAGCGCGAGGCGATCGTGGCCACCGTGTTCGACCTGATGGCCGCGCACTACGGCATCGAGCGCGGCTACGGCGACGGTGCGAAGAGCTACGACGACGACGCGGCCTACACGCCGGCCTGGCAGGAGCCCATCACCGGCGTGCCGCGTTCGCAGGTCATCACCGTCGCGCGTCAGTTCGCCGACAACGCCGACAAGACGCGCGGCAAGTCGATGGTGATCATCGGCGCGGCGATGAACCACTGGTACCACTGCGACATGAACTACCGCGGCATCATCAACATGCTGATGCTGTGCGGCTGCATCGGGCAAAGCGGCGGAGGCTGGGCGCACTACGTGGGCCAGGAGAAGCTGCGCCCGCAGACCGGCTGGACGGCACTGGCCTTCGCACTCGACTGGGTGCGCCCGCCGCGCCAGATGAACAGCACGAGCTTCTTCTACGCGCACACCGACCAGTGGCGCTATGAAAAGCTGGGCGTGAGCGAGATCCTCTCGCCGCTGGCCGACAAGAGCCAGTTCGGCGGCAGCCTCATCGACTACAACGTGCGCGCCGAGCGCATGGGCTGGCTGCCTTCGGCGCCGCAGCTCAAGACCAACCCGCTGCAGGTGGCGCGCGACGGTGCCGCCGCCGGCGACGTGAAGGCGCACGTGGTCAAGTCGCTCAAGGACGGCTCGCTGCAGATGAGCTGCGAAGACCCGGACCATGAAGACAACTGGCCGCGCAACATGTTCGTGTGGCGCTCGAACATCCTGGGTTCGTCGGGCAAGGGGCACGAGTACTTCCTCAAGCACTTCCTCGGAACGTCCCATGGCGTGCAAGGCAAGGACCTGGGGGCTGATGACGCGAAGCCGAAAGAGGTCCGCTGGCACGACAAGGCCCCCGAAGGAAAGCTCGACCTCATCGTCACGCTCGACTTCCGCATGAGCACGACCTGCCTGTACTCGGACATCGTGTTGCCCACCGCCACCTGGTACGAGAAGAACGACCTCAACACCAGCGACATGCACCCCTTCATCCACCCACTGTCCACCGCGGTGGACCCGGCGTGGCAGGCGAAAAGCGACTGGGAGATCTACAAGGGCTTCGCCCGCACCTTCAGCGAGCTGTGCGACGGTCACCTCGGCGTGGAGCGCGAAGTGGTGCTCACGCCGCTGATGCACGACACACCCGCGGAGCTCGGGCAGGCCTTCGACGTGGAGGACTGGAAGCACGGCGAGGTGGACCTGATCCCCGGCAAGACCGCGCCGCAGATCGCGGTGGTGGAGCGCGACTATCCGGCCACCTATGCGCGCTTCACCTCGCTCGGGCCCCTCATGGAGAAGGCCGGCAACGGCGGCAAGGGCATCTCGTGGAACACGGCCGAAGAAGTGCGGCAGTTGGCTGAGCTCAACGGCAAGGTGCACACCGAAGGCCCCACCAAGGGCATGCCGAAGATCGAGACCGACATCGATGCGACCGAGGTCATCCTCATGCTCGCGCCCGAGACCAACGGCCACGTGGCGGTGAAGGCCTGGGAGGCGCTGAGCAAGATCACCGGCCGCGAGCATGCGCACCTCGCGCAGCACCGTGAAGACGAGAAGATCCGCTTTCGCGACGTGCAGGCACAGCCGCGCAAGATCATCTCGTCGCCCACCTGGAGCGGGCTGGAAAGCGAGAAGGTCTCGTACAACGCCGGCTACACCAACGTGCATGAGCTCATCCCCTGGCGCACGCTCACCGGGCGGCAGCAGTTCTACCAGGACCATGCCTGGATGCGCGCCTTCGGCGAGGAGTTCACGAGCTACCGGCCGCCCATCGACATGAAGGCTGTCGCGGGCATCCGCGGCATCAAGCCCAACGGCAACAAGGAAGTGACGCTGAACTTCATCACGCCGCACCAGAAGTGGGGCATCCACTCCACCTACAGCGACAACCTGATGATGCTCACGCTCAACCGCGGCGGGCCGGTGGTGTGGCTGAGCGAAGACGACGCGCGCGACGCAGGCATCGTCGACAACGACTGGATCGAGCTCTACAACGCCAACGGCGCCATCGCGGCGCGTGCGGTGGTGAGCCAGCGCGTGAACCGCGGCATGACGCTCATGTACCACGCGCAGGAAAAGACCATCAACACGCCGGGCTCGGAGATCACCGGGCAGCGCGGCGGCATCCACAACTCCGTGACGCGCATCGTCACCAAGCCCACGCACATGATCGGCGGTTACGCGCAGCTGAGCTACGGCTTCAACTACTACGGAACCATCGGCACGAACCGCGACGAGTTCGTGGTGGTGAGGAAGATGAAGAAGATTGACTGGATGGATGGGGAGTCGGAGGCATGAGCTGCACACCCTCCTCGTGCTGGGCCGCCAACCCTGCATCCGTTCGGGCTGAGGTATCGAAGCCCCCTCACTCCCGTCGCGCTGGCCCTTCGATACCTCAGGGTGAACGGGGATGGGTCGCACGCAATGAAATCAAAACCGGAGCCAACACATGAAGGTCCGCGCGCAAATCGGCATGGTGCTGAATCTCGACAAGTGCATCGGCTGCCACACCTGCTCCGTCACCTGCAAGAACGTCTGGACGAACCGGCCGGGCATGGAGTACGCCTGGTTCAACAACGTCGAGACCAAGCCCGGCATCGGCTACCCCAAGGAATGGGAGAACCAGGACAAGTGGAACGGCGGGTGGATCCGCAACGCCGACGGCTCCATCGAGCCGCGCCAGGGCGGCAAGTGGAAGCTCCTGATGCGCATCTTCGCCAACCCCAACCTGCCGCAGATCGACGACTACTACGAGCCCTTCACCTTCGACTACGACCACCTGCAGTCGGCGCCGGAATCGAAGGCCGCGCCCACGGCACGCCCGCGCAGCCTCATCACCGGCAAGCGCATGGAGAAGATCGAGTGGGGCCCGAACTGGGAAGAGATCCTCGGCGGCGAGTTCAGCAAGCGATCGAAGGACAAGAACTTCGAGGCCAACTTCGAGCAGGCGCAGAAAGACATCTACGGCCAGTTCGAGAACACCTTCATGATGTACCTGCCCCGGCTGTGCGAGCACTGCCTGAACCCGGCGTGCGTGGCATCGTGCCCCTCGGGCTCGATCTACAAGCGCGAGGAAGACGGCATCGTGCTCATCGACCAGGACAAGTGCCGCGGCTGGCGCATGTGCGTGTCGGGCTGCCCGTACAAGAAGATCTACTACAACTGGCAAAGCGGCAAGGCCGAGAAGTGCATCTTCTGCTACCCGCGCATCGAAGCCGGCCAGCCGACCGTGTGCTCCGAGACCTGCGTGGGCCGCATCCGCTACCTCGGCGTGATGCTGTATGACGCCGACCGCATCGCCGAGGCCGCGAGCACCGAGCGCGACCGCGACCTCTACCAGGCGCAGTGCGACATCTTCCTCGACCCCAACGACCCGGCGGTGATCGCGCAGGCGCGCGCCGACGGCATCCCCGAGGCCTGGATCGAGGGGGCGAAGAAGAGCCCCGTGTGGAAGATGGCGATGGAGTGGAAGGTGGCCCTGCCGCTGCATCCCGAGTACCGCACGCTGCCCATGGTCTGGTACGTGCCGCCGCTGTCGCCCATCACCGCGGCCGCGAACGCCGGCCACATCGGCGTGAACGGCGAGATCCCGGACGTGAAGCAGCTGCGCATCCCCGTGCAGTACCTGGCCAACCTGCTCACCGCCGGCGACACCACGCCGGTGGAGGTGGCCCTGGAGCGCATGCTCGCCATGCGCGCCTACCAGCGCGGAAAGCACGTGGACGGCGTGGAGAACCACGACCTGCTGCACCGCGTGGGCCTGGGCGCCGCCCAGGTCGAGGAGATGTACCAGGTGATGGCCATCGCCAACTACGAAGACCGCTTCGTCATCCCCACCACGCACCGCGAGTACGCGGAGAACGCCTTCGACATGCGCGGCGGTTGCGGCTTCTCGTTCGGCAACGGCTGCTCCGACGGCGCGAGCGAGACCTCGCTGTTCGGCGGCAAGAAGCGCCGCACGATTCCCATCAAGGCGACCGTCTGACGCGGTCTGAACGGACCCGACACACCATGAAGAACAGACACTCACTCACCCTGCGTGTGCTGGGCGCCCTGCTCGGCTACCCCGGCCACCCATTGCGCGGGGCGCTGCCCGAGCTCGGCGATGCCCTGGACCGCGATTGCGGACTCTCGCGCTCGCGACTGGCCGAGCTCGACGCGCTGATGCGCTGGATGTCCGCGAGCGACCCCTTCGAGGTCGAGGCGCGCTATGTGGAAACCTTCGACCGCGGACGGGCCACCTCGCTGCATCTCTTCGAGCACGTGCACGGCGACTCCCGCGAACGTGGACCGGCCCTGGTCGATTTGCAGAAGACCTATGAAGCCGCCGGCCTGCGGCTCGAAGGCAGCGAGCTGCCCGACCACCTGCCCATCGTGCTCGAGTTCGCCTCCACCCAGCCCGAGGCGGTGGCGCGCGAATTCCTCGGCGAGATGGCGCACGTGCTCATCGCCATCTTCAGCGCATTGCTGGAACGCGAGAGCCCGTATGCCTCGGTGATTGCCGCGGTGCTCGAGCTGAGCGGCCAGAAGGTGCAGGCCGTGACCGTGCCGTTGGAGCCGGCGCTCGACGACGCCTGGGCCGAGCCGCCCGCCTTCGACGGCTGCAGCACCCGCGGCCAGGCGCGGCCCGATGTGCCGCAGCCCATCCACATTGTGCGCAAGACCACCGCACCCGCGCAAGGAGCGCCCGCATGAACACGCCATGGATCGATGCACTGCTGTTCGGCGTCTACCCCTACATCTGCCTCACGGTGTTTCTCGTCGGCAGCCTCATCCGCTTCGACCGCGACCAGTACACGTGGAAGAGCGACTCCTCGCAACTGCTGCGCACCGGCAGCCTGCGCTGGGGCAGCAACCTCTTCCACGTGGGCATCCTCTTCCTGTTCGCAGGACACACGGTGGGCATGCTGACGCCGCACTTCCTCTACGAACCCGTCATCAGCGCCGGCAACAAGCAGCTGGTGGCGATGGTGTCCGGCGGCGTGTTCGGCGTGCTGGGATTCACCGGCCTCACGCTGCTGTTGCACCGGCGCCTGTTCGACGAGCGCATCCGCGCCACGTCCAAGATCAGCGACATCGTGCTGCTGCTCCTGCTGTGGGTGCAGTTTGCGTTGGGACTCGGCACGATCGCGCTGTCGGCCCAGCACCTGGACGGCTCGATGATGGTTCGCCTGGCCGAATGGGCGCAGCGCGTCGTGACCTTCCGCAGCGGCGGCGTGGAGTTGCTGGCCGACGCGAGCTGGGTGTTCAAGGCGCACATGGTGCTGGGGATGACGATCTTCCTCGTCTTCCCGTTCACGCGGCTGGTGCACGTGTGGAGCGGCTTCGGCACCCTCGCCTACGCCCTGCGGCCCTACCAGGTGGTGCGCAGCCGGCGCATGAATGTGCCGGCCGGCCATCTCACGCCGCAGCCGCGCGCCGTGCCGCCGATGGTGCCGCCCCTGCCCCATGCCAACCGTCCGCCGGCGCTGCACCCGGTGGGCACGCATCGCGTCGACGCCTGAGGAGTGAACCAATGATCGACACAACGAGTCTTGCGAGCGTCAACGGCGTGGCGCTGCATGCGCCCGATGAAGCGCTCGATGCCACCACCCTTCGTCAGCGCGCCTGCACCGAGTTGCTGCGCCAGGCGGCCGTTGCGCAAGGCATTGACAACCCCTCCACTGGCGATGCGATCGAGGCGTTGCTGGAGCGTGCGCTGCAGGTGCCCGAGCCTTCCGACGAAGCCTGCCGGCGCCACTTCGATGCCCACCCGCAGACCTACGGCCGCGGCGAGCGCCTGCACCTGCGGCACGTGCTCTTCGCCGTGACCCCGGGCGTCGATGTGCAGGCCTTGCGCCAGCGTGCCGAAGCCATGCTCTTCGAGCTGCGCTGCGCCGCTCCCGAGAGCGACGCCTTCGGTCAGGCCGCGGCCCACTGGTCCAACTGCCCCACGGGTGCGGCCGGCGGCGACCTGGGCTGGGTGGGCCGCGACGATTGCGCCCCCGAGTTCGCGCGGGAAGTCTTCGGCCAGGACACCATCGGCGTGCTGCCGCGGCTCGTGCACAGCCGCTTTGGCCTGCACGTGGTGGAGGTTCGCGCGCGCGATGCGGGCGCAGCGCCGGTGTTTGCCGAGGTGCGTGCCGCCGTCGCGCTGACGCTGCGCCAGCAGGCCTGGGTCAACGCCCTGCGCCAGTACCTGCAACTGCTGGCCGGTCAGGCGCGGCTGGAAGGCGTGTCGCTGGACGCCGCGGACACCCCGCTCGTGCAGTGATGGCCGACGACCTGATCCAGCGCCTCAGACGATTCCACGACCACGCCTTTCCGCAATACCGCACACAGTTCCGGGAGCTCGTCGACGAGGGGCAGCATCCTTCGACGCTGTTCATCGGCTGCTCGGATTCACGCCTTCTGCCCTACCTGCTGACCGGCGCCGGCCCGGGCGAGCTCTTCATGGTGCGCAACGTCGGCGCACTGGTGCCGCCATGCTGCGGCACGCGCGACGGCGGCCTGCACGGCACCGCCGCGGCCATCGAGTTTGCGGTGCTCAACCTGCAGGTCAAGCGCATCGTCGTGTGCGGGCACAGCCACTGCGGCGCCATCAAGGCCTTGTACGAAGACCTGTCGCCCGAGGCCGTGAACCTCGGCGCGTGGCTGGACCTGGCCCGCGAGGCCGCACTGCCCGTGCAGCCGAGCCCCGAGGCCTTGCGACGCACCGAGCAGCGCTCGGTGGTGCTGCAGCTGGAGCGGCTGATGAACTACCCGATGGTGAAGCGGCGCGTGGAGCGCGGCGAGCTGACGCTGCACGGCTGGCACTACGTCATCGAGGATGGTGAAGTGCACGTGTTCGACATCCGCCATGGCGGCTTCGTGCCGGCGTCGCTGGCTGAGGACAGCGGCACAGGGGCGATGGAGACGGCGATGTTCAATGAGATCGATGCGTCGCTGGAGCCGGGGCGACGCCTAGCAGCTCGCTGATTCGGGCATCCTTGTGTTTCCCAAATCGTTCACCCACGACATGAAGGGTCGCCAAACGTCTCGTTTGAACAGCGTGAGACGGAGCGTGACGGGCCAGTAAGGACGCGTTGCGCCTTGTCAGACGAGGTCACATGTGAACTACTTCGAAGGCTCAGCCTTCGCAATCGAGTGAGGTCCACCGGCCGCCACCTGCCGTCGGCGAACGGCAGGTTTCTGGCACGTCGGCCCGCCAAGGTTGCCCCATGCGATTCAATTTGGCTGTTCACCCGGGCAGACCCTATGATCGCTTCCGGCCGGTAAGCACAGGCACAGAGAGGAATGTTCGATGCTGAGTAAATTGGGCGGCCTACAGCGACAGCCGGTGGTGTGTCGTGCAGACTCGGACAGTGGAACGCAAGGGGGAATGCGGTGAAGACGAAGTGCAATAGGCCACAGACGGCGTGAACGTCCTGCGGCAGCCCAATATACGTTAGGCCGCACAAGTACACCATGACCTGGATCCTCGTACGCTTCGCGCTTATTGGTCCGACTGTCGGCGCGCTCGGGTTCGTGTTCATGGATCAAGTGCTCCAACTTACCTCAGTAGGCAAAAGTACCTTGGCTCAGACTTCAAGCGTCTCCGAACTGCCGGCAACAGTCAGCATTCTTTGGCTCTATAGCCTCTTGCTTGCCCATCTGCTGGGCGGCATCCCCGCGCTCATTGCAGGCGCAGCCTTTGCGCGGGTACTGAGCCGCCGAAGCCAGAACCTATCGGTCTCCCTTCGTACACTGGTGGGTGCCGTTCTTGGCATGTGCAGTGCAATCGCTTTTGGCCTGCTCTTCACCTCGGGCTCTGCGATGCCTTTGCTGTTTCGATGGGCAGCCGCTGGCGCATTTGGTGGGGCGTGCTCGGACTGTGCTGTCGGCGCCACTCTGTTCGCCCAACTCCGGCGCAACGCCTCGACAGCCAGTGCGGCCTAACCCTTCCATCGAGCGGACGGTTTCCAGCGGGCTGCGCCCGCTTCCAACCGCCGCTCATGTCAAACGTTAGCTTTGTGAGGAGCCTCTGTGGCACGACTTCGAGTGTTTGTTTCATCCACCTGCTACGACCTCGACATAGTTAGGTCGGAGTTGCGGCCATTCATAGTCAACTGCGGCTACGAACCGGTAATGAGTGACTATTCGGACGTTCTGTTCGATCCGAGATTGCACACGCATGATAGTTGCGTGAAGGAAGTCGTGGGATGCGACGTGGTGGTGCTGATCATCGGATCTCGCTTTGGCGGAACGGCGGTTCCTGCAGCGCTCGGGTCAGTTGACTGGGACGCCGTAGCGGGCATGTCGACCAGCCCCACAGCAGTTTTGTCCAAGGACAAGCTGTCCATCACTCAGCTTGAAGTAATTAAAGCCGTTGAATCGTCCGTGCCTGTGTATGCGTTCGTGGACGAGAGAGTCCTACACGATCACCTCGTATACGAGAAAAACAAGGACAACCCGCTAGTCGTCGATCAAATGGTCTTCCCATCCATTCAGAAGAAGGAAACGGCCAAGTACATATTCGAGTTCATCAACTTTCTTTCCCACCGACTCACTGGGAATAGCGTCATCGGATTTTCGAGACTTGAAGAAATCCGCCTCCATTTGGTCTCGCAATGGTCACAACTGTTCCAACGTCTGCTGGAAGAATCGCAGACAAGAACAGCGGAGGCTCGTCGCTATCGCGACTTCTCGGAACGAATCGAAGATCTAAAGGCGGTCGTTCTTGCCTCCCTTGCAACGCCTGGCCTTCGAGACACTGCTAAGGGTGCTGTGCAATTTCGGCACCTGATCGACTTTGTGTCAGGACTCCGCGACGTAGATCAAAAGGCCCTGCTACTTTCAAACATCGTGTGGGATGAACTGCTCAAGGCCGCTGGGATTGTTGAAACACGAATTGCGGAAGAACCGAATCGACTTGTGTCTCCCAGGATGTTCTTGATTCGCGCCGATGGAACCTTCTACATCCTGCGTCTTCCAGCGCGAATGTTCGATTCACTGCAGCGCGACTGGTCTTCTTTCCAGCGGGTTGAGAGTCGCTCCAGGGAAGCCATTGTGGATGCACTGCTTGAAGATAGCGACGCTCGCAGTTCACTTCTCCGGTATCAACCTGAGCCAATTGACGAGTTTTTGGCTCAACGTGAGTCTCCGCGGGGCGACTCACTGGACGCACAAAGCTAACCCTTCAATCGAGAGGACTTGGCCCGGCAAGCCGGGTCACGCCTCTCATCTCAAACGTTGATATGGCTTAACTGTGTCAAGAGGGCGAGCCCGGGCCTCCGCGGACGCAGATGGTGAGGAAGCTGACGAAGCCGGACGGGGAACGCGGCGGAGCCTGGTGCATGTGCGACGGTTGATCATGCTGATATGCGTGGATTGGGTACCGACAGTTCATGTGTTCGTCGCGGGGCTGCCTGCGCTCTAGGGTCTGCGGTCGCCACGGTGGTGGCTGTCAATAACGTTGCCGAGGATTCCCCTGTGGCCGTGGCTGCGCCGCGTTCCCGGTCCGGCATCGCAATGGTGTTCTGTGGTGGGGGCCTCCGTTCTCCTGTTCAAGGCGGTATTGCTGGGCGCCGGCGGCCGCTCAACGCGGGTTCGAAGGCGACGTTGCACGAGCGGGCGAGGAAGGCGGCTGCGGCGTGACCTCGCGGGCGATGGCCCAGACGAAGCCGCACAGCTCACGCGCGATGGCCACGACGATCTTGTTGTGGTGGACGCGGCGAGCGGCCAGGCGGCGGTAGCGAGAACACAGACGTGTCTGGGCAGCCCAGGCGATGTCAGTCACGGTGCGAGGCAGCTCGGCTTGGCGCTGCGCGATGGCGGGACTCACCCGGGCCGGCTGGCGGTACTGGTGGGCGTGTCTCCACGAGCATGCGGCGCGCGGGGGCATTGCCCGCCTTGGTGATGGCGCCCAGGCGTCGCCGCGGTCCGCTGGAGTCCTCGCGCGGCACGAGCCCCAGGTAGGCCACAGCTGGCGAGGACTGGCGAAGCGCCAGAAGTCCTGGATCTCGGCCACGAGCGTCATGGCGGCGATCAGCTGCACGCCGCGGAAGGCCTGCAGCGCGGCGACCACCGGCGCGAGCGTCCAGCAGCCCAGCGCATCTCGCATGGCCTGCTCGTGGCGGGCGATGCGCGCGCCGGCCTCGCTGACCGCGTGCAGGTACTCCTGGAAGACGATCCGCTGGGCCGGGTGGGGCAGCGCCAGCGTGGCCAGCCAGCGCAGGTGCGCGGCGGTCCAGGAGCTGCGCCCGCTGTAGGCGATGCCGTTGCGCAGCAGCAGCGCCTTCAGCCGGTGGCGCGCATTGCGCTGCTCGCGCACGGCGTCCTCGCGACCACGCACCAGATCGCGGATCGCCTCGTCGGCGCTGTCGGGCACGCGCACGGCGGTGAGTTCGTGCACGCGGGCCAGCCGGGAGAGCTTCATCGCATCGCGCCGATCGGTCTTCACGCGTTCGCCCGAGGGGCGCGGGATGGACGATGGTGCCACCACGTCGCAGCGCCAACCGAGCGCCGCGAAGTGGCGAGCGAGCGCGAAGCCGCACGGGCCGGCCTCGTACACGATGTGCAGTTGATGGCCCGCGCTGATCAGCCGGCGCAGCGCCTTCGTGACGCTCGCGCTGCCGCCCGCTACAGTTGCCAAGTGCCGGACTTCGGCGTCGCGCGACGCCTCAGCCCGCGCGATGTCGATGCTGTCCTTGTGAACGTCCAGACCGACGTACAGAATGCGAGATTGATCCATGGCCCGTCTCCTTGACAAACATGCGGCCGCCACGGCGGTCCGCCTTGTGGCTCGGCACACCCTCGGTGCGCAACCCACGGTAGTCCTGGAGGCGGGCCGCCTCAAGTCGAGCCATCTTGTCTAGACCTCGGGTGTTAGCGCACAAGTAGCAAAATCAGCGCAACGGAGGGCATCGATGAAGGCCACCAGTCGCCGCTTCAGAAGGTTCTTGCACCGGGGACCCGCAATCGTCTATGTGAAGGTGGACACGCCGATCGCTCCAGCTCCTATAGTGAACGTTTCCCCGGCGTCGGTCACTGTTCCACCAAAGTCGCGCGCCGAGCGTTGGCAGGATGGCCTGACGGCCGTCGCTAGCTTGCTGGGTGTCGTTCTCGGAGCTTGGGGCGTTTGGTACGCGGCCGTTGGCGTAGACGTCGCGAACGCAAGCCTGGGAGTGGCAAAGACCGCGCTCAAGGAGCAGGTGGAAGGAGGCAAGGAACAACAGACAACACTAGAGGGTAGCCGAGCCGCATTGAACCGCGTCGTCGGCGCCACACAGTCACAGGTGAACCTGTTGAACCACGCAGCAAGCGCCGCAGAAGCTCAGCACCAGATTCTCGATCGCAGCCTGCAGGCGTCCAAAGATCTGCTGAAGCTGAATCAGGACAGAGATGAACAAGAGCGTCAGCGTCTTGCCAGGAAGCCCAATCTGCAGTTGGGCCTCGGATTCGAAATGCCACCCGGCTCCGGGAATGTCGTTCCGGTTTGGGAACAAAACATATCGAAAGATGGAGTCCACGGTCTCTGTGGTCGAAACAAGGACGGAGAAACAGCCTTCAGCTTCATGGTTCAGAACGTCGGAGACAACCTGGCTGCTCAACCGCGAATGCAAGTTGAGGCCGAACCTAAGACCATTCTGCTCAAAAGGAAGGGGGACCTCTTCAACCCAACCGATGGTCATAGCGCAAATGTTCATCTTGCAGACATCCCACCAAACACCGTCATGACGGAACCGTTCAGATACGACTTCGTTGCAAGGCTTCCTCAAGATATCAAAGACTTCCGCGTGTCTGTGCTGCTCTGGACCGCCACGACCAGAACGAAGCTCGACGTTCACTTCAGGGATCTTCTTTCGTGCGATCCTGCCGTAGGACATTGAGAAGTAGTTGCGCTATTCACGAGAGGTCTAACCCTTCCATCGAGGGGGCGTCCAACATCAGGCTTCGCCTGCTGTCGGCCGCCACTCATGTCAAACGTTAGGCGTCCGAATCGCATGACGAAACGCACCAAGCCCTACCTACTCCGCGCGTCAATCCGCCCAGACGCGGATGTTGACCACGAGTCCTATCCGTTCAGCATTCCCGCTGTGCGCGAGATCGCCAATATCGACTTCCATCCAAACGTGACTTTCTTCGTCGGAGAGAACGGTTCGGGTAAGTCAACAGTCATGGAAGGCATTGCCGGCGCACTCGGCTTCGGAGCTGAAGGTGGCACAAAGAATGTGCGCTTCCAGTCAGCCGGTACGCTATCCACACTTCACGACAGCCTGCGTCTTGCGCGTGGCGTACCGAAGCCGCGTGATGAATACTTTCTTAGAGCTGAGAGCTTCTTCAATGTCGCGAGCCACATGGATGAAACGGGCTACCTACAAGGCTACGGAGGCAAGTCACTGCATACGCAGTCTCACGGCGAGTCGTTCATGGCAGTACTGCTAAACAAGCTGCGTGGCAACGGTATCTACCTTCTGGATGAACCTGAGGCTGCCCTCTCCCCCAGTCGCCAGCTCGCGGCACTCAGCGCTATCCACCAGCTTGTAGAAGATCACTCGCAATTCATCATCTCCACCCACTCTCCCATACTGCTCTCTTATCCAAACGCGAAGATCATTCAATTCGACAAGTCAGGCATCAGCGAAGTTTCTTTCGAAGATGCAGAGCACTTCGCCGTTACCCGAGACTTTCTCAATAACTATCCAAGGCGCCTTGAGCAGATACTTCAAGATGACACCGACGCCTAGCCCTTTCATCGAGCTGACATGGTCCGCCATGCAGGGTCATGCAGCTCATGTCAAACGTTAGGCGTCACTCAAGCTCCCTCAGATCATCCACGCCGCACTGAACCAATGTCCGAAACCAAGCTTCTTACGGATTCTCGCGATGGCGTACTGACTCTGACGCTGAATCGCCCGGAAAAACTCAACGCGATCGACAACGATCTATCGAGGAGCCTGCTTCAAGCTCTTGAGGCAGGTGCCGTTGACGGAGACGTGCGCGTGATACGGCTGCGTGGCAATGGCCGCGCGTTCTGCGCCGGGCGTGACGTGAGCGCCGCCCCTACCGAAGACGATCTTGTGCTTGTTCAGGCCGTGGCCAAGGCCATCGTGCGAAATCCAAAACTGGTCCTGGCTGAAGTGCATGGCTGGACGGTTGGAGCGGGATTCGAGTGGATGCTCGACGCTGATGTCGTCGTCGCTGCGCAAGGCACTCGCTTCAAGCTACCTGAGGCGTCCCTCGGTGTCTTTGTGACCGGGGGCCTCAGTGCCACGCTGGCGGCGACAATCGGCCTTTCTCGCGCGAAGGCGCTCACCCTCATTGGTGAAGTGTTCACCGCCGACCAAGCCCTCGCCTGGGGTCTCGTTTGGAAGGTCGTAGAGGATTCAGGCCTGGAAGAAGCGTCGTGGAACGCCGCAGCCAAACTGGCAACGCTGAATCCCCTTGTCGCCGCTCAATTCAAGCGTGTCTTCAATTTGCTTGGGCTAGCCACATTTGATCGAGCCGTCGAGGAAGAGAATATGGCCCAGCGCCTTCTCGGACCCCAATGACGCATAGGAGATCGCCGTTGAGCGGCTGCCGAAGGCAGTCCGCTGCGAAGACGGGTTGGGCGTTCGTTCCGCCGTCAGCCGATGAAGGACCAACCAACGCGAACCAACTGGAGAAGTGCGGGTGGTGCAGCGGCCGTAAGCACCAGCGGATGAAATGGTGAGGTACGCCAGCACTTGACCAATGCTGCCACTGCGAGAAGCAAATACAGAACGCCAAGTACAACAGACGCGCCCACTGGTGAGTTGCTCAAGCCGATGGGCAAACTGAGGGCAGTAAAGACTATTGCGAAGCCAAACGCCATCACCGCGCCGTATGCGAGCAGCAGGGTAAGAAGGACTTGAGCGACGAACCGGTTCGTTGACGAAATAGGTGGCCTGGGAGGGACGACCGGCTCCGGCTTCCAAGTGCTTCCACTGCCAAAGAGCGCACCACAGCACTGGCATTCCTCCGCATTTGATTCGATGGAAGTCGAGCAGTTAGGGCATTGGTACAAGTGACGCCCAACGATGGAAGGATCAGCCGACATGGATCTCGCTTGCTCCAGCGTCTGCGAGGCAAAACAGCAGGTCTTCCAGTGCGGCTTCTGATGCAGAACCCAAATCGAGGTGGTAGGCAACCGATTGACCAGAAACCTCAGGATCCGAGAGAAAGTGAACGACCCCATAGAGGCCTTCAGCCGTTGGTGAGTTTGCGTCATCGCCGTCAAACCAGCGCGCAAACCATTGAGTCACCGAGGCCGACGCCTGAGTCGACGAGAGGCCGGCCACTCTCAGCGTTACCCAATCCCAGGTAAACGGCGAGAGATGTACGACTGCAGGCGGGAGAGTGAAAGTCAGTGCCTCGAATTGCAGCTGCGTTTCGGAGTCCACGGTCAGTGAAGCGCCCGCATTCGCACCCTGGGTCGGAATGAGGTCGACACGGCAAGGCAGCGAAAGGTCCCCTTCGACTGCGAGTGCACCATGGGCTGTGCGATGCGCGGGCTCGACGTGCGCGCCAGGTGATCCCGCAATCACTTTTGCAAGCCTCTCTGTGTAGCCGTTTCGAACGGCGGCGAAGAGTTCCGTGATGGTCATAGGTGTCAGCTAACGTCCCCTTGCCTGAAGGGTTGTACTACGCGCATGTAGAGCGGTTTCTTGTAGCCCCAAGGCGTCGAGAACCATACACAGACAACACCAAGCGCCAATATGGCCGACAGTACGAGGATCTTGAGAATGAAGACGATCATGACTGATGATCAGCGAGAGAAGTGTGTGGACTACCGCTCGATGGAGGGGGTGGGCCTCAGCGTCCGCGCCTTTTGGAGAATAGGAAGCGGACGACGAGCATGCCAACCCCGAGGAGCAGCATAAGTCGGCCGACACCGCTCTGGGCTTCAGAGGGATCATCCTTGTTGACGTCTTCGATCGTGGCCGGCGACTCAGGCAAGTAGCGCACGTTCATGGTTCCCGCAGCGGAATTGCTTCGCAGTGAGCGTCCAAGCTCTGCCGGTACTCCAACTTCAGCCTGCATCTCACGACCATCCTCTGTCGTGAAGCGGACATGTGCCGTGTAGAGGCTGTCAGAGTGAGTCGACTTCCTCTCCTTCCATTCAAGCTTCGTAATTTCCGCTTTGGCCGTCTTGCCGTGATCACGAAGCGCCGCGAACTTGGTGGCGTTCCTGTGGCCCACGTAGATCGAGAAGAGTCCAATCAGGATCAGACAGATCGAGAAAAGTCGACTAGCAAGCAGGCGAAACATGTGGGTCCTCTGAGGCCTGACGTTTGACATGAGCGGTGGTTGCAAGCGGGCGCAGCCCGCGGGAAACCGTCCTCTCGAGGGAAGGGTTAGTTCTGGTCGCCACGAAGAGACGCTTGATAAGCCTCGATTCGTGGCAGCATGGCCTGGCGGCGAACCAGACTCTCCGCGGGCCAGTAGCTTTCGCGGTCGTAGTACTCGGGCATGGCCGGCGTACCGGATGGGATGACCACCCAGGGCTGCTTGGATGCAGTGAAGATGTGGATGTTGGGCGGAAGAACGTCCGGAGTGTCCAGTGTCCCGACGCGGACGAAGCGCACCAGTGGACCAGCGCCCGAATAGTTGCTCCAGACAGCGATGCGGCACTTTGGGCACCGAGCGATGTTTTGGCCAGAGCCGCTTTCTGACGGCGTGTTCACAAGTTCAGGCTCCGCGGCAAGATGGGTTACCCGTTCTGCTTCGAGCATCGGATTGAGTGCGAAAGACGCTCCGCTCTCGCGCTGACACCAACGGCAATGGCAACAGTGAACGAACAGCGGCGCCGTTTCCATGCGATAGCGGACGTGACCGCAATCACAGCCACCCTCAAGTGGAAACACGTTTGTGTTGGTCATGGTGGTGTTTGAGCACAAACCTAGCTAGAAGTAGACGACCGTATTGTCGCAATTCTCTGCGACGCTATTCCTTCGTCATCACTGCTGCCGAGAATGAATGCAGCACCTGGCAGCGCCGGCTACGGCATAACAAGAGCTGCCAATATGTGAATACAGCGCCCCCCGGCAGCAAGCGGTTCTAGCATTCGCTGCGAGAGAATCCCCGGGCGACGACGCCAATGATGGCAAGGAGGACCGCATGATCAAAGTCACTGTGATGTACCCGTACGCCGAAGGCGCACGCTTCGACCACGCCTACTATCGCGACCGGCACATGCCGATGGTCAAGGCCAGGCTTGGCAGTGCCTGCGCCTACTACACCGTCGAAAAAGGCCTGGCGGGTAGGGAGCCCGGTTCACCACCAGCCTTCGTGGCGATGTGTGCGTTCATCTGTGACTCGGCCGAGGCTTACCTGGCCGCCTCGCAGGAGCACCGCGCCGAGATCCGCGGCGACATCGCCAACTACACGGACATCACGCCGGTGGTCCAGATCAGCGAGGTTGTCGTCGAGCGGTCGGATCGTTGATCGCACCGGACGGAGTCCACCGACACCCGGGCGCCTGGCATCTGTCGGCGCTGATGGGCAGCTGGCGCGATCAGCGCGGTGGTCGCCTCGGCTTTAGCTGGCCGGCCATATGTTCCTTGAACTCGCGCGCCCGGTCGCGCGCCACCGTCAGCTCGGTGTTCGCTGCGTCCTTGAGGCGAAGACAGAGTGAGCCTCCAGGCAGTGGCGACACCTCCTTGATCCATTGCACGTTGACCACGCTGCCGCGATGGATGCGAAGCCAATTCTTCGGGTCCAGCATGCCTTCCAGCAGCCCGATCGCGTGGTCCACGCAGTAGGCCTTGCCGTCCGACACTGCGAACGTCAGCCTGTCTTCGGCCTGGAAATGCGTCACCCGGGCAAGGTCGAGAAACAGGAGCCGCTCGCCGAGACGTGTGGCGATGCGGTCCGGGTATTCGGGCTTCGCAGCCTGGACGGCTTCGGCAAGTTGTCTCGCCAAGGCTTGGATGTCCACCGGCGCGAGCCGCCCGGAAGCGTGCAGCCGTTCCACCTTCGTCAACGCACTGTTCAAGGGCTCGAGTTCGATCGGCTTCAGCAGATAGTCGACGGCGCTCACCCCGAAAGCCTGGAGAGCGTAGCGGTCATAGGCGGTCGTGAAGACGATTTGGGGCGGGCTGGCCAGGCGGCTCAACAGCTCGAATCCGTTCAGGCGCGGCATCTGGATGTCCAGGAAGCACAGGTCAGGCGGCTCCGCCGCCAAGGCCGCTACCGCTTCCTCGGGGTCCGTCGCCGCACCGATCACCTCCACGCGCCCTGTGCGGTCGAGCAGCCGACGCAGGCGCTCGAGCGCGAGCGGCTCATCGTCCACGAGGTAGGCGCGCAGTTTCATCATTTCCGCGGCAGCGCGAGCTCCACCACGGTCTGGTCGTCTCGCCGGAAGACCCGCAGGCCCGCCGAGTCGCCGAACAAGGCCTGCAGACGCTCCACCAGATTGTCGAGGCCGTGGCCGGCGGGCACCGCCGTCAGGTCGAAGCCCGGACCTGTGTCACGCACCTCCACCCGCAAGCCAGCCTCGCACAGCGTGGCGTTCACGAAGATGTCCCCCTCGCCGCGCACCATGATGCCGTGCTTCACGGCATTCTCGACCAGCGACTGCACCGCCATCGGCGGCACCGGGTGGTCCTGGCCGCCGGCTTGAACTTCCACCGAGCAGCGCAGCTTGTCGCCGAAGCGCGCGTTCTCGATGGCCAGGTAGTTTGCGACCATCGTCAGCTCCTCGTGCAGCGGAATCAAGGGGTGGCGCCCGGAGTCCAGGCTGGCGCGCAACAAAACGGCCAGGCGTCCGACGAGTTGTTCCGCGTGCTCCGGGTTCACCGGGATCAGCGCGCTGATCGAGTTCAGCGTGTTGAAGAGGAAATGCGGATGGACCCGGGCTTCGAGCGATCGCAGCCGCGCCTCCGTCGCCAGCTTGCGGGTCCGGTCTTCGGCGAGCTGCTGCTCGCGGAGCTTGTGTTCCATCGTCGCCACCCGGGTCTGCAATGACGCGTGGACGAACGCGCCGAGCCCGAACATCAAGGCCAGTGGCGTGGCTGCGCGCAAGGTGTTGAGGTACTCGGGCCAGAAGTTCTCCGCGCTGGCGAAGCCCAGGGGCACCAGCAGAGCCTGCGCCAGCAAGCCTCCGAGCGCCGTGAAGGCGACGATGCCCACCGGCACCAGAAAGCGCAATGAATAGCCACGCTGCGCCAGGCGTTGCATCAAGCCGCTCATCAGCAGAGTGCCGAAGAGGCCTGTCAGGTTGGCGTAGACCAGCGCGTAGGCGACCGCCCGCGAAAACTCGTGCAAGTTCGCAAACCGGCCCGTGCTGCTCTCGATCAGGATCACGATGGCGACCGCCAGGTTGATCCACAGCAGCGCGAAGGTCCACTTGTTCGCCGGCTTCATCATCGTTCGGCCACCGACGCTGCCAACGGCTCGAACACCCCGCTGCGAAACACGCTGAGCGGCTGCGGCGCGTCCTGCCCGGGCAACTTCATCTCGCCCAGTACGTTCTCGTAGAGGGTGCCGTATTCGATCTGCTTGGTCTTCAGGGACACCCATATCTGGCCCCAGTAGTCGCTGCGTGCACGCAGCGTCATCCCGCCCACGTCGATCTGCAACGGGTTCAGGAAGGCGCGGTAATCGATGACGGCGCAGTCCTGCCCGTTCCGGTGAGACCGCCCCACCCATTCGAGTACCACGTCGCGATTGCGAAACGTGCCCACGGCGGGCATCTTCACGTTCTGATCGGTGAGGGCATGGTAGGGCTCGTTGAGCTTCAGCTTCTCGAAGAACCCCTGGCCGAACAGCTCGATCATTCCGGTATCCCAGACAAGGTTGCGCTCGAACACGGCGGTGGCGGGAAACGCCTTGAAGAACTCCGGCTGCATCGTCAGGCCCAGATCGTTCTTGTAGCGCAGCCCCTCCATGAAGTCGCGCTTGTGCGCGGCCCCGAGCGGCCCGCTCGGCCCTTGCGCTTCGGACTGCGCGACATTCTTCCATTCCACCTCGCCCCCCACAAGCCCACGCGTGTAGTCGCCGCTGATGCGCTGGCGAAGCACGATGGCCCCTTGCGGATCGGCCGACTGGTAGTCGACAGTGAAACGGTAGGCCCGCGGTCCGGCGTCTCTGACCACCATTCCCCGAGGCAAGCTCCACGAAGCGGCCGACGAAGATTGCGCCCATGCGCCATTCGGCGCCGACAAAGCAAGCCCGACCACCAGCACCGAGACAGAACAGATTCGCATCATGATCATGGATACCTCCTGTGCTGGCAGTGTTGGGCCAGCCAGGGGCGCGCGCATGCGTTTCCCGACCAAGGGCAGGAATTCCGGCCCAGAGGTGGCCTGGCGTCGACGAGCCGTCGCCTGCGCAACCGCCGCGAAGGCAATCGCCACTTCGCGCATCGCGCGGCGGCCACCCGCGACATCGGCGCGATGCGAGCCGCGCTTGAAAGCCGATCAGCCCGGCAGCAGCGGCAGCAGCCGCCAAGCGCCGGCACCAAGCAAGGCCAGGCCGAGCAGCGTCGCGACGCGTTCTCCGCGTGGCGCGAGCTTCTCGATGGCGACGACGATCGACAATGCCGCGATCCACGCCAGGTTCATCACCCCGCCGACGAACAGCAGCGCCATCAGCGCCCAGCAGCAGCCCAGGCAGAACAGGCCGTGGCGCCAGCCCATGGCGAAGCCGCCGAAGCGCCCGCCGCGCCATTCGCCGACCAGAAAGCCCATCGGCGTGCGGCAGCGCGCCAGGCAGATGCGCTTGAGCGGCGAGAACTGATACGCGCCGGCCACGAGCAACAGTGCACCCGACAGCATCGCCGAGGTGCTGACGATCATCGGATTCACCCAGCCGACGGCCTGAAGCAGCCATTGCGCCGCGGTCGCCGCGACGCTGAACACCAACCACACCAGCAAGTAGGCGCCGACGAACTGCCACGAACGCGCGCGCTGCCCGTTGCGCCGGCACAGGGCGACGAATGCCTGAACCATCGGCAGCGCCGACGGCAGCATCATCGCGGCCATCATCACCGCCCACATGGCCACAATGGCCAGCAGGTTGGTCGCGCTCCAATGCGGCGACATCGGCATGGTCAGCTGCGCCAGAGGATGGCCCATGTCGAAAGCGATCCAGGCCAGGCCGGCCCAGCCCAGCACGGCGAGCGCCAGCCAGAGTGCGGCCGCTATCGACAGGCCTTGCGTTCGCGGCGCTCGTTGCGGCCCCTCTTCGGCGTGGGTTGTCATGGATGGTTGCGCTGGCGCCGGGACGGCATCGGACCACCATGAGCGGCGCGGCGTTGCTTGTCAACCGCAATAGCCCCCGGGTTCATCGCAGGCACTGCGATTGCGCGCATCGCTGATTGGGCGTAACGTGACTCCTTCCCCATCGGCACGAGCAGCCGGTTGCCCGGGCAGTCCGGCCGCCCGTTCACACGAACGAAGGAGCAGTCATGGCAACCTGGCAGATCAGCGGCGAATACATGGAAACCTGCAACTGCACGCTCCTGTGCCCGTGCATCGCTTCCAACCTGGCGGCCACTCCGACCGAGGGCGACTGCAAGGCGGCGGTGACCATGCGCATTGAGAAGGGGCACAAGGACGGCGTGCCACTCGACGGCCTGAGCTTCATCGTGATGCTGCATTCGCCGGGCGCGATGGGCGCGGGCAACATCACCGTGGGGCTGATCATCGACGAACGCGCCAGCGACGCGCAAGCCGAGGCGATCAGCGCCATCGCCACCGGCGCGGTGGGCGGGCCGATGGCCGCACTGGGCCCGCTCGTCGGCAAGGTCGCCGGCGTCGAGCGTCGGCCGATCCAATTCGAAATGGACGGCCTGAACCGAGCAGTGCGGGCGGGCGACCTGGTGGATCAGGCCTGCGAAGGCATCCCCAGCGCCAGCGCGCCTGGTCAAGCGATCGGCTTGGACAACACCGCGCACCCGGTGAACAGCCGGCTGTCACTGGCCAAGGCGACTCGCAGCCTGTTCAACGTCTTCGGCATCAAGTGGAACGACTCGACCGGCACGCGCAACGGCCACTTCGCGCCCTTCGCCTGGGTCGGCTGAATTGGAGCGATGTTCAACGAGATCGATGCGTCGTTGGGGCCGCATCGACCGACAGCAGTTCGCTGATGCGCGCATCCTTCTCCTGCCACAACTCTTTCACCCACCGGCGGAAGGCCACACGCCCGCGCGGATCGGCCACGTAGTCGGAGCGCACCAGCTCTTGCGGCACCGGCACCTGCGCCACCCGCACCACCACCCGCTGCATGCGCCCGCACAGGAACTGCCAGAAGGTGGGCACGCCTTCTGGGTACACGATGGTCACGTCGAGCACCGCCGCGAAGCGTTCGCCCATGGTGTTCAGCGCCAGCGCAATGCCGCCCACCTTGGGCTTGAGCAGGTGCTTGTAGGGTGACAGCTGCTGCCGCTGCTTGTCCACCGAGAAGCGCGTCCCTTCGAGGAAGTTCATGACGCTCGTGGGTTGCACCGCGAACTTCAGGCAGGCCTTGCGGGCCGTCATCAGGTCTCGCTCGCGCATGTGCGGGTGGGCACGCAGGTAGGTCTCGCTGTGGCGGCGCATGAACGGAAAGTCCAGCGCCCACCAGGCCAGCCCCATCACCGGCACCCACAGCAACTCGCGCTTCAGAAAGAACTTCAGCAAGGGAATGCGGCGGTTGAACACGCGCTGCAATACCAGCACGTCCACCCAGGACTGGTGGTTGCAGTTCACCAGGTACCAGCGGCGAGGGTCCAGGCCGTCGACGCCCTGCACGTCCCACTGCGCGCGCTGCGTCAGCGACATCCACGCGCCGTTGCCGGCGATCCAGCCTTCGGCCACGCGCGTCAAGGTACGCGACAACGCCCGGCGCATGCCACGAAACGGCAGCAGCAGCTTCAACAGCGACAGCGCCAGCAGCAGCGGGACCCAGAACAGCGTGTTCAGCACGAGCAGCAGGAAGGCGACGCCACCCACCACCGTCGCAGGCAGACGATTGAGCATGAGGAAATTGTCCGGCGCCCGCCCAGCCGATTCATTGACCCGCCTCAATGCACGTTGCCGGCCAATCGAAAGAATCGGCAGCACCGCATTCCAACGGAGCCAATGTGGCCACAAACCTCACCGAGCGACTCCTGCAGGCGCTGGCGCAACGCGGCGCCACCGAAATCTTCGGCATCCCCGGCGATTTCGCACTGCCGCTCTTTCGCGAGATCGAACGCAGCGCCCTCCTGCCGCTCTACACCCTGTCGCACGAACCCGGCGTGGGCTTTGCAGCCGACGCCGCCGCCCGATTCAGGGGCGGACTCGGCGTGGCCGCCGTGACCTATGACGCCGGCGCCTTCAACCTCGTCAATGCCGTGGCCGGTGCCTATGCCGAACGCGTGCCACTCGTCGTGCTGTCGGGCGCACCGGCCGCGCACGAGGCGGCCAGTGGCCTGTTGCTGCATCACCAGGTGAAGACGCTCGATTCGCAATGGCGCGTGTTCGAGGAACTGACCGCCGACCGCGCGCGGCTCGATGACGCGAGGCAGGCGCCGCAGCAGATCGCCCGCGTGCTCGACACGGCATTGCGCGAATCACGCCCGGTGTATCTCGAGATTCCACGCGACATGCCACAGCGCCCGTGCGACGAAGTGCCGCGCATCCACGACCGCGAACCAGACCCGCAAGCGCTGGCCGCCTGTGCCGACGAACTGCTGGAGCGCATTTGCCGCGCCAGCCGTCCGGTGCTGATGGCGGGCGTGGAGGTGCGCCGCTACGGCCTCGAAGACAAGGTCGCGACGCTGGCGCGGCGGCTGGGCGTTCCGGTGGTGACGAGCTTCATGGGGCGCGGCCTGCTGGCCGATGCCGACGTGCCGCTGCGAGGCACCTACCTCGGCCTCGCCGGCGATCCGGCGGTGAGCCGGGAGGTGGAAGAGTCCGACGGCTTGCTGCTGCTGGGCGTGATCGTGTCCGACACCAACTTCGCGGTGTCGGCGAAACGCATCGACCTGCGCTACACCATCCAGGCGCTGGGTGGGCGCGTGGTGATGGGGCACCACGTGTACCCCGACGTGCCGCTGTCACGCCTGATCGATGCGCTGCTGGCGCGAGTGAAGATGCCGCTGACCTCCCTCACGCAGCAGATGGCGCCGGCGAAGGCACCGCACGAGCCCCGCCGCGCCGAGCCTGAGCCCGTCACGCCGGCCGGCATTGCCGACGCCATCAACCGCCTGATGCAACGCCACGGCCCCATGCCCATCGCGTGCGACGTGGGCGACTGCCTGTTCACCGCGATGGACGTGGCCCCCACCGCGCTCATCGCGCCGGGCTACTACGCCACCATGGGCTACGGCGTACCCGCCGGCCTCGGGCTGCAAGCCGCGACGGGACAGCGTCCCCTCGTGCTTGTGGGCGACGGCGCGTTCCAGATGACCGGCTGGGAGCTGGGCAACGCCCAACGCTATGGCTGGGACCCGATCGTCATCGTGTTCAACAACGCGGGCTGGGAGATGCTTCGGGCCTTCGAGCCGGATGCGCAGTTCAACGATCTGGCAAGGTGGGACTTCGCGCAGATGGCGCGTGGGATGGGCGGGGATGGAGTTGGGGTGGAGAACTGCGTGGAGCTCGAGGCAGCTCTCGAGCGCGCGTGCGCGACGCGGGGGCGGTTTCAGTTGATCGACGTGAGGCTGGCGCCGCGGGAGTGTTCGCCGACCTTGAGGAGGTTCGTGGGGGCGGTGAAGAGGTTGTCGCAGAACTGACCGCCGCCCCGGCGGCGAACTGGTGCACGGGCGCAGCTGAATCACTCGAGTGGTGCAAAAAACATCTCGAAATCTGGGAGTAACAAGGGTTTTCCCCTGGCATAGGGTTTGCACTAGGTTGACCACCCCGCCACGAGCGGGATTTCAACCGCAAAGGAACTCCACATGTCCTCCTCGACCTCTCCCTCGACCCTGAAGCTTGCCGCCCTCACCTTGTCTCTCGTCGCCTCGGTGCTCGGCTCCAGTGCAGCCCATGCGTCGAGCCCTCGCTTGCTGGCCCGCGAGGTGGCGGGTGCCTACGACATGCAGGATGGCAGCGTCGTCCGCATCGACGTTGACGGCCGGCGCGTGCTGGTGGAGAGCTCGGCTCCGGAGTACTGGACGGCCCCAAGCGCCAATCTTCTGGTGAGCCCGGACGGCATGCGCAGAATCAGGCTGCTGCGCGACTTGGACGGCAAGGTCGACCGCATCGAGATGCAAATCACGAGCGCCCGCTGAACCAAGCGGCTGGCGACGCGGCATCCGCTGCCGCGCCGCTGTCCGCTCAACGTTCGCGACCGGCGTGCCTCAGCACCTGCGTCACGGGCTCGACCAGGTATTGCAAGGGCGTGCGTTCCTCACCCTTGATGTACACCTCGGCCGGCATGCCGGCCTGCAGCTTGACCTCGCCGGCTTGCGCGAGCGACTTGGCATCGGCCTCGACGAGCGCGACGTAGTAGGCCTGGTTGGTCGCGCGGTCGAGCGTGCGGTCCGCGGCGACATAGAAGACCTTGCCCTCGACGAGCCGCGTGGTGCGGTACTTGAACGCCGTGAAGCGGATGTCGGCCCGCTGGCCTTGCTGGACCCGGCTCACATCTTCGGTGCGGATGTGCGCCTCGACCACCAGGCGCGGATTGCTCGGCACGATGTCGGCGATGGGCTCGCGCGGTGAAATCATGCTGCCTGGCGTCGTGAACTTCAGATTGATCACGTCACCGGCGACGGGTGCCACGATCACTTGCCGGCTCGACGCGTCAACCGTCTTGCGCTGCTCCTGCTGGAGCTCGGCGAGCTTGGCCGCACTCACCTTCAGCTGGTCGCTCGCTTGCTGCCGATAGTCGCTCTCGAGCGACTTGACGCGAATGTCTGCGTCGACCTGGCGCTGCTCGGCGCGCGACAGGTCAGCGCGCTTTTCCTCCAGCTTGACGCCATAGTCGGCGACGGTCGCCTCCAGCTGCGAGATGCGCGTGGCGGAGATGAATCCATCGTTGAGAAGGCGACGGTTGGTCTCGAGTTCGGCCGTCTGATGCTTGAGCGATTCGGTGGCCTGGGCGATCTGGGCACGCAGCGCCGTTGCTTCCTGCAGAACCTTGGCTTGCTGCGCACGCAGCAGTACCGACTGGCCGACCAGCGCGTCGCGGCGCGCGCTGAACAGCGCGTGCTCCTTGACCATCTGCTCGGCCAGCCGCGGGTCACTGCGGGCCGCATCGACCACATCCACCGGAAAGCGCAAGGCTGGGGCCAACAGCTGTTCGGCTTCAAGTCGCGCCAGGCTCGCGCGCTCGACGATCACGCGGTAGTTGAGGCGATTCAGGTCGGCATCGACCGACACGTCGCCCAGCACCAGCAGCGGCTCTCCTTGAGCCACATGCTGGCCGTCGCGCACCTTCACCTCGCGCACCGTGCCGCCCTCGGCATGCTGCACCACGCGGCGCTCGAGATCGACCTTGACGAAGGAACTCGCGACGACGGCAGCCGACAGGGGCGCGCACGCCAGCCAGGCGGCACTCGGAACGACGCCCAGCAGCAGCACGACAGCCGCCTGGCGGGAGAGCCTGCGCGCCTCGAGCAGATGCTTCGCCAACGGCGCCTGGGGATCCATTGACATCGTCGCCGCAGTGTTCATGACATTTTCTCCTCGCGTTCAAGACGGGTCGCAACACGCTCTGCCGGGGGCGTCGCGCGCGACATGGCAACGACCTGTGCTCCGCCGCCACTTGGCTGCGCGGCCTGCCGGGCCTTCTGCTGCATGGCCTGCATCACCTCGGCCGACGGACCGTAGTGCTGGACCTTGCCGGCGTCGAGAACCAGCATCTTGTCCACATGCTGGACAAGGGTGGCGCGGTGCGTGACAACCACCACCGTGGCCTGCCCACGCAACGCCTTCAGCGCCTCGGCCAATGCCTGTTCGCCGGCACCGTCGAGATTGGAGTTGGGTTCGTCGAGGATCACGAGCTTCGGGTCGCCGTACAGTGCACGCGCCAGGGCGATGCGCTGGCGCTGCCCGGGCGAGATGAGGGCGCCGTGCGGATCGACCATCGTGTCGTAGCCCCCGGGCAGCGACAGGATGAGATCGTGCACGCCGGCACGTTGCGCGGCCCGCACGACCTTCAACGGGTCCACCTCACCCAGCCGCGCGATGTTCTCGGCAACCGTGCCTGGAAACAGCTCGACATCCTGCGGCACGTAACCCAGCCACGGGCCGATATCTTCACGCGGCCACTGCGACAGGTCAGCCTGGTCGATCCGCACCGTGCCGGCGCTGGGCTTCCAAACGCCCGTCAGCAGACGCACCAGCGTCGACTTGCCGGCACCGCTGGCGCCAAGGATGGCGAGCGACTCGCCGGCATCGAGCTGCAACGACACGCCGGCAATCAGCAGGCGATCGCCTTCGGGTGCACGGAACATCAGGCTCTCCGCCACGAGGTGCCCGCTCGGCGCGGGCAATGCCATGCGCTGCGGCTGCGCTTCGGCGGCGTTCAACAATTCGCTCAGGCGACGATACGCCGCGCGCCCTTCGGCCAGGATGCGCCAACTGCCGACGATCAACTCCACCGGCGCGAGCGCGCGGCCGAGCAGCGTGGTGGTCGCGATCATCACGCCCGCACTCGCTTCGCCGCTGATCACGAGGTACGCACCGAGCGCCATCATCAGCACCTGCACCGCCTGGCGTGCGGTGCGCGTCAGCGCGGCCATCGCGACCGTCTTGGTGGCGGTGGGCTGCTGCAAGGCAGTAACCTCGGCGTTCTTGCGGCGCCAGCGCGCGATGAGTGCATCGGTCATGCCAAGCGTTTGCGCCACCTCGGCGTTGTGCAACGAGGATTCAAGGTAGCGCGTGGCGCCGGCGGCGGCCTTTTGCAAGGTTTCGATCTCGCGGCGGGTGACGAGATCGTTGATCAAGGCCAGGGCCAGCATCAGCACGGCCGCGCCGGCAGCAGCCATGCCGAGCACCGGATGGGTGAGCCAAATGACGGCCACGTAGACGATGGCCCACGGCGCGTCGAACAGTGCGAGGAGCCCTTGGGCTGAGAACAGCGCGCGCAGGGAGCCGACGTCACGCAGGCTTTCCGGGTTTCCGCGGCCGCTTCGGCGTGCACCCTGCGCGACGACGATCTTCGTCACGGCAGGCGACAGCGATTCAGCGACGATGTTGCCGGCCACGCCCTGAAGGCGGGCGCGCAGATGGTCGAGGGCAAGGAGCAAGGTGAGCGCAATGCCGACGCCGATCATCAAGACCAGCAAGGTCTCGCTGCTCTGGCTGGCCAGCACGCGGTCGAAGACCTGCAACATGAAGAGCGCGGGGACGAGCAGGAGCAGGTTGACGAAGAAGGACAGGCCCGCGACATGGAGAAGCGGGCGCTGGAGAAGGTGAAGCAGTGTCTTCATGTGCGCTCCGTGGCAGCGATGCATGGCGGGCAGGAGCCCGTGTGTGGTTGGAGCCGATCAAGGCAGAGGCGTCGCGTCGACGTGGGCGATCAGCGTGCCGAAGTCCAGGCCGGTCACGCCTTGCATGATCAGCAGGTCCTGGAAGCCGTGCGTCAAACCCGCACCGTCGCTGTCGATGCTGACGATGGTGTCGGATCCGCTCTCACGAAGGCTGATGAACTGCGAGAGGTCGGCGCCCGACGAGCAGCCTTGCAACAGCAAGCCGACGTTGATCGTGTCGCCACCCGCACCGGCGTTGAAGTCGGTGATCGTGTCCACCGCATCCGCGTCGCTGCTGCGGAACAGGAAGGTGTCGCTGCCCGCACCGCCCCACAGCGTGTCGCTGCTCGCACCGCCGACGATGATGTCGTTGCCGCCAGTGCCCATCAGTGCGTCGACCCCGGCGGTTCCCAGCACAGTGGCGTTGTCGGCGGCCGTATTGACGACCTCGGCGCTGCCGCTCTGGCCGGCCGCCAGCTGGAAGTCGGTCGCCGAGTATTGGCCCACAAGCGTCATCTGCGCCGTGTGCGTGCCATCGGTGACAACCAGCGACCCCGCCGTGCCCGCCGCGTTGGCGGTGTAGCTGACTTGCGTCGACGCAGAGAACGCGATGTCGCCGAAGTGCAAGGTGTCGTCGGCGCTCAGGCCGGTGAGCGTGCCGGTAAAGCTGGTGGCATGGTCGAGCGTCAGGGTGCCGGAGGCATCGCTGGCGAAGCCCACGTTCGCGTCGGACGCGGCACCGAACTCGATCGCGCCGTGGCCGCTGACGGACGCACTGCCGTGCCCGGTCACATCGCCGTGAATCGTGACGTCACCGCCGTTCGCCCACAGGCTGCCGGTGTTGGACACCTCGCTCTCGACGATGAGGCCGCCGCTGCCGGTGGCTTCGAGCGTGCCCGAGTTGTCGACGACGTGGTTGCCGGTGTCGATGATGAGCGCGTGGTTGCCGTCGGCGGTGATGATGCCGGCGTTGACGAGGGTCATCTGGCCGGCGCCGATCTGGCCGGCGCCGGAGATGGTGTTGTCGACATTGTCGAGCGTCGCTGCGGCAGTGCCACCGAAGATGACGTTGTTGTCGTTGTCGGACAGCGTGACATGCCCGCCACCTTGCAAGGTCAGGCTCTCGACCAGAACCTCGAGCTGCGTCCCGGCGCCCGTGGAACCGAGCGCGATCGTTCCGGTGTTCTGCATGATCCCGCCGAACGGCATGATGGCGCCGTCGCCGATCGTCAGCGTGCCGGCGTTGGTCATGACCGGCTGCTTGTTGAACACGAAGTCGTCCGCAGTCAGCGCCGCCGCATCGACACCCTGCAACGTGATCGTCTCGCCGTTGCTCAGCGTGAGCACCGCGTTGCCATTGGCGTCGTTGGCCATGTCCGCCTGGACGTCACTGAAGCTCGTGAAGCCGGCGAACCCGATGAGGTCGACCTTGTCCGCCGCAGTGTCGAAGTTGTGGATCGTGTCGTTCGTGATGGGCTGGGCGAAGACAAACAGGTCGGCGCCTGAGGAGCCGGTGAGGTGGTCGTCGCCTGACAGGGCGAAGATGGGGGAGCCGGGGGCGTAGGCTTCGATGTTGTCGGCAATCGTCATCGCACCTGCGCTGCCATCCGGATTGGTCCAGGTGATGGTGACGTCGAGGACCAGCGCACCCGCGAAATCTGTCGGCGTCGTGACGGTCAACGAGCTCGGATCACTTGTCAGCACCGTCCACGTTCCGGCGCCGTTGTCGGTGCCGGCATTGAGCGTCCAGCCAGATGGCACGCCGCAGACCGCGACGACATACTGAGCGGTGAGATCCGAGATGCGGTCGCCGAGCGCCAGATTGATGGGCTCTCCTGCGACGCCTGCCGGGGCCACATGCGTGGCCGTCAAGGTATTTCCAGCCACGTCGATCACCGTCGCTGTCAACGTGTTGCCAATTTGCATTTTCGAAGCACCCCCGCCGTTGTCGGCCAGTTTGCTGAAATTCGCGCCGCTCTGGGTTCCCAGGTCCAGGCCACTGTTCGAGACAACGTGAATTGAGCTCACGCCCGAAAGGGCGTCCGTAGCGGACACACCTACAGTCCACGTATTTCCGACCTTGGTTGCAGTGAAATTGACGGGGGCTACCGTGGGTGCCGTGTTGTCCACGGTGATCGACAACCCCGTCGAAGCCGCGCCGGTGTTTCCGGCAAGATCCGTTTGCTTCGCTGTCAACGTGTGCGCGCCGCTGCCGAGTGTCGAACTCGTGATCGACCAGAGTCCTGACCCATTGGCCACGGCAGTGCCGAGCACAGTCGTGCCGTTGGTGTCGAACAGCGTCACCGTGGCGCCCGCCTCCGCGCCGCTGCCGGTGACGGTCGGCGTCGTCAGGTTGGTGATGTTGTCGGTGTTCGACGAGCCACTGTCGGACGCCGCTAGAAGGTCCGGTGCGCTGGGCGCGGCGGCCGCAGTGTCAATCGTCGCCGAGTAGCTGGCCGACACGGCACCCACGTTGCCAGCAACGTCAGTCGCCTTCGCGGTGTATTGGTAGGTCGTGCCGTTCGACAAGGTTGCGCTATCGGCCAGACTCCAGGCGCCGCCGATGGCCACCGTGGTGCCGATCGAGACGCCATCGCGGAATACCTGGACGCTGCTGCCCGCCTCGGCCGACCCATTGATGGTCAGCGTGGGGTCGTTGGTGATGTGATCGCCGGCCGTCCCGCTGTCGCTGGTGATGGCAGTGATTGCCCCCGCGGTCGGCGCCGACGTATCCAACACGTAGGCTTGGCTGGCTACCGGCCCGCTGTCGCCGTCGGTGCTGGTGACTTTGATTTGAATGGAGTTGCTGCCTGCCAGCGTCGCGCCGTCCCAATTGATCGAAGTGCCCGAGACCTTGTTCGAGATGTTGGTCCAGTTCAGTCCGCCATCGACGGACCCCAACAGAGACTCGCCGGCCGCCAGCCCGACACTGAGCGTTCCGGTGATCGTCTGGGTGGCGACGTTGGTGATGAAATCTGTTGCGCTGTTACCGGAATCCGCCGAAACGTCGATGCCGCTGATCGAGGTCGCCGGTGTCTCGCCGACATTGGTCACCGTGATCGACACCGCTTTGGTGGTGTCGTTGGTGCCATCGTTGGCGTGCACCACGATGTCGTAGATGTTGTTGGCGCCGCTGTCGGTCGGCACCTCGAAGTTCGGCGATGCCTTGAACGTCACCACACCGCTCGAGCTGTTGACATTGAACAGCGATGCGTCGGTGCCTGTGATCGCGTAGCCGAGTGTCGTACCGGCGTCAGGGTCGGTCGCCGCCACGGTGTACACCGCGGTCGATGTCGCGACGTTCTCCGGCACGCTCGCTGAAGCGGTGGACGTGATCGTCGGTGCTTCGTTGAGGTTGGTCACCGAAATCGACACGTCTTGCGTCGCACCGGCAAGACCATGCGCATCGGTCGCCGACACCGTGATGTCGTAGACGTTGTCGTGATTCGCATCGGCCGGCGCTTCGAAGTTGGGCGAGGCCTTGAAGGTGACCACGCCCGTGGAAGCGTTCATGTCGAACAGACCTGCATCGGTACCACCCAGGTTGAAGCTGAATGTTGTATCGCCAGCATCCACATCGCTCGCAGTTGCCGTGTAGACGACATTCGCGATCGGGCTGTTTTCGGCCGCGCTGGTGCTGGAGGCCGAGCTGATCACCGGCGCATCGTTGGTGCCCGTGACGGTGATGGTCAGGGTCGCAATGTTGGAGTCGACCGTGCCGTCGTTGGCCTTGAAGCTCACCACCACGTCTTGCGTGGCGCCGGCGGCCAGGTGGTCGTAGGCACCCACCGTCGGGTCGAAGCTGTAGCTGCCGGAGGCGTTGAAGGTCAGTCCCGCAGGCGCGGCGCCGCTGGTCAGGCTGTAAGTCCGGGTCGCGCCGTCGTCGACGTCCGTGGCCACGACATTGCCGTTGATCACCGTGCCGCCCTCAGTAGCCGCATCGGCCTTGGCCGCCGCCACCGGCGCATCGTTGGTGCCGGTCAGCGTGATCGTCAGCGTGCTGGTGCTCGTCGCGCCGTGCTCATCGATCACCGTGTAGCTGGCCACCACGTCGGTGGTCGCACCTTCGGCCAGGTGCTGATACGCCGCGTTTCCGGCATTGAAGGTGTAGCTGCCGTTGGCGGCGATCGCCAGGCCGGCCACTGGGGCGTTCAAGCTGTAGGTCAAGAATGCGCCAGTGTCGACGTCGCTGTCGTTGGTGGCCACCGTGCCGATGATCGTCGTGTCTTCGGCACCGCTGTTGGTGTCGACCACCGCGATCGGTGCATCGTTGGTCCCGGTGAGCGTGATCGTCAGCGTGCTGGTGCTCATCGCACCGTGCTCGTCGGTCACCGTGTAGCTGGCCACCACGTCGGTGGTCGCGCCTTCGGCCAAGTGCTGATACGCGGGGTTGCTCGCATCGAAGCTGTAGCCACCATTGCTGCCGAGCGTGAGACCGGCCACCGGGGCATTCAGGCTGTAGGTCAGGACCGCGCCGTCGTCGATGTCGCTGTCATTGCTCGCCACGGTGCCGATGATCGTCGTGTTTTCGGCACCGCTGTTGGTGTCGACCACCGCCACCGGTGCATCGTTGGTGCCGGTCAGCGTGATCGTCAGCGTGCTCGTGCTCGTCGCACCGTGCTCGTCGGTCGCCGTGTAGCTGGCCACCACGTCGGTGCTCGCACCTTCGGCCAGGTGCTGATACGCCGCGTTTCTGGCATTGAAGGTGTAGCTGCCGTCGGGGGCCATCGCCAGGCCGGCCACCGGGACGTTCAGGCTGTAGCTCAAGATTGCGCCAGTGTCGACGTCGCTGTCGTTGGTGGCCACGATGCCAGTGATCGTCGTGTCTTCGGCACCGCTGTTGGTGTCGGCCACCGCGATCGGTGCATCGTTGCTGCCGGTCAGCGTGATCGTCAACGTGCTCGTACTCATCGCACCGTGCTCGTCGGTCACCGTGTAGCTGGCCACCACGTCGGTGCTCGCACCTTCGGCCAGGTGCTGGTACGCGGCGTTTCCGGCATTGAAGGTGTAGCTGCCGTCGGGGGCCATCGCCAAGCCGGCCACCGGGGTATTCAAGCTGTAGGTCAGGACTGCGACGTCGTCGATGTCGCTGTCGTTCGTGGCCACCGTGCCGATGATCGTCGTGTTTTCGGCACCGCTGTTGGTGTCGGCCACCGCGATTGGTGCATCGTTGGTCCCGGTCAGCCTGATCGTCAGCGTGCTGGTGCTCGCCGCACCGTGCTCATCGGTCACCGTGTAGCTGGCCACCACGTCGGTGGTCGCACCTTCGGCCAGGTGCTGGTACGCGGCGTTGCCCGCGTCGAAGCTGTAGCCACCATTGCTGCCGAGCGTGAGGCCGGCCACTGGAGCATTCAAGCTGTAGGTCAGGACCGCTCCGTCATCGATGTCGCGGTCGTTCGTGGCCACCGTGCCTGTGAGGGTCGTGTCTTCTTTCCCGACCTTGGTGTCGACCACCGCCACCGGCGCATCGTTGGTGCCGGTCAGCCTGATCGTCAGCGTGCTCGTGCTCGTCGAGCCGTGCTCATCGGTCACTGTGTAGTTGGCCGCCACGTCGGTGGTTGCACCTTCGGCCAGGTGCTGATACGCGGCGTTGCCGGCATCGAAGCTGTAGCTGCCGTTGGCGGCGATCGCCAGGCCGGCCACCGGGGCGTTCAGGCTGTAGGTCAGGGCCGCGCCGTCGTCAATGTCGCTGTCGTTCGTGGCCACCGTGCCAGTGATCGTCGTGTCTTCGGCACCGCTGCTGGTGTCGACCACCGCGATTGGTGCATCGTTGGTCCCGGTCAGCGTGATCGTCAGCGTGCTGGTGCTCATCGCACCGTGCTCATCGGTCATCGTGTAGCTGGCCACCACGTCGGTGGTTGCACCTTCGGCCAGGTGCTGGTACGCCGCGTTTCCGGCATTGAAGGTGTAACTGCCGTCGGGGGCCATCGCCAGGCCGGCCACCGGGGCGTTCAAGCTGTAGGTCAGGGCCGCGTCGTCGTCGATGTCGCTGTCATTGCTCGCCACCGTGCCGGTGATCGTCGTGTCTTCGGCACCGCTTTTGTTGTCGACCACTGCGATCGGTGCATCGTTGGTGCCGGTCAGCGTGATCGTCAGCGTGCTGGTGCTCGTCGCACCGTGCTCGTCGGTCACCGTGTAGCTGGCCACCACCTCGGTGCTCGCGCCTTCGGCCAGGTACTGGTACGCGGCGTTGCCGGCATCGAAGCTGTAGCTGCCGTTGGCGGCGATCGCCAAGCCGGCCACCGGGGCATTCAAGCTGTAGGTCAGGACTGCGACGTCGTCGATGTCGCTGTCGTTCGTGGCCACCGTGCCAATGATCGTCGTGTCTTCGGCACCGCTGCTGGTGTCGGCCACCGCTTCCGGCGCATCGTTGGTGCCCGTCAGCGTGATCGTCAGCGTGCTGGTGCTCGTCGCACCGTGCTCGTCGGTCACCGTGTAGCTGGCCACCACGTCGGTGGTCGCACCTTCGGCCAGATACTGGTACGCGGCGTTGCTCGCATCGAAGCTGTAGCCACCATTGCTGCTG